>JACCDK010615619.1_pt1 | contig 10133 bp, 4 predicted proteins | sample 7445871 | NCBI WGS metagenome assembly JACCDK01 (sample SAMN15323436, study PRJNA562643) | freshwater metagenome | isolation source: river surface water | place: USA:Blue River Watershed | collected 2017-08-15
GGATTCCAAATGGCATCGTGAAAGGCCTCCGCTATCCGCCAGTGCCCCAAGGAATGGAACAAGACGGTATTGGGATCTGCAGATTCATTGCTATGAAACTCATGAAACAAGCCATGTAAGGGGTGCTTGGGATCCATCACCTCGTCCAAAGCCTGGGATAAGGTGGCAATCTGCCTTTCATCGAGGAGTTGAATCCCTGCCAAATACCCATTCTCATGAAAAAATTCGATCTGCTCAGTAGACAATCGGTAACGATCACAGTCCTCAGCCGAATTTGGCTGGGGAAAAAGGTCAGTTAGTGGGAAATGAAAATCGGCAAGGTCTCTCATGGGTTCAAGGTCAATACCCAAGAAATTTACATTTTTTAGAGCTGAATTCTAGCCAAAGGTCAAAAAATAGCAAAAACCCTAGTCCTCCAAGCGATCCAAGCGTTGCAAAAGCGGAGGATGGGAATAGTTGACAAATACGTACCAAGGATGCGGATGAATGGTGCTAAGCGTCTTCACAGAAAGCGTCTTCAAGGCCTCTGCTAGCGGCTTTCCTCCAAAAGTTTCCTTCGCGTAGTGATCAGCCTCAAATTCATGACGGCGACTGAGCCAATTCATTCCGATTCCCAAAATCATGGAAAGGGGTGTAAAAAGCATGGTAAACCCTAAGATATTCAAGTGCACAGACCAATTGGATCCTCCTAAGGCCAAGCTCATCGATTCTGAAAAAACCACCTGACCCAATAAAAACAAGAGCAAGCCTACTTGAAGCACTGAAATCAGCATCCCCCACTTCAGGTGATTTTTCTTGTAATGCCCAATTTCATGAGCCAATACCGCAACCAACTCCTCTGGGGGATGTTGCTCAAGAAGCGTATCGTAGAGCACTACTTTTTTTCGCTTTCCAAAGCCAGAAAAAAAAGCATTTGCCTTCGCGGATCTTTTGCTCCCATCCATTACAAAAATGTGCTTTACTGGGAAATTGACCTTTGCAGCATACTGCAGCAACTTGTCCCGCACCTCTCCTTCGGCCAAAGGGGTAAGCGTATTAAATAAAGGAAGAATCCAAGCGGTGTAGCCCACATTCACGAGCAGCATAAATCCCACCGCAACCAACCAAAACTGCCACCAAAAATGCGGTCCCATGGAGTGAATCAACCAGAGAAAAACGAGCAGTAAACCTCCGCCTACTAGCAAGGACAAAACGTACGCCTTCAACTTGTCCGAAAAAAAAGTACCTCTAGTCGTTTTGTTGAAACCAAACTTTTCCTCAATCACAAAGGTGCTGTAGTAGTCAAAAGGAAGACTCAGCACATCTGAAACCACGAAAATGACCCCAAAAAAGAAGAGTGAATTAACTAATGGAGAATAACCAAATTCTGCTATCCAAGTATCGATAGCCCCAAACCATCCTTGGCTAACGCAAAGAAGGGTCAATAGAAAGGTAAAACTGCTGGCGATTAGTTTGAAGTTGAAATTCTCGCGCTGGTAAGCTTTGGCCTCGACTAACTTCTCCTCACTCAGGTATTCAGCTAAAGTAGATGGCACCTTGGATATGGGCTGGGACACCTGAAGAAACTCCAAAATCTTGGATACTAAAAAACCAAAAATCAGTACCCCAACTAATAGGTAATTCAAACTTTCAGGTCCCATTTCCTCAGTTTAAAATTTAGGACAAGGAAGAATGGTGTCTCGACCAAGGGGCTTCCCCTGGTTACGACTAGGAATGGTCCAAGAGAGACTCAACTCATGGGCTCCCCCACTTTGAATTCCAAGTTGGGATACCGTATAATCAAAACTGTAGCCTACATTTAAGCCATTGAGTAAATTGACGCCCACCATCATCACGATCGCGTCTCGGTTGCTTTGCCCTTCTACAGGCCTAAAAGGTAGCCCTCGGTACCAAGCTCCAAATACGATCGGCTCCACATAAAAATATGCACCTACGTCTAATTGCTCAAAAGGTCCCTGCCGCTTGTAATTTACAGTAGGTGTCAAGTACCGCTGCTTGCTCAGGTGAGTAAAATCTCGTCGCATACTGCCTGATCCCAAAGAAATCCGGTAGCCTGCATGCAAGGAGAGTTTGCTTGGCAAAGGACTCAATCCATCCACAAAAGACTGGTTGGGCTCGTTCAAGTGGTGGGCAGAAAATCCAATCCAGGCATTTTCAGTAAAGAGTAAACCCCCAGCAGACAGCGAAAAAATGCTAACTGGATCGCCTAAACCTGGAATATCAGCCCCTGGCAACAAGGGCCCCGTAGGATTCGTCGGGTCAATTTGATTTGCAAAAACCAGGTTTTCATAAAACCCAATTTCTCTTCGGATGTAACTTGCCTGAAATCCAGGTCGGAAGTACAAGTTGTCCGCCAGCCGTAATTCGTAGGAATATAGGGCAGAGACCGAAGTGGAGCGCAACTTGGATGCTCCCTCAGTATCTTGCATGACATGTACCCCTATCCCTGAATTGTATTCTGGTAAGTAAGTATCGTAGTAGGCAGAGAAGGTGGTAAATTGTGCATCCAGTGAAGGCCACTGATTTCGGTAGTTGAATCCTACTCGACCCATCAACTCCGCTCCTGCCATCGCTGGATTGAGGTAGAGAGGTGCTGCATAGTACTGGCTATACTGGGGATCTTGGGCAAAGGCTGGAGAAATGGAAGCCAAGCCCAGAATCGTAAAAAAAACCCACGTCAGTAGAGACCGTAACACGAAATTGTTCGTTTATTTGAATATGCACTAGACCTCTAAACGAATCCAATAGTGGGTTGTTGTAGAAGTAACGCTAAAAATATGAAAAGCAAGTCGAATACCATACAATTCTCAAGACTATTTGCAGGACTACTCCTGCTCTTGGGAAGTGCTTGGTATGGAACGGCTATGGGACAAGGATACAATGAAAACGAATGGATCTTTGGAAATTGCCCAACTGGAGGACATACCTATCTTTCTTTTGGGAAAGGCCAAACCGCTGCCGTTCAGACGCTTCCTGCCTCTGTACTTAGCGGTGCATTCAATAATGCCATTGCCATAGATCCCATCACGGGCCAACCCTTGTTCTACACCAATGGGGAACTCGTCTACGATTACTCAGGAAGTCCTATTGAAGGTTCAGCCCCTGGATTGAATGGAAACTTTCAAGGCCGGCAAACGGTAGCCACCGGATTTTTGGATTACAATCCCGCGGGCAACAAACTTTTTTACATTTTTTACCTCTCTCTAGCAGGACAACTTCAGTATGCCTTGGTGGATATGAATGCGCTAGGCCAAGCCACAGGCAACCAGCCCCCTTTAGGAAAAATCACCAGTAAAAATCAAGTCATTGGTCCCGCTCAAGGATCGGTTTTGGTGGTTAAATCCCCAAGTTCCTCCTCCTACCTACTCAGCTTTGCAGGTGGAAATCTACAAGCCAGACGGCTGGAAACTACGGCGGGCTCCTTTACCCTAACGGGCACCCAAGGAATCTCGATTGAGCCCAAAGCCATGGTCTTTGATGAACCCTCTGGCCAGCTGCTGCTACTTCCAAAAAATCCAGGAGAGGATATTTTTCTGATTTCCTTTGACACGGCAACAGGAACCTTTGGCGGCCCACAAGCCTTAAGTAACTCGGGCAGTACTGCGACTATTTTCGGTGCTGCATTTTCCCCTGATGGAGCCTTTATCTATTTTTCTAGAGGCAATAAACTCCTCCGGATCCCAACAAACTCACCGAATGCAGTTCCTGAAGAAATCCCCTTAGACCCAAGTATTCAGCAAATATACGACCTGAAAGTAGGCCCAGACGGCTTCCTGTATTATTTGTATGAGGAACTAGCCGGCGGCCCCCAAATCATGGGTAGAATTACCAATCCCAATGCAAGCTCCTTGCCTACCCTTCAAGTAGAGGCAGATCCCTTTGCTGGTAGCGATTTTTGTGGCCGTATTTTTCCCATCTTCGCTCCCAACGTATCCATTGAACCGGTGGTTGATTTTACCTGGGATCCGGAAGCCCCTTGCGCGAATAACCCGGTCCAACTGACCAGTCAAATCACCCCGCAGAATTACCAGGCGCTCTCCTTCCTTTGGGAATTTTCCCCTCCATTGACCGATGAAGATGGCAATCCCTTGCCAGCAGACTTCAACCAGGAACATTTTTTGGTGCCTGCTGAAGCCGCACAAGGGAGTAGTTTGGAAGTAACGCTCACGGTGACCTTTCCGGATAGTACCACCAAGAAGGTGACCAAAAGCATTCCGCTCACGGAAAATGAACTTCAAGCCAACTTCAGCCCTTCAGATACCACCCTTTGTGAGTCCTGCATCGACCTAGATCCCCTTTTGCAAGCGCAGGCTGGAGGTGGTACTGGAGGAACGGGCGGAACAGGAGGCGGTTCCAACTACGAGTATTTTTGGTCCAACAAGCGCGAAGAAGGTTGGATAGGCAAAGAAGGCAATGAAGTATGTAAACCAGGACTGTATTGGGTGCTGGTTCGAGAGCCGGGTTCTACCTGCTATGCCTATGCCGAGATCCGAGTCAAGATGTGGGATGTACCCGACCAAAGCAATAACATCTGGTACTTTGGAAATGGGGCTGGCCTGGACTTCAACCCCGATCCAGACGACGACACTGCCCCTGTTCCACGACCCATAGCCGAAGCACATCCCCAAGCAATACCTGCGGGTACTTCTACCATCTCCGATCAGACGGGGCAGGTTTTGTTTTACACCGATGGCCAATCCGTCTGGGACCTCAACGGAAACTTGATGGAGAATGGCAGCGACATTGGAGGCAGCAACACGGCAAGCCAAGGGGTATTGGCCGTAGGCGTTCCTACTCAATCCACCCTTTTCTACCTGTTTACGACCCAAGCCTCCACAAGTGGCAGCAATGTCGTTAGTTTCTCCCTAGTAGACATTAAGGCTGAAAACCCTACAGGTGTGGGCAATGTAGTCACCAAAAACAACTTTCTATTCAGTCCCTCCACCGAACACAGTGCTGCTTTAAGTGCTGGAGATACCACCTGGGTGGTATTTCACGAATTGGGAAATAATACCTTCCGTGCCTATCCTGTTTCGAGCCAGGGCATCGGTCAACCCGTCCTAAGCTCGGTGGGTAGCACGCATGGATTTGCTTCAGGCGTAGGAGCCATGAAGTTTAGCCCTGATGGCAGCAAGTTGGCCATCACCATTTCCGAAGGAGGATGCAACCGAACCGAGATTTTTGAATTTGACCAGCAAACAGGCGAGCTCAGCGAATATGCCCTCCTCGACCTAGGATGCTCAGGGGATATTTACGGGCTGGAATTTTCCCAAGACTCGGACCGCATCCTAGTTTCCTACCGAAATGGGGGGCCAGGAATTGAAGAATACCTCATCAAGGAAGTGACTTCCAACTGTCCGAGTTGCTTTGCGACAGCAACTACCCCAGCCGCAAGAGCAACCTGCATAATTTCTACAAAAAAAGTACTCAGCGGTACTGCAGGAATGGATTTGGGAGCCCTGCAAATCGCCTCGGATGGACAAATCTATGTGGCTGTAGTAGGAGATGACCAAATTGGGCAAATTCAGGTTGGGACCGGTTGTACCGCAGCCAGCACCTTTAACCAGGATGCGGTAGAAGCCATGCCAGGAACGGCTACCTTGGGATTACCTTCCTTTGTCCAAAATTCAGGCAGCTCCATCCCCGAACCCGCCTTGGCTATCCCTCCCACACTTTGTTTGGACCCGGTATCGGGCGCTACCGCCACCTTGGGTGGGGGCGGCGAGCCCGACATTGATTCCTATTTCTGGACCATTACCCATGAGGATGGAACGGTCATTCGCTCCAATTTTGGAGGACCTGGGGATCAATTTCAGAACTTGGAACAAATCTTCACGAAAGCAGGCACCTACACCATTGAATTGCGGGTAGACCGCTGCGCGGAAATTGATTATTTCACCGCAGAAGGCACACTTGAAATCGTAGCGCCTCCTGCACTTACCCTAGCCACGGATGCTACCCTTTGTGAAGGTACCCCTATCACCCTCACCGCTATTGAAGGCTATAATCCAGCAACTGGTTTGTACGACTTCTTGTGGACCAATGCTGCCGGCACCATCCTAGGTAATTCTAGTTCGAATACCATTACCGTCACAGAAGAGAGCATCTACACGGTAGTAGTCCAATTCCGTGCTCCTGCAGACCCTTCCGAGGAAGAGGAGGTATTTGTGGCAAGTTGCAGCAGCACTGCCTCCATTTTTGTGGGGCCAGCCTTCGAATTTGACCTGACTCAGACGGACAACGAAGTTTGCTACGAAGAAACATCCGTCACCTTTGCTCCCAATACCCCAATCACCGGAGAATGGTTTTATGAGCGAGACAACAGTGGTACACAAGTTGCCTTAGGTTCCTTTTTTGAGTTAGAACTGGATATTTTGACACTTCCAGGTCCGGGCCAATACGAAATTACTTTCCTTGCTCAGGATCCCATCCTACCCGGCTGTAAGGTTTCCAAAACACTCAATTTGGTAGTGAACGAGCTTCCAGTACTCCTCGCACGAGCAACTGCCCCCGCCACCAATTGCAACACCGCAGATGGTGCAATAGAAGTTACCCTTCAAGCAGCTGTTAGTAGCCTACGGCTCGTGGAACTGGGACTCAGCTTTTCAGCCTCCCCGGCAGGAACAATCCTTCCCATCCCAGGCCTCAAACCAGGGATCTATACCTTAGAAGCTGAAAATGCAGCAGGATGTACCTATTCCGCTTCTGTGACCGTAGAAAACAGCAACCCTCCCGCTGGCTATGCCTTTACTGTACTTGCAAGTGATGAGATTTGTTCGGCTACAGGAGTAGCCCAAGGCAGCATCCAAATTACCTTTACCGGCGGTAGTCCACGCGTAGGTACTTACAAAATTGTCCGCCAAGGAGATGGGCTGGAATTGACGGGACCACTCCCCAATCAGGCCACTTTTCTTATCCCTGTTTCTCGGGGAGACTACCTAGTAGAGGTGGTGGATCCAGGTGGCTGCTCCATTCCGGACAAGACGCTTTACAGCATCAAACAAAAATCCGAGGTGCAATTTTCCGTCCCTGCAGTAGTGACGGGATGTATCTCCTATGCCTTTACCCCTACAGGTCCCAAGCCTTTAACCTACACGATTACTGGACCCGGAGGAACAACCATTTCCCCAGCAGCAGACGGATCTTACCTGCTCACGAACAGCGGGAATTATACGGTGCTTGGGGCAGACCCAACAGGCCTGGATTGTCCCAAGGTGATTCCCATGACCGTCAATCTTAGCCCTGCACTTGATTTTGAGGTTTCCCCTCCCATCGTGGACTGCTTGACTGGGATCCGGTTTGAGGCCATCCTCAAGAATGCGGCCCCAGCCGATGTGATTTTCTTGTGGCGGGATGATTTGGGAATCATTGTAGGTAGAAGGCAAGAATTTGTCCCCAGCAGGTCTGGAAACTATACCTTGGAAGTGCAGCCTGCAACGGGAGGTCTCTGCCCTACCAAAAAAATCCCGTTTACCGCCACAATTCTTCCCGGTAGGCTCACGGTAAGTTTGGAAGCCAGTCCTTTCTGTGTAGATAAATCAACTACAGCTATCGAAGTAAAAGCTACCTTGGCTACGGTCAATAGTTTTGAATGGTTTTTGGTAACTGGAGGAACCCGGACCAGACTCCCGGAGTATACCACAAATCAAATTGAAGTGGACCAAGAGGGAACCTATGAGGTGATTCTACGCAGCAGCTTTGGTTGTGAACTGGGCAGGGCAAATGTGGTGGTGGTAAAATCGAAATTAATACCACCCATTCTTCCTACGGAGCCACTGGTGATTTGTGCGGTAGAAGGGAAAAAGGCAACACTCGATCCAGGCCCATATGCAAGTTACTCCTGGACCTTGGATGGAGAGAAAGTTTCTCAAGACCCTACCTTCAGTCCTGAAAAGGGTGGTACCTACACCCTACGTGTCGGCGATGCATTGGGCTGTGAATGGGAAGGAACCTTTACCGTGGAAGAAGATTGTAGCCTCAAGGTGGTCTTCCCTAATGGGATGGTACTCAATGACCCAAACCGAAACTTTATTTTGTATGTCAACGAATACATCGACGAGGTGGATGTATTTATTTACAATCGTTGGGGGGAATTGATTTTCTACTGCGAACAGGATACCATGGAACCCAACAAGCCTTTCTGCCCTTGGGATGGATCCGTGAATGGAAAATTTGTTCCAACGGGAACATACGTGGCCCTTGTGCGGTTTACCTCCAGAGCCCAAGGTCTCACCCAAACTGAAACTAAAGCGATTACGATTATCCAGTAAGTCCATGCTACTTGTTATTTCTCCAGCCAAAACCCTCGACTACAGCAATCCCGAATACAGCAGCCACACCCAACCTGACTTCCCAGGAGAAGTAAAAGATTTGGTGGGCGTTTTACGCAAAAAATCGGCCTCAGAAATATCCAAATTGATGCATTTGAGCGATTCCCTCGCAAGCCTAAATGCCGAGCGCTACAAGACCTTTAGGGAAACTTTCAGTCCGGAAAATTCCAAGCAGGCGCTGTTAGCCTTCAAGGGAGAAGTGTATGCCAAGATGGAGGCAGATCAATTCAGTGCAGCAGACCTGGAGTTTGCTCAGCAGCACTTACGCATCCTTTCCGGATTGTATGGATTGTTGAAGCCACTGGATTTGATTCAGCCTTACCGATTGGAAATGGGCACCTCGCTCAAAACCAAGAAAGGGAACAACCTCTACCAATACTGGGGCACCAAGATCAGCAAGGCTTTGAATGAAGTGGGGCAAGGCAAAACTTTAATCAACCTAGCTTCCCAAGAATACTTCAAGGCGGTAGATCAAAAGACCTTGAAACTTCCCGTGATCAGCATTCATTTTAAGGAACACAAGGAAGGAAAATACCAGGTAGTCGGATTTTTTGCGAAGCAGGCAAGAGGTTTGATGGCTCGCTATGCCATCTTGAATCGGATTACAGATCCCGAGCAACTCAAAGTTTTCCGAGAGGAAGGTTACGAATTTTCTGCCCCCTTGAGTAGCGATCAAGATTGGGTTTTTGTACGCTAACGAGCCACTAAACCTGGAAGAGAACTGCCCTTAATAAAAAAATTAGGGGCGGTCATGCCTATTTTTTTGAATTCAGGGAGGCGAATTCTATTTTTTTACCTACTTTGAAACTGTCAAAAGTCACTTAAAGCAACCCAAAAACCTAAAGCACTACCTTATGACACAAACCATCAACAAAAATGCCCTATTCAACGCAAGTTGTCTGGCGCTGATCACCACTGCCTTTTCCTTCTCTATTCGCGCAGGAATTCTTCCTCAACTTGGCGAATCTTTTGGCTTAAACGCTGAACAACTGGGCTTTATTAATTCCATGTGGTTTTTAGGATTCCCAATTTCCATGATCCTTGGAGGCCTATTTTACCATATCGTAGGTCCAGCCAATATCATGCGTATCGCATTTTTGACCCACACTGTGGGGATTTTGATGACCATCTTTGCGGATGGATACACCACGCTTTTGATTTCCACCCTCTTTATTGGATTTGGCAACGGCTGTACCGAGGCTGCTTGTAATCCCATGATTGCAGACATGTATTCAGGCACTACCTTGAACAAGATGCTGAACCGCTTCCACATGTGGTTCCCAGGAGGAATTGTATTGGGAAGTTTGGTATCCAAATTCATGACCGATGGAGGCCTTGCCTGGCAAACTCAGGTATGGGTGATGATAATCCCAACAATAGCCTATGCGATTTTATTCTTTGGAAAAGTCTTCCCTAAGCCATCTACGGGTGAAGGAAACTCGGCGATTTCAAGTTTTGAAGGTATTTTCAATAAGGACTTTCATAAATTAATGACTTCAATTGGCGTTCAATTCACATTGCCAATAATTATGATACTAGGCCTATTTATTTGGAATAGCCTTTCAGGATGGTATTTAATTGTTGCAATAATTCTTTACGGATTCGCAATTTTCAACTCAGTGTTTTTCTTTCTCTTTATCTGTATGGCGTTCACCGCAATTTCAGAGTTTGGACCACAGCAGTGGGCCAATATTGTATTGAGTTCAAGTGGAGCCTCGGGCATGTTGATTTTGGCCTTGACTACAGGGGTAATGGCCGTAGGCAGATTCTTTGCTGGCCCAGTGGTCAAAGCCTTGGGGCAAA
>JACCDK010239849.1_pt1 | contig 10132 bp, 13 predicted proteins | sample 7445871 | NCBI WGS metagenome assembly JACCDK01 (sample SAMN15323436, study PRJNA562643) | freshwater metagenome | isolation source: river surface water | place: USA:Blue River Watershed | collected 2017-08-15
CCTCCATCTATGGATTTCATCACACCAATTCTACAAACAGCTGCAGGACTTTCTGGACCAGTCAAACCTTGTGGCCAACGAACATTTCTATATCCTTCTTTGGTAACTGAATCGTATGGTAAGGTGCTTGGATAATTTTCGTTATGGTAAATCCCATATAAGGTATTACCACTTTTATCTTTAGAATCTTGGTAAACCGTTTCAAACCATACAGCTCCATGCAAGCCTTTCTGACCTATAGGAACATTGCTCGGCATACTAGGGTTAAAGAACTTACTCGCAGGGTTTTTAAAAACAACCTCTGCATTTTCTCCATCTGAGTACTTTAAATCTCTTGCATAACCCCATAAAGGGTCTTCACCATATTTGCCAGGGAAGATTCTAAATGTATCGCCAATCCAAACTTCTGCCATATTACAATCCACGAAGGAATTGAATGTAATTTTTGGAGCAGGGATTAATCTAAACTTGGGAGTTGAGTCTGCATGTTGAGTTCTATCCAATTTAGTGGAAGATAGTAATCCTACAATAATGGAGAACCAAGAAAATAAAATTAAAAAAGGCATTCTGTGTCAATTTATGGTTAGTCAATATGGTGTTATAAATTTAAAAAAATAATAGTTTTCGCAAGTAGTAGTTTAAGCACGTTCACTTAATTTAGTGGGAGCAATAATGATAAAAAGGTTATTCTAGTTCAATTCCTAATAAAGTATCGAAATGAAGTCATCGTGGGCGCACTTGTGTTTCTCTTTTTGTTTTTCAGAGATTTAATTAAGATCTTATTGTAAATTTTGAGAGGTTATGCCCGTGATTTTTCGATATTCTCGCAAATAAATTATCAATGTAAATGACATATAAGGCACTATTTCTAAGTCCAATGATACCTTCTACGAATCTTGCGGAAACCGCAAATTTCTTTAGAGAAACGTTAGATTTTTCAATTGAATTGGTCAATGAAGTCTATGTTGTATGTAAGAAAGACAATCTAGCCATTCATGTTTTAAGAGCAGGTCAAGAAATTGGAGAAATGGAATTTTACTTGGAAGTTGACAATGTTGATACTTTATGGTCTAAAATCAAAGACAAGTTGATGGGTTTAAAATATAAAGAGCCTTTTAATCAAGTATATGGTATGCGCGAAATTCATATTTGTATTCCACATACTAACGCTCTTTTATTCATTGGACAAAAACTAAACTAATTTTTGGATCACGATTTGATATAAAACTTCTTGCAAATTGACACGAAGTTTAGCCCTTTAATTTTTTAATAATCATATACTCAATCAACGCAAATTAGTTGCATCTTTCCCCGAAAAGGGGAGCAAAGCCTTACAGAAATGGGAAGATTTTTTTATTTCTGCATAAATAAAGTGAGTAATTTTAGGACATCTCCTACCAATTTTAATAAACATTGACACTTCATGCAAGACTTCATCGACCTAGCCGCAAAAAATGGTGTAGAACTTCTCAATAAAGGAATTTGTCAATTTTGTGGCGCAGACTATCAAGGAGGGATTTTTGAGTGTATGGAAAACTACAATAATGGACTTGTATTTTTCGATTTAAATGATTCGAAATATCACTTGCATCGATTTTTAAGTGTTGATGCTCATGCCTTGCAACATCCAGAAATTCATGGTCGCTGGAGTAATCATTTTCATTTGACAAGGTTAAATTTAATACGCAAAAAGAATCAAACTTGGGACTATAACAAATCACCCCTACTCAGTGACTACTTAAATAGGTACAAATCAAATAAATCACATGAATTTCTCAAAGTCCCAGAATTATTGAATAGAGGAAAAATTACTGCAAAAGATTTGACTAAGGCAAGAACAGCAGAAGAATGTGCCCAACTTATTATAAACTGGGCAGATGAAGTATATCATGCATGGAATTCAAACCATAATACTGTTTCTCAAATTGCAGATGGGTTTTTAAATAACTATCACACTGAAACATCACAAGGAAGAAAATGGTGAAACGTATATCATATATCCATTTCAAGAATTTGGTAATTTAAGCGCCAGCTAAACACGCCGCATAAAGCATAATTCATCCCAGAATTGGTTCGATAATACCACTTTTGGAGAAGCGTATTTAGACAAGCCATCTGTTAGCTTGAAGGATGGCTTGTTTTTTATTTGTCAGTTAAATTTGCGCCTTTTGATTATTTATCAACTGTGGGTTCATTCCAATTTCGTCCTGAATCGAATGGATCAAATGCCAAGACTTTTCCAAATATTTTGTGGTACTATATCTTTATATTGAAACAGTTTGTTTTTTATTGGTAAAGCCATTTCTTCTTTTCCAATATCTTCAAAATGCTTGAATGCGTAGTAGTGGCCCCAAAATTGGATGATGGGTTCTTCATCTGATTGAATCATATTTAAGTCCTCAATCGAGATGTTTTTGTAATGACTATCAATTAATAATTGGCTACTAGTTTTAATAAACGAATATTCAATTTCACCTGTTCTTCCTTTATTAAGAAGTCGTTGCATTCTTTTTCTATCCGTAAAAAATACACCAGATTTATCAGGCAGGGTCGTGGCGAAAAACATACCTATCGATATGACGCCTGTGATTCCAATGCTAGAATTAAATACACTATCCGTTAGGTTGAACAATACAATTAATAGTATGCCAAAAATCAATGAAAATAACGGCCCAGCTATTAAAATAGAAGCAAATTGGTTTTTCAGATTTTTTGAAATTTGCAAAGGCGATGTGGCTGCAATTCCTCCAAAAAATTGTAGTTCCTTATTAAAATAAAATTGGATTTTATCGTCTACTCTTTTAACTCCCAAAATTCCCACAACGAATAATTGTAGTTTAAATCCTTGAATAAGACCGGCAGATAAATGTCCGAGCTCGTGAATGAAAATGGCAATGAAAGGACATAAAATGACAGACCCAATAAAAATGGTTGTTTCAAGTGAAGAGTTAGGTAATATCTTAAAAAGAGATTCTTTAGGAATTAAGTAATAGGCACCTAACATTATTGCCATACCTAAAAATAGACCAATTAGGCTGTCTTTGAATGTTTTATTGTTCATTAGATTACACGAATAATTATCAAAAATAGTTAATGGAGAGTATATCAAATACAAGAATATATATAAATGGATGATTTCAATTGTAAATTCTGAGTACGCCTTGCTTCCTGTATTTTTATGAAGTTCAACTCTTTTGTTCTCTACAATTAAAACACTCAATCATCGTATTAATACACCTTTGGCGCAAATGGTTAGCCATACTGTTATAAGGGCTATACTTTGATAGTATGATCCTTTTTATTTTCTTGCGAATAGAAATAGGCTAAAATTTGGTATTTCTTAAATTCAATAATCAGCTCAACAACTTTTCCTTTGTATTCAAGAAGTTTATTCTAAATCAAACAAGCATGAGATTTTTAATGTTGTTACTCATTTTATTTCCTCTCGTTAGTTTTGGCCAAAATCAGTCAAAATGGACAAGAACAGAAATAGCCGAAGCGGATGTCGCAAGGAATATAAATGGTATTTCTGATTTTGAAAAAGATGTTATTTTATATCATAATCTCGTGAGATTATACCCGAGTAAATATCTTCAAGTTGAAATATTAAATTTAAATGACGATTTACAAACAAAAGATAAAATCAAATTTCCAAATAACTGGCGAGGAACAGACATCAATTCCCATTATTACAAGTCATTAATTTCTACTTTATCAAGACAACAACCATTGCCAAAATTAACCTTTGATTATGGCTAAAGTTCAACAGCTAAATGCCTTGCTAAAGAACAAAGTGTAAATGGAAGTACAGGGCATAATAGAATCAATTGTCCCAAAATTTCGTCAATAATATCAACTAGAAATATGGGGTATGGCACAGGCGAAAATTGTGGATACGGGAAGTACAATGGGAAAGACGCGGTAAATAATTTACTTATTGACGAAGATGTACCAAGTTTAGGACACCGAGACAATATCCTTAATCCAAAATTTACAAAAATAGGAGCTGGGACAGCTTTTCACCCAAGATATGAGACAGTTATAGTTGTTGATTATTTATATGAGGTGCCCTACTAAAATTATTGATTCTTACCATTCCATATCTGGTAGTAGGTTAGGCTAGCTATAACTCTTATTAATTTTAGTAACCACTTAAATTAAGATGACACCTAATTTTCATTTAGAGATTATAGACAAACAACAATCATACCATGCTGAAAAGTATGCAAACACTGTTTGTCAACAAGTAATTTCAGCAACGATTGAAATGTAATTGAAATGTATACCAATATAGGTTTCCATAAGCCTTGGGTAGGATACTTGGTTGTAGATTCTGATGTAATCGTGGGAGCGGCAGGATTTAATGGCAAGCCAGAAAATAATGAGGTAGAGATTTCTTATTATACCTTTCATGAAAATGAAGGTAAAGGATATGCGACATTTGCCTGTAAAGAATTAATCAAACTAGCAAAATTTCAAAACCCAGAGGTAGTTATTTATGCTAAAACCGCACCAGAAGAAAATGCTTCAACGCATATTTTAAGTAAACATGGATTTGTTTACCAGAAGGTAGTTCAGGACCATGAAATAGGAGATGCTTGGCTTTGGAAATTAGCTCATTAATAAAATACATTTTTTCAGTTTTTTATGGCAAACAAGAAAAGCTGGCTTGATAAATTGAATGAGAATAAAGAGCCAAAAATCAAAAGAATTGATATTGACTTTGCTGATATTCCATCCGGCAGCAATATGTTTATCGCGACACCAAAACTCATCGATGCGTATATTCAAGAAATTGGCGTAGGGAAGCGCATCGACATAAAAACACTTCGAAAGGACCTTGCTGTAGAGCACAATGCTGATTGTACGTGTCCTGTAACTACAGGAATTTTTTTACGAATTGTGGCCGAAGCAAATTATGAAAAGCTCCAACAAGGTAAACCTTTTGAAGAAATCACACCTTTTTGGAGAGTGATTGAACCGAATAGTGCACTAGCCAAGAAACTCACATTTGGACAAGATTTTTTACTGCAGCAAATAGAAAAAGAGCGTTAATGCAACAAGATATCTTCATTCAAGCGAGAGACGGCTATTACCTTTCGGCAACGATCCGAAGACCCGTAACTGAAATCAAGGGAGTTATTCAAATCAATTGTGGCACCGGAATTCCTCAAAATCTATATGGTAATTTAGCTAGCTATCTGACGGAGTGTGGCTATGTAACCATTACCTATGACTATCGTGGTATTGGGAATTCTAAACCTGAGAGTTTAAAAGGATTTCAAGCAAATCTGGAAGATTGGGGGATTTTAGATATGACAAGCATATTCGATTGGATTAACCATGAATTCCCCTCTGAACGAAAAATTATTATTGGCCATAGTATGGGTGGGCAACTTGTAGGGCTAATGGATAATTATGATAAAATAGATAGCCTTATTTTGATCGCCTCTTCTACCGGATATTGGAAAGATATGGGGAGCCCATTTAAATGGCTTATGCCACCATTGTGGTTTTTACTGATTCCAATTATTGTGGCTATGTATGGGTATGCAAACGCTAAAAAAATAGGACAAGGAGAAAACTTGCCGAAGGGTGTTGCCTTACAATGGCGCAAGTGGTGCATTAATCCGAACTACTTCGAGGACCATTTCAAATATTCAAACACAAAATTATTTTTTGACAAGTACGTAATTCCCTTAAAGTCTATTCAAATGGAGGATGATCCTATTGCAACTAAAATCACAGCAAATAAGTTGCTAGGCTATTTTAACAATGCCAAAATCGAAGTAGAAACAATTAGCCCGCTAAAAATGGGCGTTAGAAAAATTGGACACACGGGCTTCTTTTCAAGAAAATTCAAGGACACACTTTGGAACAAGTTAATAGCAGATATTGAAAATAGAAATCTGATTTAATCCGTTTTTAGTTGTTCAAATGTTCCAATTTTGACCTCAATGAGTCAAAATGATGCGACGTATGGAAGGAAGTGAAGCTCGCTAGTTCTCTTAAGGAAACTTTACCTAAGATCGGGTGAGGCAATCGATAGCGATCTAACTCCCTTGCCGTATGATTGTTTAATTTATCAATAAACGATTTATTCAGTGACGCATACGTTTGAATCAAATGCGCTTTATCATGATATGAAACGGGTTTGGGTATATAGATTGTTGGAGCTTTAGCCCCGCCTTCTAATGCGTTTTTATATACCTGCCGTAGTTCTTCAAAAGGCCTACTATCATTTTTGTTGATGCCAAACAGTAAACCTAAAATTGGTTTTGGCAATGAATAGCCGATATTGACTATTTTTAGGACTTTAATTAAGTGTACCAAATCTTGACCCGCAGACCATTTATCGTTTATATTTTCTTCAAATTCGTTTTGATTTAAGCCATTCACCAATTCAATAAATTGAACGGCACTTTCATCAAGCGATTTTATCAAAGTTGGTTTTTCCATGTTTCAATTTCTTTAGTAATGAATTGATATGTTCATTTAGATTTTCTGGAATTAAAAAAAATTCAGTTTTAGGAATGAAAGCTAACGCTCATTTTTAGCATAGGTTTATGTAAAGTTAGATTGAATGAGTTTGGACATTTGCAGCCCCAATTTACACCAAACCTAATTTTTCAATTCTATTTCCAATCGTCATTTGCTTCATTTCTGTTTCCAGCGTAGGAAATTCTTCTCTTTGTACGGATTTCATAATAGCTCCATCGTTTAGCAGAAATATTTCATCGCATGTGTCGCTCAGGGTGGAGAAAATATGAGATGAAATAATAACTGTCTTGCCGAGCTTTTTTAATGTATGAATAATCTCCGTTAAGAGCATGTTACTCTCAATGTCCACTCCGTTAAAGGGCTCGTCCAGAATAAAGTATTCATTGCGTTGTAATAGAATGGCTGTTAGCGCTAACTTCTTCTTCATTCCTGTCGAATAGGTGGACGCATATTGATGTAATGGTAAGTCAAAGACGTTGCTACTTTCCATATCATTTACAGGAATCTGGCGCGCATTACAAAGTAATTGGATATACTCTTTCCCTGTAATTTTTTCAAAAAAGAATGGATCTGTAAATAATAAACCAAGGTGATTTTTAAGCGGATTATGGCTAGCCTCTATAGTTCCTTCATACGTTTCTAATCCTGCTATACAGCGAAAAAGGGATGTTTTCCCAGCACCATTTTTGCCAACAATCCCATAAACTTTTCCTTTATCAAATGCTATATTGATATTCTTTAGAACGGTATGGTTTCCATAATTCAGGGTTAAATTTTGAATGGATATCATTTCAATAAGTATTTAAGGCGTTTTTCTGATTTGAAAAATAAGATAGGAGTTAAAATGATAAGCATGGGGGGGAGCCCAAGGCAAAACGCAAAAAGTAGTCCATTGGGGATATTTATCTCCTTCGGGTATGAGGAATATTTGGTTACGATGGCGCATATAATCCATAACCAACCAATCAGCAAGAAGGCAAATAAAAGACCTATGTTTTGATGGAAGGAAAATGATAGAAATGCCACAATTGGAAAGGCAAGTGCCGAGGAATACATTAGTGCCGTATTTATTTTATGTAATAAAAAGGCTATTGGCTTCAAACGGTATACCCATACAAAGTATTCATTTTCGGTAGTTAAATAAAAGCTCAATGATGACCCAAAAATAAGCATCAATGCGAATACGCCTAAATTAAAGTTATTGAAAATCGCAGCCACAATGATGAGGCCATAGGCTAGTATAAACAATGGAAAAGCTCTTCTGAAGCCAGTGGTGAATTCAAAAGGCCTTTTAGAAAAAGGGGTAAAAAGAGTATAGTTGATTCTAGTTCGAAAATGTACAAACGCCAAAATTATTGAAATAAGCAAAATCAATACGATGGATATAATGAGTTGCTTATAAAGCAATAATGAAATGAATGGTATCGCGCATATTAGGTTTTCCACTAGCCTAATTTTTTTAAATTGGACGTCTCCAAAACAACTAATTAAAAATTCGCACCGCCGGGTTTCAGAAAGCTTACCTATAACATGTATAAAAAGAAATGGATAAATATATACGGCAAATTCTGTGACTTTAAACAGGTAAGTTGAAAGGCCATAAAATCCTAGAATTAAAATGATGTAGGCAACTATGGGTACTACTCCAGCATCCCGGATCCGGCGATTGATCAAAGTAAATTGAAGGGCAACATATTCTTTCATTTGATTTTTCTCGTATCAAGTAATTTAAGGTGTAAAATAAAGCAATAAATTTTAACGCGCTCTTTAAATTACATTAAAGGAGTTCTTCACAAAAATCATCCCATGTAACGTGAAAATGTTAAATCTCGAAAAAGTAATTCTTATTTTTGATTCATGGATACAATTGAAATAGTTAACTATGAATCTGCTTACAAGGAAGTGTTTAGAGATTTAAACGTTGAATGGATTTCTTCCTACTTTAAAATGGAAGCCTCTGATTACAAGGCTCTTGACAATGCAGATAGTTATATTTTGCAAAATGGAGGTCATATTCTGGTTGCTTTATTAAATAAGGAGCCAGTGGGAGTTTGTGCATTAATTAAAATGGACGATCCTATATATGATTTTGAGCTGTCGAAAATGGCGGTAGCACCCAAAGCACAAGGTAAAAAGATTGGGTGGTTAATAGGGGAGGCAATAAAAGACAAGGCAAGGTCGATCGGGGCAAAAACACTTTATTTAGAGAGTAACACCATCTTAACACCTGCCATAAACTTGTACCGAAAGCTAGGATTTACAGAGGTATCTGGCCGCAATACCTCTTATGAGCGGTGCAATATTCAAATGGCCCTAGTCTTATAACGTAAATCTTGAATAAAATACCCCTTGGATTTCGGCCTAATCGGATTAATGTTTTGTTGTATTTGGAGTTAGTTTTTCCCCAAATAAAAATTCTTAATTCAGCCTTTATTGCCAGTTCAAAATCAGTAATTTTCCTATATGGCACATAGTAAAGCAACGCATAATTTTATTTTTTCGTCGTAAACAAGAGCACAAATAAATAAATCAACACATCTTTGATTTTTTCAAAAATTCATCAATTTTAGTAGACTCAATTATTTAAACAAACTCAATTTTAACTGGGAAATTATTCGAAGCATACATGATGAAATCACTTCTTCCAGACTTTAAAATAACCTTCTTGATCGTCGGTTATACATTTGTTTTATTACCCATTAGTCTTTTTGCAAAAGGATTAATGACGAGTATGGCTGAGTTCAAAGTGCCTGAAATCATTTTGGATTCAGCACATTATTATGACGCTATTTTGTGGGTATATGTGCATATGTCTGTCATTGGGCTGCTCATAATAATTATTGGATATGCTGTCAACGATATTAATAAACAGAAATGGATAGCATTGCTACTTTTTGTTGTGACCGCTTTCTATGTTTATTTGGATTTTCGTAGCGCCGACTGGGTTTTGGGGAATGCACTCTACAAAGGGGAATCATCCATAATTCCTGCTGTGATTGGTCTATTAGTTAATCTACTTTTCTTTCAATTAGCATTACGACTTTTCATGCGGAGTCAATCAAACTAAGACGGTAAGTAATGGTAAGGACGGTAGCTCAAAAAATGGGCATTAAAGAAAATTCGCTCGCATTATTCGTCAATGCTGAGAAAGAAGTACTTGAAAGTATAGCCTTGCCCAAGCTTGATATTCAAGAAGAACCAGCACAAGAGGTTGACTATATACATCTATTTGTTACAACTCAAGCAGAATTTATCGACCACTTTCCTAAATTAAAATTGCATCTAAAGCCCAAAGGAATGCTTTGGGTTTCCTGGCCCAAAGGAGGTAAATTGGGGACTGATTTGAACATAAAATCGGTGATAAAATTGGGGTATGATTTTGGACTTGTAGAAAGCACGTGTCTTAGTATTAATTCCGTATGGTCAGGTTTAAAATTTACCCATCCCAAGAAAGGAAAAACCTACACGAATAGCTTCGGAAAATTGAAAGAATAATTTAGTCACATTTAAATCCGACTACCAATAATTGTGCAGTTGTCTGCCAGTTTAAAAAAGTAGCAAATAGGCAGCAGCGCCCCCACACATCATGCCTCCGCCCTCAGCTAAGCCAACTTGTTTGCTAGAACTAGCA
>JACCDK010528706.1_pt1 | contig 10132 bp, 7 predicted proteins | sample 7445871 | NCBI WGS metagenome assembly JACCDK01 (sample SAMN15323436, study PRJNA562643) | freshwater metagenome | isolation source: river surface water | place: USA:Blue River Watershed | collected 2017-08-15
CCCGCAGCATCGAAAGCGCACAGCGCAAGGTCGAGGCGCGCAACTTCGACATGCGCAAGCAGCTGCTCGAGTACGACGACGTCGCCAACGACCAGCGCAAGGTCATCTACCAGCAACGTAACGACATCCTGGATGCCACCAGCCTCTCGGCCCAGATCGAGAGCCTGCGCGAGGGCTGCTTCACCGACCTCGTGCGCCAGCATGTGCCGATCGAATCGGTCGAGGAGCAATGGGACCTCGCGGCCCTGGAGAAGGCGCTGGTCGATGAATGGGGCCTACAGGTTCCGCTGCGCGAGAAGGTGCAGGTGGCCGACAGCGTCACCGACGAAGACATCGTCGAAGAAGTCGTCGTCGCTGCCCACGCCGCGTTCAAGGTCAAGGTGCAAGAGGTGGGCGAGGCTAACTTCACGCAGTTTGAGCGCATGGTCTTGCTGCAAAGCATCGACACGCACTGGCGCGAGCACCTGTCGGCCCTCGATTACCTGCGCCAGGGCATTCACCTGCGTGGCTATGCGCAAAAGCAACCGAAGCAGGAATACAAGCGCGAAGCCTTTGAGCTCTTTGGCCAGTTGCTGGACTCCGTGAAGAACGAGGTCACGCGCACCCTCATGACCCTGCGCGTGGAATCGTCCGCGCAGCTCGATCAGGCGGCCCAGGACATCGAGGGCCGTGCCGAGCGCATCGCCAACGTGACCTACACCGCGCCCACCGAGACCGGCGAGCCGGAGTCCTTGGTCGATACCACGACCACGCGTGCATCCGAGGCCATGCCGCGCGTGGGCCGCAACGAACCCTGCCCCTGCGGCAGCGGCAAGAAGTTCAAGCAGTGTCACGGCCGGCTCCAGTGAGCTGAGCGCCGCTTCTCCCGTTCAAGCGCCTGCCACGGCTCGCCCCACCACCGTGTGGGGCGCCGGTGTGCGCATGCGCGCTCGCGCCGTGGCGTGAATCCTCACGCTTGAGCTACGCATCTCTTGCGTACTCAAAAAAAAGCGCCTTTCAGTGGATTTTTTGTAACGACTCCTGTCAAGGCTGACAGGGATTTGTGGGTGACGCGTAGGTGACAGGCTCTTCAATTAGGAGGTGTTCAACAGGGAGCTACACACATGACGACTCTTTCACCTATCCGAAACATCGACTCTGTCGCCGCCACCGCAGGACGCACTCCTACAGGCGTGTCTCCGATCGCTGATCTACCGGCTCGTCTTCCGCCTATGCGGTCCGGGCGTGGACCCCGTCTGTCGCCCCGCCTGTATCAACGCATGGCGCATGATTTCCAAGCGCGCTGGCGTGACGAATGGGGCGGCAAGCCTCTGACCCAGGGGCAGGTCCCCGGTGCGGATGCCGTGCGGCTCGATGGCAACGACTACCTGGCCGTGACTGGCCATCCGCATATCGTGCAGGCGCAGATCGACAGCCTGCGTTGCAACCAGAATGTCGTCGTTCAATCGAGCGTGTTTCAGTTAACGGGCTCACCCACCCAGCACTTCGAGCAGGCCCTGGCCGATTGGGTGGGGGCGGATGGCGCGCTCCTGTGTCAGTCCGGTTACGCCGCCAACTTGGGCCTGCTGCAGGTGATCGCCGACCCGGAGACGCCGGTCTACATCGACAGCCTGGCGCACATGTCCTTGTGGGAGGGCGTGCGCGCCGCGCGCGCGCCGATGCACGCCTTTCGTCACAACGATCCCGGTCACCTGGCGCGGATGATTCAGCGCCATGGGCCGGGTCTGGTGGTCGTTGATTCCGTCTATAGCACCACCGGCGCGTTGTGCCCCCTGCCCGACATGGTCGATGTGGCGCACACGCACGATTGCATGATCCTGGTGGATGAATCTCACTCGTTGGGGACACACGGACCTGGTGGCAGTGGCCTGTGCGCCCAATGGGGTTTGAGTGACCAGGTTCATTTCATCACCGCCAGCCTGGCCAAAGCCTTTGCAGGACGCGCGGGCTTTTTCACCATGCCGGATGAATTTCGTTGCTTCATCATGTCCGAGAGCTTTCCCACCATCTTCAGCTCCAGCCTGCTGCCCCATGAGGTTGCAGGCCTGGCGGCGACACTCGAGGTATTGCGCGCCAGCGAGGCGGCGCGTGTGCAATTGCGACGCCATACGCAGCGGGTGCGCGAGGCGCTGTCTGCCCTGGGCTATCCCATTGCACACGGCTCCGAGCAGATCGTCGCCTTGGAAGCCGGCCCGGAAATCCAGACACTGGCCCTGCGTGATGCTCTGGAATCGCGCGGAATTTTTGGTGCGGTCTTTGCGGCCCCCGCTACCGCACGCAATCGCTCCATGGTGCGACTGACCCTCAACGCCGCCTTGACCGACGCCGAACTGTCGCACCTGGAGGACGTGGCTGCGGAGATCGCACCGCAGGTGCAGCCGTGGACGTGGCCCATTGCCCGGCGGCAGCGTACGCCGGCGGGATGCGTGTCGTCGTCAGTCGCTGATTTCGCGCGGTGCCTGGCGTGAGAGCCACTCGTGGTGCCCCATGAGGGGCGCTGGAAGCGCTGAGGCTGGCAGCTCGTGGAGGGCGGCCAGCACGAGCGCCCCGGTGCCTGCGGGCGAGAACGCAGGCACCGGCTCGCCGCAGCCTTGCAAGGACAGAGACTGGCGTAGCTCCAGCGAGGTCAGGCGCCGGCCGTTGCGGATGTCCTGCAGGTTGTGCCTGCTGATCCCATGCAGCTCAGCGAGCTCGGCGATCCCCGCCAGGCCTTCCGGCGTCTCCAGCTGTAACCAGCTGGCACGGCCGCTGGCGTCTGCCCCGAGAACGCCAAAGGGTTGACCGATCAACACGTAATCGACCCAATGCTGGGCCACAAACGCCTTCAGACCGGCATGAACTTCGGGAATGGCGAGCAGTGCCAGTTGTTCTGGCCGCAAAGTCGCTCGCCAGATTGCGTTGTGCTCTTGATACGCCCGGTCATACAGGCTCGTGATGGCCTGCACCAATTGCTTGGCTACATCGGCGGCCTGCTTGGGGATGTACTGGTCGATCAGGCCCCGGTTGAAAGCGCCAACCGCGACCCGTTCATCGGCCTGCCCGGTCAGGAGGATGCGCGCTCCAGGCCAGTCGACGAGCTCGCTCAGCACTTGAAGTCCATCCATGCCTGGCATGGAGAAATCCACGACGCAGACGTGGGGGAGGGCGTACCGCTCAGGCGTGTCTGCCCAGTAATGAAGGATCTGCGGGATCAGGGGCTTGCCCTGACGCCATAGGTCCACCATCGTCTGCTGCCGGCGTCGATCTTGCTCCCAGAGCTGGGGCTGGCGGTGCATGTAATAGACGCAGCGGGTCGGTCGCAGGAACATACGCACATGCCACTCGAGTGGAAGAACCATGGCGAGTGCGTCCAGGTAATCGGGGTCATCATCCAGGAGCACCAAGGTGCCAGGTCGATGAAACAGGGGAAAGCTCATGCGTGGACCGGTAGTTGGAGGATGAAACGTGCCCCGCATCCGGGTGCGGATTCGACCCGGATGATTCCGCCCGATGCGTGGACCACGCGGTAGCAGAAGGCCAGACCCAGACCATGACCGGTGCCCTGGTGCGTCGATACAAAGGGCTGGAACAGGCGGGTCTGCATCTCCACGTCGATCCCGTGTCCCCGGTCGGTCACCGCGATGCGCCCAGGCTGGGGGCCTGCTGGTGTGACGTCCACTTCCAGTTGGAGATCGCCTGCCTGGGGGGGGTTGGGCATTGCGGCTAGCGCGCGCAGCGCGTTCTTCAGAAGGTTGTCGATGACTTGTGTGAAGAGCACCTCAGAGCCCCGGAAAGCAAAGTCTCGGCGCACGTGGACTTGCACGCAGTCGCGCTCGATCGCGTTGCGGAAGGGAAACCCCTGGACCGCCTGCTGCACCAGGTGACCGGCGCTCACGCAGCCCGTCGGGAGCGGCAGCTGCATCAGCCGTGCGTTGGAGATCTGCATGTCGATCTGCCGGTTCATGTGGTGAACGGTGGCCAGCAGACGCGCGATCAGTGGATCGACGGCATCGGCGCTGCCCGGTAGGGCTTGTGAGGCCTGTTCCCGTAGCGCGTTTCCCATGAGGGTCATCGTGGACAAGGGCGTTCGCAATTCGTGCGCCATGATGCCCATCGTGGCCAGGGCCTGCTTCAATTGCGCGCGCCGCAGGTTCGACGAGGAAATGCCCAGGGTCAGTCCCATGTACCAGGCAAAGGCGAAGACCACGGTGTGCGAGAGCGTGTCCTCCAGCGACGACGCGGGAAGCGCCGGCCCGGCGGCCGCGAAGAGTGCCCACCCCGCTGGGATTCCGGAGGCGATGCCAAGTGTCGCGATGCGCCAATCGGTCAGGTGGTAATAGATCAGAAACATGCTTGCCATCGTGGCGAACCAGACCGAATTGCGCCCATTGCACAGGTACATCCAGGTGAAGAAGACCGGCAGCGTGAGCCAGAAGAGGAGACTCAGGATCAGGATCGCCATGCGGCTGGGCGGTTGCGCCTGCAGGCTGGGTATCGCCAGCAACAAGATGCCCAGAAAGCTGGTCCCCAGGCGCTGCCATAGGCGTTCATAGGGCTGCGGCACCCAGTGGGTCCAGATGGCATAGAACAGCGGATGCCCCAGGGCGCAGGACAGTCCGAGTGCGCGGATGCGTCCCCGTGAGGGGTGCAGGATGGGCTCAAACAGCGGAATTCGCTCCGTGTTGATCGCAAACCGGAAGGGCTGCTTTCTCCATCTCTTCCAATTTACGAGGGACATGGGGATTTGTTCGAGGTGTCGTTCCGTCTCATTTGTAATGATATGGTGTTTGTCATATCGAATGGCGAATACTAAAGATGAGATACCCTGCTAACTTTGACAATGTCCGGCTGGACAGCATCCTCAGTGACTGGCTGGCGGCGCTGAGCGAGTTCGCGGTCGAGGCTGTCGCGGTGCTGGGGCCGGACCGACTGGGCGGAAACGCCGATCGCCACGCGCTCTGTGTGCACCCCCCCTCGGTCGCCGACATGGTGTGTGCCTTGGCCGATAGTCAAGAATTTGGCGCGCCGTGGCGCGAGTCCGACGCCCCCCTCGTCGCCTGGCAACACATCGCCCGCAGCGGCCAGCTCGAGGCGTCTCGCTGGCGGATGCTGGCTCTGGCCCATGGTTTTCAGACCATGGTGCGGGTCGAGTTCCCGCTGCCTGCCAACCGCGCCTTCGAGTGCTTCATGTTCAGCCCGCGCGAACTGGCCAATCGCTTGGACGCGGCGATGCTGGTGTGGTCCGCGCTCAATGTCTGGCCCGTGGTCAAACGCTGCATCGCGCAGGCGCATGCGTGTCTCAGTCCGCGCGAGCGACAATGTCTGATGCTGGCCTTTAACGGCTTGACCGCCCGCGAAAGCGCCGACCAGATGGCCTGCACCGAGCGGACCGTGAACTACCACCTGGCCAATGCCATGGCCAAGCTCAAGGTCGATAACAAGCTGGCGGCCATCCAGCGCGCCTGCTGGATCGGCGCGATCTGAGATGATTCGGGTCGACTTGGGGTTTGGAAGAAGACATGTTTCTCGCCATCGATGTGGGCAATACCCGCCTGAAGTGGGCGCTCTACGAGCGCGCCCGCCCGGGCGCGCTGGCCTTGGCCCAGGGTGCCGAGTTTCTGGAGAACATCGACCGGCTCTCGGGCGGCCCCTGGCGTGACCTGCCGGCGCCGCAGCAGATGCTCGGGTGCGCCGTCGCTGCCGACGCGGTCAAGATCCGCGTGCGCGAGCAGATGGAAGAACTCTGGGACATCGCGCCCCGCTGGGTGCATGCCAGTGCGTCCGAGGCCGGCCTGGTCAATGGCTACGACCATCCCACCCGTCTCGGGGCCGATCGCTGGGTCGCCATGATCGGCGCGCGCCAACGTGTGCTGGCCCAAGGGCCGGCGCGGCCCATCGTCGTCGTCATGGTCGGCACCGCCGTCACCGTCGAGGCGATCAGCCCGGACGGCCGCTTCCTGGGCGGTCTGATCTTGCCGGGGCACGGCATCATGCTGCGCGCGCTCGAATCCGGCACCGCGGGTCTGCATGTGCCCACCGGCGAGGTGCGTGAATTTCCCACCAACACCAGCGACGCGCTGACCAGCGGGGGCACCTACGCCATCGCGGGCGCGATCGAGCGGATGGTGCAGCACCTGCGCCAGCACTGTGGCGAGCCGCCGGTGTGCATCATGACCGGCGGCGCGGGCTGGAAGATGGCGCCCTCGATGTCGGTGCCCTTCGAGCTGGTGGAAAGCTTGATCTTCGACGGCCTGCTCGAGATCGCGCAGCGGCGCGAGGCCGCCTAAAGCCGGTGCTTCACGCGCGCGGGCGGGCCAGCCAGGCCTCGGCCAGGCGCACCCAGTAGGTCGCGCCCAGCGGAATCAGATCGTCGTTGAAGTCGTAGCTCGGGTTATGCAGCATGCACGGGCCGCCGCCGTGTCCCATCTCGCGGTGCGCGCCATCGCCATTGCCGATGAAGCAATAGGCGCCAGGTTTGGCCTGCAGCATGTAGGCAAAGTCTTCGGCGCCCATGGTGGGCTCCTGCGCCTGCACGTTGGATTCGCCCACGATGTCGGCCATCACGGCGCGGGCGAATTGGGCCTCGGCCTCGCTGTTGATCGTGGGCGGGTAGTTGCGCGCAAACTCGAACTCGCATTGCGCCTCATGCGCCGCACACACATGCTCGGCCACCTGGCGCATGCGCCGCTCGATCATGTCCAGCACCTCGACGCTGAAGGTGCGCACCGTGCCCTGTAGCTCGCAGCGATCTGGCACCACGTTGGTGGCCTCGCCCGCATGGATCATGGTCACCGAGATCACACCCGCATCCACCGGCTTCTTGTTGCGGGTGATGATGGTCTGGAAGGCCTGCACCATCTGGCAGGCGATGGGCACTGGGTCGATGCCGTTGTGGGGCAGGGCGGCGTGGCTGCCCTTGCCGCGGACCGTGATCTTGAATTCGTTGGACGAGGCCATCACCGGCCCCGGGCTCAAGGAGAACGTGCCCACCGGCGCACCGGGCCAGTTGTGCATGCCGAAGACAGCCTCCATCGGGAACTTGTCGAACAGACCGTCCGTGATCATCTCGCGGGCGCCACCGCCGCCTTCTTCGGCGGGTTGAAAGATCAGGTAGACGGTGCCATCGAAATTGCGTTGGGCGGCCAGGTGCTGGGCGGCGGCCAGGAGCATGGCGGTGTGGCCGTCATGGCCGCAGGCGTGCATCTTGCCGGCGTGGCGGCTGGTGTGCGCGAAGGTATTGAACTCCTGCATCGGCAGGGCGTCCATGTCGGCGCGCAGGCCCAGGGCGCGCGTGCTGCTGCCGTTTTTCACAATGCCCACCACCCCAGTCTTGCCCAGGCCCCGATGCACCGGGATGCCCCACTCGGTGAGCTTGGCGGCGACCAGGTCGGCGGTGCGCACTTCTTCGAAGCACAGCTCCGGGTGGGCGTGGATGTCGCGGCGCAGGGCGGCGATGCCGGCGGCCTGGGTCACGAGGGAGTCGATGACTTTCATGGGGGGGATCCGTCTGTCGTCTGGCGGGTTGTCAGTCTAGCCGTGCACCGAGGATCCCTGTGAACTGGGCCAGAATGCCACCATGACCCTCACGGCTGCCCCCGCCTTCAACAAAGTGCCCGTCCAAGTCCGCGGCGCCTGCCCCCACGATTGTCCCGACACCTGCGCCCTGGTGACCACCGTTGAAAACGGCGTTGCCACCGAGGTGCGAGGCAACCCGGCGCACCCCATGACGGCCGGCGTCTTGTGCACCAAGGTCTCGCGCTACACCGAGCGCACCTACCACCCCGAGCGCGTGCGCACGCCGATGCGGCGCGTTGGCCCCAAGGGCGCCGGCCGCTTTGAACCCGTGGGCTGGGACGAGGCGCTCGCCGACATCGCCGAGCGCCTGTCCGCCATCGCCGCGCGCGACCCGCAGGCCATCCTGCCGTATAGCTACGCCGGCACCATGGGCCTGGTGCAGGGCGAAGCCATGGCGGGTCGTTTCTTTCACCGCCTGGGCGCCTCGCTGCTCGATCGCACCATCTGCGCCTCCGCTGGCGGCGAGGGCCTCACGCACACCCTGGGCGGCAAGTTGGGCATGAAGGTGGAATTCTTTGCCGAGTCTCGCCTGATCCTGATCTGGGGCAGCAATTCGATTGCCAGCAACCTGCATTTCTGGCGACTGGCGCAGCAGGCCCGACGTGAGGGGGCCAAGTTGGTCTGCATCGACCCGCGCCGCAGCGAGACCGCCGAGAAATGCGACGTGCACTTGCAGATCCAACCCGGCACCGATGCAGCGCTGGCCTTTGCGCTGATGCACGAGTTGATCGTCCACGATTGGCTGGACCACGACTACATCGCTCGCCACACCCTGGGTTGGGACGCGTTGCGCGAGCGCGCCATGCAGTGGTCGCCTGAGCGCGCGGCCACTGTCTGCGGTGTGCCGGCGGCACAAATCCGCGCACTGGCCCGCGACTACGGCACGACGAAACCCGCCGCTATCCGACTGAATTACGGCATGCAGCGCGTGCGCGGGGGTGGCAACGCCACGCGTGCCATCGCCTGCCTGCCCGCGCTCACAGGCGCCTGGCGCCATCGTGCCGGCGGCTTGCTGATGTCCAACTCGGCTCGCTTCCCGGCGCGGCGCGATGTGTTGCAGCGCCCCGACCTGCTCGCGGGCCGCCAGCCTCGCACGATCAATATGAGCACCATCGGCGATGACTTGCTACGACCCGCCAGCGCCGAATTCGGCCCGCGCGTTCAGGCGCTGATCGTCTACAACAGCAACCCGGTGGCAGTCGCCCCCGATTCCAGCCAGGTGGTGCGCGGTTTCGCGCGCGAGGATCTGTTCACCGTGGTCCTGGAGCATTTCCAAACCGATACCGCCGACTACGCCGATTACGTGCTGCCCGCCACGACGCAGCTCGAGCACTGGGACATCCACGCCACCTACGGCCATACCGATGTTGTGCTTAATCAACCGGCGATCGCGCCCGTTGGGCAGGCCTTGCCCAACACCGAGATCTTTCGGCGTCTGGCGGCGCGTATGGGCTACACCGAGCCTTGCTTCGCCGAAGACGATGAAAGCCTGTGCCGCGCCGCCTTCGGCGACGCCATCGATTTCGATCGCTTGCTGGCTCAGGGTTTTGCCCCCTTGCCGGTGCCCGACGCGCCCTTCGCCGAGGGGGGCTTTCAAACGCCCTCGGGTCGCTGCGAGTTTTTCAGTGAGCGCCTGGCGCGCCAGGGCCTGGACGGCCTGCCCGATCACGTGCCCAATCACGAAGTGGCGGGCTCCAGCACGCGCTACCCGCTGGCCATGATCTCGCCGCCGGCCCGTCACTTCCTCAATTCCAGCTTCGTCAACGTCAAAAGCTTGCGTGACATCGAAGGCGAGCCCGTGCTGGAAATCAGCGCCGAAGACGCCGCCGCGCGCGGCATCACCTCGGGCCGCGTGGTGCGTGTGTTCAACGACCGCGGTGACTACCACTGCCAGGCGGTCATCTCGGATCGCGCGCGACCCGGGGTCGTCAACGGCCTCGGTATCTGGTGGCGCAAGCTGGGCCTGCGCGGTACCAACGTCAACGAGTTGACCAGCCAGAAGCTCACGGACCTGGGGCGCGCCCCGGTGTTCTACGACTGCCTGGTCGACGTGCAGCCTCTGTGACCCGCGCCGCGCTGACCCGGGCGGTGACCCTGGCCCTGGCCGGGGCTGCGATGCTAGCTCTGAGAGGCTGCGCCAGTCTGGGCTACTACTGGCAATCGGTCAGCGGCCATGTGCAGGTGATGCAGGCGGCGCGGCCCGTATCCGATTGGTTGGCCGACCCCCAAGCCAGCGCAGCCCTCAAGCAGCAGCTGCAGACCGCCCAGCGCCTGCGCGCTTACGCCTCGCAGGTGCTTCTGCTGCCAGACAACGCGAGCTACACGCGCTATGCCGACCTGCGACGCAGCGCGGTGCTGTGGAATGTGGTGGCCGCGCCGCCCCTGTCGCTCACGCTGCGCACCTGGTGCTACCCGGTGACGGGCTGCGTGGGGTATCGGGGGTTCTACGACGAAGCGCAGGCCCAGGCCGAGGCCACCGACTTGCGCGCACAGGGGCTGGATGTGGCCGTCTATCCCGTGCCGGCTTATTCCACTCTGGGCTGGCTCAATTGGGCGGGGGGCGATCCTTTGCTCAATA
>JACCDK011356692.1_pt1 | contig 10128 bp, 5 predicted proteins | sample 7445871 | NCBI WGS metagenome assembly JACCDK01 (sample SAMN15323436, study PRJNA562643) | freshwater metagenome | isolation source: river surface water | place: USA:Blue River Watershed | collected 2017-08-15
GAAGTAGAGCCCGAACATTTATCTTCCAATCGAATTAAATGGGCTAAATCGTGGGAGAAATATGCCGACGTTATTTTGGTTTCTACTCCCGATTTGTTGGGGGTCTCTCCCCGAGCTCAATGGATGCCCCAAGTGATTGATGTTTCCGAATGGCCTTTTGTTCATCGCAATTTCTCAACCACATTGGCCATTCATGCGCCAACACGAAGAAATTTGAAGGGAACTCAGTTTTTTGAAGTTGCCGCCCAACAAATCCAAATTCCACTGGAGTTGATCGAAGGAAATTCTACTCCCATGCAGGCCATGAACCGTGGAAACCTCGGATTCGATCAATTGATCATCGGTTGGTATGGAAAGGTAGCCGTAGAAATGATGGCCATGGGAATTCCGGTCGTTGTTTATATCGAATCCCGGTATTTGCCCGATGGCCTAAGCCTTGTTCCTGTTATTCAGGCGACCACCACCAATTTGCGTGAAAGGTTGGAGGATTATCTCTCCTGGCCTGTTGAAAAGAAAAAAGCCCTGGCCGAGGAAGCCAGGACTTTTGTTGAAACCCACCACAACATTCACCAACAAATGGAACAGTTGTTAAAGTGGTATCGAAAAGATTAAATCTTATCTAAGGCATGCTGAATGAACTGATTCAATTCCTTTCCTCGAAGCATGCCTTGCGATAGTTTCGCCACATCAACCAAGTATTTCCAAGAATTTTCCTGATTTTCTTCGGGCATTTCCATCACCTTTTTAACCAAGGGATGGGCGGTATTGATCACCACATCGTGCATTAATGGCATATTTCCGAACATGGATTTTCCTCCCAATGCTTCCATGTCGTGCATGCGCCGCATGAACTCATTCATGGTGATGGTAATCGGATGAACATCCAAACCGCAAGCCTCGGTTTTAACCACCAAGCTTTTATCTTCTTCCAAAAGTTTTTCTACTTTTTCTTTAACGGCCTTGGATTCTTCCTCGTTCAATAAGCTTGGAATCACTTCATCTTTGCCGATGATCTTATCGATGGGTTCTGAATCAATTCGTTTGAATCGGATCTTCTCCAATTTCTGTTCTAAATTTCCAATCCAATGTGGATCGATGGCATGACCTAATTCCAAAATGGAATAGGAGCGAGCAATGGCTTGTTCGATGGCGTTAATTTGTTGATCTCGATTAGCAAAATACAACACGATTTTATTGCCGTCTTTATCGGTCTGATTTCCAGAAATCAAATTTTCGTAGGAAGTCCAATCGAATAGTTTTCCATCTTGGTCTTTCACCAAAAAGAAATCTTTGGCTTTTTCAGAAAATTTCTCTTCGGTTAACATGCCGTATTTCACGAACAAATCCAGATCAGCCCACTTTTCTTCAAATCCTGGTCGATCATTTTTAAACAGTTCCGCCAGTTTATCGGATATTTTCTTGGTGATGTGGGCCGTAATTTTCTTTACGTTTCCATCGGTTTGCAAGAAAGATCGGGATACATTCAATGGAATATCCGGTGAATCGATTACCCCGTGCAGCAAGCGCATAAAGTCGGGAACAATTTCCTCTACGGAGTCGGTAATAAACACCTGATTGCTGAATAAACGGATTTTATTTTTATTGGGATCGAAATCAGCTTTAAACTTCGGGAAGTAAAGAACTCCGGTGAGGTTAAAAGGAAAATCTACATTCAAATGAATCCAGAAAAGTGGTTTTTCATGGAAGGGAAACAGCACTTCGTAGAAGTTCAAGTAATCTTCATCGGTTAACTCGCTGGGTTTTTGGGCCCAGATGGGTTTGGTTTGATTAATGATAGCGGGCTCCACGATTTCTTTGGCATCGTCGCCTTCGCCTTCTTTCCGGGTGGTGGTGCCGAAGTGAATAGGGACAGGAAGAAATAGGCAATATTTCTGGAGGATTTCGCTGATGCGAGCATCCTGTAAATATTCTTCAGCGTCTTCAGCGATATGCAGTGTGATGGTGGTTCCTCGATCGGTTCGGGTGCCTTCGGAGATTTCGAATTCAGTGCTTCCATCGCAGCTCCAGAATGCGGGTTGGGCACCGTCTTGATAGCTCAATGAATCGATGGTGACTTTGGAGGCGACCATGAAAGCCGAGTAAAAGCCGAGTCCGAAAGCGCCGATCATGGTTTCCTCTTTCAATTTGTCCTTGTAGGTTTCCATGAATTCTGTAGCGCCAGAAAATGCCACTTGGTTGATGTATTTATTGATTTCATCGGCCGTCATTCCTAAACCGCGATCGATAATGGAAAGTGTTTTAGCTTCTTGATCGATTTTCACTTCGATGTTCAATTCTCCTAACTCCTTGGAATATTGCCCCATGTTGGAAAGAGCCTTTAATTTTTGGGTAGCATCCACAGCGTTGGAAACCAACTCCCGAAGGAATACCTCTTGGTTGGAGTAAAGTGATTTTTTGATGATCGGAAAAATGTTTTCCGTATTAACTGAAATGGTTCCTTTCATAATGATATTTTTTTCCAATTGTTGCAAGTTTTTTGCCAGTTGGAATTTGCTGACAAATTGACAAAAAAAAGCCGGTTCCTGCGACAGAACCGGCTATAATGAATCTAAGCTGCGAACTTAGTGACTAATTACTAGGCGTTTTGTGATGGTTTGTTCATTGGAAATCATCTGAACAAAATACACTCCAGCTGGAACTGAATTGATATCCAAGTTCATCAAATTGTTTCCAGCCGTTGTTGTTTGGTAATAGGTTTGAGCAACACGTCCCATTTGGTCGATGAAGCGAATTTGAGCTTGGCCAGATTGATTAGCATTGAACTCAAGGTTAACCATGCTGTTGGCAGGGTTTGGATAGATGTTTACGTTGGAAAGGCTTTCCTCGGTAGATCCGGAGATGGTTTGTTGGGTGCCATCTAGATTCATGCGGAATGTTGTAGACCCAATTTGAATGGTTAGCGTGTATTGACCTGAAGCGTTAGTTGCATTGTTGTAACCTTGAACCTTTACCATGTAAGTGCCCACAGTTCCGTTGTTGTATGCAATGGATTCAGAAGTTGTTCCAGTTTTTACTGAAGATTTTAAAACTTTGGTGGTGCTTGTAGAACGGTACAAGTAGATGTCGTAATCTGCAGGTAAATTGGTTAGAGTTACTTTGATGTTTTTTGCGGTTGAAAGGTTGTTGAATTTAAACCAATCGATATCTCCGGCTGGACAAATCAAACCGTTGCGTGTTCCAGCAACCGTGGCGGAAACACTAACGGTATTAGCGGTGGCCGCGGTGTTGTTTGATTCATATGCATCAACACCACAACCAGATGCAGCAAGAGTAGAGAAGGTTACGGTAGCAGAGTAAGCGCTGGTTGTTCCACCGGAACAAACCGATTGAACTTGAAAGTTATACGATGTTCCTGCTGTTAGGCCGGTTAATGCCAAAGATGTTGCGGTAGTGGAAGTCGTAGTCCAGGTGGTTGCTGTAGCTAATTTGTATTGAACATTGTAGGAAGTAGCACCGGTACTGTTCCAGTTTAATGTTGCAGTGGTATTAGCTACGTTGGAAGAAGTTAATCCGTTAGGAACAGAACATGTCGTTCCACCTGTTGGTGCAGTGCCACCCAAAGAAGTTGCCAACGTTGCACGAGAACCCCCAGCAGCTAAAACTGCTTGCATACGAAGTTTTTGTTTAGCACTGAACATGAACATGCAAGCATCATCGGTATAATCCATGTAATTCATGAACATGTCACCGTTAACGTTGGAACAAGTAATTTTTGGGTGAGAAGGGCAACCGTAGTTCGATGTTTGTTGTGTTGGGGTATCGTCTACCAAGTCATTTCCGCAGTTAGCATCTCCCCAAATGTGACGAAGGTTTAACCAGTGGCCAACTTCGTGGGTAGCCGTTCTTCCTTTGTTGAATGGTGCTGAAAGCGTGCCAGTACGTCCGAAATAATTATATCCGATAACAACGCCATCGGTTGCAGTAGCTCCGCCGGGAAACTGTGCATAACCCAATAAACCACCGCCCAAATTACATACCCAAATGTTAAGGTAAGAACCAGCAGGCCAAGCATCGTCACCACCACGAGAAGAATATTTAACATAATCGTTGGAAGACCAAGAAGTAACGGTAGTAGACTTACGAATGATGCCAGTGGTAGCGTTTCCATTCGGATCGCGCTTGGCAAGAACGAAGTTGATTTCACAATCGGCCTTCAAACCAGCAAAAACGGAAGGAGTGTTCACATGGTCTGCATTCAATAAACGGAAATCTTCGTTCAAAACATCCATTTGAGAAAGGATTTGAGCATCAGTGATGTTTTGTACGCTAGTGTTGTATAAAACGTGAATAACCACGGGAATCGTAATCACTGCTTCGGTAGAACCTTGGTGGTTGCGGATGAACTCAGCTGTATGTTCTTCAATTTCACCCATTTTAGCTACGTAGCTTGGATCTTCTGTCTTTAGACGTTCCAAAACTTCCATAGATCCACAATTGCGTTGGGCTTGAGCTCCTAAAACGGCGATGATGGCGGCGAAAACGAAGAATAACTTTTTCATAACTTCTGATTTTAAAACCTTTCTCTGTAAGGTTATGGTTCAAAGTTAACAAAAAAATCCAAACTTCCAAACAAAAGATTAAAAAAATTCATATTTGTGGCAAATTCTTTCGTGCCAGTTTCTTGGGCTCACATCGAAAACCAATTATTTTATAAAAAAGAAAGCAAAGTGAAAAATCCTCATTTTAGGCCATAAAAGTAATTTTTTTAGTTTTATGAGGCTCGTTTATTACTGACCTTTTTCGAGATGAAAGTAAAAAAGGTTTAATCAAAAAAAAATCCTACATCTTCAAATTTCTTGTAATGAACTTTGCGGTTGTTGAATAATTTTGTTGAATTACCTTTGTTCCATGATGAATAAATACAGCACGATCGTTCGCCCCATTTTGTACGGGTCGTTGGCATTGTTCAATGCCGTGGTTTACTTGGGAAAAATTGAGAAACTTTATTTGGGTGGAAGTGCTTCCAACAACTTGATGTTTGCTTGCATTTTTTTGGTGCTACTCGGTATCCATTTCTGGATGAGCAAACGACTCAATAAATTATCGCAAGGGAAGAAGTAATTCGATGCTGCCTTTGCGCAGTTCGTTTTCTGAATAATGCTGGATTAATGAATCGAGGGAGTTCCACTTTGATTCTGAAAACCGATTCGTGCGGGTTATTTTTAGCTTGCCATCCACAACCGTTGCATGAATTCTTGTAGGAAACAAATTTTCCTTTCCGTCCCAAACACCGCTTTGGAGAAGTTGCTCTTCCCACGTTCCTTTCCCAATTTTTCTGGGCGTCGACAGTGTTTTCGGCATGGTAACGTCACTTGTCACCATGCTTTTGTCTTGGTCATCAGCATCCCCAATCATTTCACGTTGAGCGCCAAGAGATGGAGGAGCTTGGCCCATAGCTACGCTTTCGGTTGTGGAAATTTCTTCTTTGAAGGTAGAATTTTCAGTTGGTATGATGTGATCCTCGTAACTCGCGATTTTTGGAGGATCGATTTTTTTTATGGGAACAGAAGATGAAGAGTCTTTCCCGAATTCGGGTTGATTCTGAACCTTTTTTTCTTCCGATTTTTGTTGGGTTTGAGCTACGATTTCGGTAGGAATAGGACGGGTTGAGAACCAAACAGCCGTTGCGGAAACCACCAATACCGAACTCGCTGCAACCCACATCCAAGTTAAATTCTTGTTTTTGCTTGACGAAATGCCCAGCTTCTTTTCCAAATCGTTCAAGGTGTTTTCAATTTCCTCCTCATTTCCGAGGTAATCCAATCCATCGGCGGCTTCTTTTTCGTAGGAAGTAGAAAGCGATTGCTGCGAGGCACGATGTAAAAAAGATTTTCGTTCTTTCATGAGTTCCTCCTTTTTTCCATCAGTAATCGAAGCATCCGCTTCCCGTTTTGAAGATGTGTTTTCACCGATTTGAAATCCATTTGGGTTATTTGTTGAATTTCAGTGTACGATTTGTTTTCCAAAAAGAAAAGGGAAACACAGCGTTTTTGGTTTCCTTGCAATTGATTAAGGCATTCTTCCAAACACAAAAGCAAGGCTTCTTTTTCTTCCACTTCCAACAGATGATCGGTACTGCCTATTTCCACAAAATTCTCCAGAGATTCTTCCAAAGGTTTTCGCGACTTACTTCTCAGAACCGACAAGGCCATGTTTTTGGTGACCATGCTTACCCATGCGGGAAAATCCAAAATATTGAAACGACAGAGATCTACCTGCAATTTTAAGTACAAGTCCGACACCAAATCTTCGGCGTCCATTTTGTTTTTGAGGTATTTCATGGATATTCCCATGGAAAGATGCAGTACTCTTCGCATCAATTCCGCAAGGGCATCAACCTTTTGTTCTTGGCAATAGGTTTTGATCAAGATGTCATTGGAGAGTTCCCTCATCGCCCAAAACTGAATTTTTGATGTGTTTTTGAACCATCCAACCAAGTAGCCTCGACCATGTATATTCCACTTGAAAGAAAAGGAGGTTGAAGGCAATGACGGGGTTGAGCTTCCGAAAAAACGACTTGCCCTTGAAGGTTGTAAATTTTCCAGGTTGCTGGCTCTTGGGCATTCCAATGTGTTCCGTCCCAATCGATGGTCGTTGTTTTTGTGATCGAAGATTCTTCGAAATTCAATTGAAAAAACGCACCATCCATCCACCTAGCCTCAATGGTACGGGTGTTGGAGAATAGGGGAACTTGCCAACTGCCTGATTTTGAATTTTGGTGATTGATGGAAATGGAACTAGGTGCCGATTCGAGGAAGGATAGAATTCCGTTTTCTAAGAGGTAAGGAGGGAATATTTCGACGAATTGAGGCTGAAAACGGAATGCCTCGGTAAGATTTTGAACGGTATTGTTGGTTTGAGAAGTAGCACCAATAATGGCCACCAATGGGTTGGATTGCGTTTGTACGTGGGTGCCATATTGTGTACTTCCCGTTTGGTACCCACCGAAATAAAATTTATTTTGATGTGCCCCAAACGCCGTGGCTAAATTTCCCGCTGACGGACTTGGGCGTAACCACCAAAGCGCATTGCCCAAGGTATCGATGCTTCCTACAACCCCGTTGATTCCATTGGGAGATGCGGTATTCACTTGATCGAATTGGAACTGAGTTCCAACATAACCGCCCAAAAAAAGTTGATTTTGATCGTATTGAAGGTGGGTGATGCGTTCATTTCCACCCAATGAACTACGTCGAACCCAATTCCAATTTCGGAGAGAAGTATTCCATTCTGCCAAGAAGAAATCTTCGCCGGTTGCGTTGGAAAAACGTTGATTTCGAAGGGTCAAATCCTTCGTTATGGACCCTGTAATCCAAACTTTATCCTTCCCGTTCCCTGTTAAGGCCCAACCGTATTCCAATCCGCTTCCGCCCATGTTTTCAGCTCCTACTACATTTCCTGTTAACGCGTTCAATTCAAAAAATACCCCGTTGTAGGTGCCTGATGAGGATAAGCCAAAAGCCCCTGGGGTTCGCATCGCGCCAAAATAGCCGGTTCCAAAAATTTTCCCGTTTTGGTGGTAAATCTGGGTGCAAACATCTTGATTTACTCCACCTTCCGATTTCGACCAAAGTAGTTGAAGATTAGAGTCTAATTTGGCGATAAATAAATCAAGATCTCCAGAACTGTTGTAGGAAAAAACTTGTCCAATGTACCAACCTCCCAAATAAATGTTTTCAGAACTATCGCAAACGATGGAGGTAATTCTCCGATTGGAGTTTCCGGTTAATATCCATCTTCGAACATCGATTCCTGTACTAGATTCAATTTCCATCAACACACAATTTTGATTAATGGAACTTTGATTGGATGTGGTGGTTTGAGCATAGGAAAAGCTGGATTTGAATTTTGCTGCTGCCCATAATTTCCCCTGAGGAGAAACGGCTATACTTGTGAACTCCTCATCGTATATTCCCGATAAATCTTGAAACCAGATAAAATTTCCCGCCAAATCGGTCGACATCAAAAAAGCATTGGATTTGCGCGGACCCTTATTTCTGTAGGTGGTGGTACCTAGGGTGATGGAATCTTCGTAAACGCCCGCCCAAAAAAGTTGATTGCCATAGGCAGTTAGATGCGTAATGCGGGCTCTTGAATTTGAGTTTACCCCCATCACCCAATCGTATTGTCCCGATGGAGGAGCGGAAATGATGAACGTATCGGAATAGGAAGTGCAACCGTTGGGGTGAAATAAGGCTGTTCGATAATAGCCGTTTTGGGTAGCTATCCAACTTCGTTGGTTAGCAGATCCCGTTAAGGTTGAAAACGCACTTCCACTTGAAAATTGCCATTCCCAGTTTGCTGCAGTGGATGCTAATTGCATTTGAGAACCGATTCGTTTGGTGGTTCCGGTAATCGTTCCAACATAACCGGGTTTGCTGTAGATTACTTTTGCGGTGGAAGTATCGGTGCAACCCGTTGCATCTTGCACAATGACGCGATAGGAGCCAGGTTGTTGAACTTGAATGGCGTTGGAGGAGCTTCCTCCATTTAACCATTGGTACGTGAGTTGATTTCCTTGGGCAGCAGCTGAAAGGTTCAGGGTTTCTCCCGAACAAATGGAATCCTTGAGTGAATTTACCTGAATCTTTAATCTAGAAACACCCTGCAGGTTACTGCAAGAACGATTTTGTCCGGCTTCCACAAAAGCCATGGCGTTCAGTTTGCCGTATCCCCAAAGTGAATTCGGGGTGGTACCCGTAAATCCATCTCGAATGGCCGTTTGGGTGAGATCTTGTTTGATGGTGTACCACCCCGCCGTGGGATGGGCTTGAAAATAGAGGCACAAAGCTCCCGTGATAACAGCCGCAGCGTTGCTCGTTCCACGAGCACGACGATGAAAACAACCCAACGTAGCGCGACTATCGGGCGTTGGAACGTTGCTGGAACGAGCACCCATGGTGTTGTCGCCTGCCCCGCCAATATCGGGTTTTTGAAATCCGTCGATGTTCGGACCATTACTACTATTGAATGAAATGCTTCCAGCAATTTGTCCCAAGGATTGATCGGCCGTTGTACCGCATGGAATCCAGGCTGATCGTGCAGTGTAATTTGCAACGGCAATTAAATCCCGAGCACAATTGAAATAGCCGGCCATGTTGTGCCGATCATCGGGCCGCCGGTATTTGGTAGAATCGGGAAATGCTCGGCCAATGGTGGTGGTGTTCGTTACCATTCTTCCGTCCTCCGTCCATAAATGAAATGAGCCGCTTCCCGTCGCTTCAAAACGATACAAAGGCGTTTTTAATCCTGTTGGATTCAGATAGGTGATTTCATGCTCGATTAAAATTCGATTATTGGTGTAATTGGAGGCATAGGTGCTAACAATGCAATAAGGTGTTTGATTGGGGTGACGCAAGGTGTCGTGAACACCTGTAGAAGGGATATTTCCTATGCCACGGAAAGGGCTTGATGTAAATCGACGATATTTTGTTCCAGCGCCGAGGGTATCTAAACTAATTCGAAATTTTGCATTGGTTTGGGAGGCTTGAATGTACGTTTGGGTATAAACAGGATAGGCCGTTGAAGTCGTTAAGTAGGTGAAATTGGTGTCGTTGGAAAGGGTATACCCCAAGTGAGGGAAGAGGGTAGAGGAGTTTCCAGCTGCAATCACAATAGCTCTTCCCGAGTCGGCCTTCACCATCGATTCTAACGCTTGCGAATAACTATCTGTTCCATCGTGGGGCCCATAATTCGAACCTAACGACAAATTCACTACGCAGGGCTTTTGTTGGCTCAAAGCAAAGGCAAACATGGAATCGGTGGAGGTGATGATATCATCGAACCATTGCTGTGGTGTGAGGTCGGAAACTAAAAGAAACGCCTCCGGCGCGATGCCTTTGAACCGAGAAAACGCATTTCCATTTCCCACGGCCACTCCTGCCACGTGACTTCCATGCCAACTATCATCGATGGGTAGGGTGGGATTACTTAAATTTTGATTGACTTGTGATTGCGAATAGGCGCGAGGAGGAGTCACGTTGTAATCGTAAAATCGCAAAATTCTACTCAATGAATCGCCTGGATTACGAAAATCACCGTGGGTGTAATCTACGCCCGAATCTACAATGCCCATGATGACTCCCTTTCCGGTGTATCCAGTGCTTA
>JACCDK011918811.1_pt1 | contig 10128 bp, 7 predicted proteins | sample 7445871 | NCBI WGS metagenome assembly JACCDK01 (sample SAMN15323436, study PRJNA562643) | freshwater metagenome | isolation source: river surface water | place: USA:Blue River Watershed | collected 2017-08-15
GTACAATGCGGACTTGTAGCTCAGTTGGTTAGAGCATCTGACTCATAATCAGGGGGTCCATGGTTCGAGCCCATGCTGGTCCACTCTTTTTTTTACCATACTCTTGATAAAGGAGTATGGTTTTTTTTATCCCCAAAATTGTAAATAAACCAATACCACGGCCGCAGTAGTCATTACGATGAAGGCCATTATTCCCAAAATATTAACGATCAAACTATTGGTATGTTCTCCCATTACTTCCTTGTTATTTGCGATATGTAGTATGATTGCTATTAGAATTGGAGCCGTTAAACCATAGAGAATAGCTGTGTAAATCAACGCATCAATAGGAGAAATGCCTACGTAGTTTAGGGATAAGCCTAAAAATAGCGAAAGACCTATGATAAAATAAAAGCCTTTTGCTTCATGGAATTTTTTATTTAGTCCTTTCTCCCAGCCAAAAGTTTCGGTGAAAATATAAGATAAAGAACCACTCAACACCGGTATGGCTATTAATCCCGTTCCGATAATTCCTATGGCAAATAATAAGTACGCCAGATCCCCTGCTAAAGGCTTTAAAGCCATGGCAGCTTGTTCTACTGTTTCAATTTGATGTATTCCGCTGGAGTATAAAACAGTGCCAGTCGTTAAAATGATAAAATACATCACGAATCCGGAGAAACCCATCCCGAAATCGACATCCTTTTCCATTTCTCGGATGATTTTCTTGTTAACGATGAGGTGCTTTTTATCATTCATTTCTTCAACCTCTACAGAAGCTTGCCAAAAAAATAAATACGGGGAAATGGTGGTGCCTAATATGCCTACTAGGATAGCGATATAGTCTTTTTTGAACTCAATACTGGGAATAAAAGTAGCTCGCAAGATTGCCAAAAAATCTTGTTTGTAGAGAAATGGGACAATAAAATACACTAGCATCACAATACATAAGTATTTTAGAATCGATGCTATTTTCTGGTAGGGTAAATAGATGATTAAACCCAATAACAAAAAGGTGAAAAAGACGCTAAAATAATTCTCATTAATGCTCGGGAACAATAAATTTCCTACAGCCCCCATTCCAGCTATATCAGCTCCTATATTTAGGATAATGGCTGGAAAGCTACATACTAACATTAAATAAAGAATAGATTTAGAGTAGTGTTTCTTTAAGTTTCCAGTTAAGCCCTGTTGGGTCACCATTCCGATTCTAGCGCACATTTGTTGAATAGCCGCCATTAATGGAAAGGCAATGATAGCTGTCCACAAGGTAGCTAATCCTAATTTTGCCCCAGCCTGAGAATAGGTGGCAATTCCTGAAGGATCATCATCACTCGCCCCAGTCACTAATCCGGGGCCCAATAGTTTCCAAAAACGACCTAGTTTTGAACTTATTTTCATATAGATTTATCAACTACTTGGTAATTTACAAACTATAGTCTTGCATTCAGTATATTTTCGTAGATTACAAGGTTTACTAACCACTTAATAATGTTATTTCTATTTCAATCGATTTTTGTCATGACGCTTTTTACAAGCTTTATGACTCCTACAATCATTTTTTTGAAATCGAGAGGGAACATATTCGCTAATCCGAATATTTATCTAGCTACTTTATTTTTCATTTCTGGAATTTACTGTTTAACTATTTATTCCATGTCCTTAGGGCAAAGTTTTCTATTTACAGTGCTCTTATACGGCAATTTTTCCTCCTTATATTTCCTGATTGGTCCTGTATTGTTCTTCTATCTGCGGAGTTTACGATCTGGTAAAACTCAATTAAATCGCATTGATTTTGTACATTTTATACCCTTCATCATCGTCTTTATGGACACATTGCCCTATTATTTTTCACCTTATGAATACAAGGTGAGCGTGGTGAGGCAAGTTTTTAGTAATTGGACATCAATGTTTTCGATACAATTAGGTTACGTATTTAGTTCTTCAGCTCTTTATATTTTACGCCCCTTATTACTACTATTTTACACGGTTTGGGGATTTATTTATTTAAAAAGGAATTCTTTGTATTTTTTCAAAGCCACTTCATTAGGGAAATGGTTATGCGTGTTTTTGCTTTTGCAGTTATTGATTTTTGTGGGAATGAGTTCTGTTTTTTTAGGCGTTTGGTTAGAGAATTCTTGGGGATATACTTTTTTGAATCATCCGAGTGAGATAAAATATATTTCTCTTGCTGCCTACATGGTCATGGTTTGTGCACTATATTTCTTTCCTCAGGTGATTTATTTGAATCTGGATAGGTTAAATAGATCATTTAGCCCTCAAGAAGTATATTGGTGGAAAATGGATCAATTAGTTAATGCGTGTTACATCTTTAATAAGCCATTTTTAAATCCATCCCTTCATTTGGATCAATTCGGTGAATTAGTTCAAGTTGATCAAAAGGAATTGCGTGATTTTTTTGAGCTTTATCTTTTCACTACCTTCACAGATGAAATGAATCGGCTGCGTATTCAATTTGCTAAAAATTTGATTCAACAGGGATGTTTACAACTTCAATGTTTGGATACTCTCCATATCGAATCAGGTTTTTTAAATAAACAGGATTTATCGAGGTGTTTTGTCGAATTTGCAGGTGAAAGTATGGAAGATTATATTCTTAAATTTAAAATTAATTAATATGAAAGGTATTTTTACGGGTTTGTTTTTGATCGTTTTCACGACTTTGGCTTACTCTCAAAAAGTAGTAAGTTCTGCTATCGGAGCGGGTGGGGCTACTACGGTAGTAGATGGTAAATATTATTCGCAAATTATTGGTCAGCAGAGTGCAGTCACAGGAACATCATCGTCTGGTGGTGTGGTGGTAAGACAAGGGTTTAAGCAACCTTCTTTATTAGAACGAAGCATTGCCGCTTCAGGTCTAAAATTAAATGTGCAGGAGGAAAATCCCATCACTTATACGACATATCCTAATCCGTTTATTGACAAATTGACGATTGGATTCTCTGCAGTTAGTACTAAACCTACGTTTGTGGCTATTTATGATCAATTAGGTTCTGTTATTTATCAACATACCTATGAGGCTCCTATCAAGGAAATTATATTTACTGATTTCTCAGGTATTCGAGTAGGTAAATATGTTTTACATGTTATTTCTTCTGGCAAACCATTTGCTACAACGATTGTAAAAGAATAATTATAAGCTATAGGCAATATATTTATTGCCTTTCGGGGTACCTAATTTTGTGCCTCCACAGGCTATGACAATATACTGTTTACCATTGATCTGATAGGTGGATGGAGTTGCGAAAGCTGCGGCAGGTAAGGTGATTACTCGAAGCAGCTTTCCCGTTTTACTTTCATAAATACGTAGTTTCCCGTCCTTTGCAGCTCCTATAATTAATAAACCACTAGCGGTAACGATGGGGCCACCATAATTTTCGGCTCCCGTTCCTGTAATTCCTTTTTTTGCTAAACTTGGTTCATCTCCAAATGGTATTTTCCAAAGGTATTTGCCCGTATTTAAATCAATAGCGTTTAAGGTTCCCCATGGAGGGGATAAAGCGGGTAAGCCATTAGAGTCTAAAAATTTATTGTACCCAGTCATTTGATATGGTGTCTGATAAGCAGTGTTAGAAGTGTTGTTTGCTTCCTTTGGTAGTTCATTCACTATATAACTCAGAATTTGATCTTTATCAGATGAACTCAGTTGATTAAATCCCGGCATCATCCCTTTTCCATTGGATATGATTTGTTGGATATAGGAGCGAGATCTTTTTGCAGCTATGTTTTGCAAGGAGGGATACCCACTTAATGGGTTTCCTTTTTTATCGATGCCGTGGCAAGAACTACAATTAGTTTGGTAAGCTTTTTCTGCCGGTTTTGAAATGGTTATAGCTTTCATCGTTTGGATCCAGCCCATTTCATTGCTATTGACATAAAGAATTCCATCAGGATCGGCTGCTGCACCACCCCATTCTCCACCACCATCAAATCCTGGTAAAATGAGATTTCCTTTTTGGCTAGGCGCAGCATGCCATTCTTTGTTTACCTCTTTTAAAACACGTTTTAGGTCCTCTTTATTCTCTGAATATGGATTGATATCATTTAATCCTATTTCTGATGAGAGGCGTGCATAGGGTTTTGGAAGAGTAGGGAAAGGTTGTGTTAACCAAGCTGTCTCTCCTGCTAAATTTGAAGCAGCTACCTTTTTTTCAATGATGGGGAATAATGGTTTGCCGCTAATTCGATCGAAAAGGAATACAAATCCTTGTTTGGTAATTTGAGCAACGGCTGGGATTTGTTTTCCATGATGCGTTACCGTGACTAAATTAGGTGGTGCCGGTAAATCACGATCCCATAAATCATGGTGTGTGGTTTGATAATGCCAAAGTCTTTTCCCTGTTTTCGCATCCAAAGCCAGTAGGCAGTTCGCAAATAAATTCTGTCCTTTTCTATTTCCTCCATAGAAGTCATATCCAGCTGATCCTGTGGGGACAAAAAGAATTCCACGCTCGTTATCAACTGCCATGCCTGCCCAGTTATTAGCCGCCCCAACTTGTTTATTTTTATAGGCGTCTTTTGGCCAGGTTACATATCCTTTTTCCCCCGGATAAGGAATAGTATGAAAAGTCCAGGCTAATTTCCCTGTGATGACATCAAATGCTCGGATATCACCTGGCGCCGCATCTGCTCCTTCTGATAAGCGAACTGGCATGATAATCAAATTGCGATAAATAGTACCTGGAGTATTAGAAATGATAAACTTATTAGTTGCTATTTCAGGTAATCCGGTGTGCAAATCGACTTTACCATTATCACCAAAACTAGAAATGGGTTTACCTGTTTCTGCATTTAGAGCCCATAGATTGGGGCCAGCAGTATATAGAATTCGTTTCTCAATTCCATTTGTCCAATAGCTAACGCCACGCGATGTGCTAGCCCAATTCTTTAATGGATCTCCAAAACGCCAAATTTCGTGGCCAGTAGCTGCATCAATAGCAAATGCTTGAACCGAAGCGCTTACGCCGTAAAGAATTCCTTTGATAATAAGGGGGTTGACTTGCATTTGACCTGAATCAGGTAAATTATATTCCCAAGCCACCTTTAGTTGATTCACATTTGACTTGTTAATTTGTGTCAAAGTCGAATAATGGTTTCTATTCGACCCACCTAAATATTCGGACCAATCATCAGAGGAGATGAATCCAAGACCTAAAATGGGTAAGATCAATAGTCTTTTATACATAGAAATTCAATTTATAATACTAGTTTAGTGTGATTTTAGCTCTAAACCTTACATTAATGAAATTATTTGTTCTTATAGGCCTACTATTGCCTTTTTCTTTACTCTCTCAGCTATCTATTCAATCAATTTCTGTTGAAAACCAATCTAATCCGATTGGTATTGGAGTTTCCGCACCTCGTTTTTCATGGAAATTAAGTTCACTTAGTCGAAATGAATCACAATCAGCTTATTCCATTCAAGTATTTACAGGTAAGAAGCAGGTTTGGAATAGTGGAAAAATTAACTCCTCTTCCTCCCTATTTATAACCTATGCGGGTGAAAAATTACAAAGTAATTCAACTTATTCTGCGAAAATTCAGGTTTGGAATAGGGTAGGTAAGCCCAGTAAAATCGTAAGCACTTCGTTTTCTACGGCATTATTGAATAAAGAGGATTGGAAAGCAAAGTGGATTACCTCAGGTTTGCCAGCTGATTCTGTCAATGGTCAAGTTCCTGTTTTTAAACATCAATTTACTGTCGCTAAAAAGGTACAAACTGCTAGGGTTTTTGTAACAGCTAGAGGAGCTTATGAAGCTACTATTAATGGGTCAAGAGTAGGAGATTCATATCTAAATCCAGGTTGGACGAGTTATAATAAGCATTTACAATACCAAGTTTATGATTTAACAGGTCAATTAAAACAAGGTCTTAATGATATTTCTATACAATTAGGAAGTGGATGGTTTAGATCGAGACTAGGGTGGCAAAATAATCAGAATTATTATGGTACCACAACCGCTCTTCTTTGGCAATTAGAATTAAAATATACGGATGGCACATCCGAAACAGTTATTTCTGATGGAAATTGGCAAACAGGTTTTGGTCCTATTGTTTCCTCTGAAATTTATGATGGAGAGCAACAGGATACGCGCTTGACATGGAAGGCGCAAGGGCAAGCAAAAGAAATTCAAGCTAATTTCGACGTGTTAACTGCACAAATGAATGAACCGATTAAGAAACAAGAAGTGTTGACCGTTAAAAAGGTGTTAAAGAGTCCGAAGGGCTATACGATTTTAGATTTTGGCCAAAACATTGTAGGCTGGGTCAAATTAAAAGTGAAAGGTATATCAGGGCAAAAAGTAGTATTGCGCCATGTGGAGATGTTGGATAAGAAGGGAGAACCTTATTTTGAGAACCTTCGTTCTGCTAAAGCTCTGGCTACCTATGCATTAAATGGGGAAGAACAGGAAATAGAACCTCATTTTACCTTCTTTGGTTTCCGGTATGTACAGATAGAAGGAATTGAGGTTGATCCTGCAGATTATCAGGCTATTGCCCTACATTCTGATATGACTTCAACTGGATCATTTGAAACCAGCAATTCACTGTTAAATCAATTACAATCCAATATTCGATGGGGTCAAAAAGGGAACTTCCTGGATGTACCGACAGACTGCCCTCAGCGAGATGAGCGTTTAGGTTGGACGGGGGATGCGGAAGTATTTTCGCGTACAGCCTCGTTTAACTTTAATGTAAATCAGTTTTTTGCTAAATGGTTAAAAGATGTAAAAGCAGATCAATTTCCAAATGGAGCTGTCCCTTTTGTGATACCTGATATCTTAAATAAGCCAAATGCAGGTCCTGAGGCTCAAAATGGAGCTGCTGGCTGGTCGGATGCGAGTATAATCATTCCTTATAACATCTATACCACTTACGGTGATAGACAGATTTTAGAGAATCAATATGCGAGTATGAAAGCTTATTTGAATTATGTCCGAGGTGTAGCTAAAAATGATTTATGGAATACCGGATTTCAATTTGCAGATTGGCTTTCTTATCGCGTGGATGATTCGAAAGGTATGATTGGACAGAAGTCTGCTGTGACCGATAATTATTTAGTGGCTCAATGCTTCTTTGCTTATAATACCGAATTGATGATTAAAACAGCTCGAATTCTAGGCAAGACAGATGATTACAAGGAATGGGAAAAGCTGCAAGATCGCATCAAATTACAGTTCCAAAAAGAATTTATGACTGCTAACGGTCGATTGATTTCAGATACGCAGACGGCTTATATTTTAGCCTTGCAATTTGATATGATTCCCGGTCATTTACGTCAGGCAGCTTTGGAGCGTTTAGTCACAAATATTAAAAGTTATAATTTTCATTTAACAACTGGATTTTTAGGGACACCCTTTTTAAACCCTGTATTAACTCGATATGGTCGTAATGATGTGGCCTATGCTTTATTATTACAGGATACTTATCCATCTTGGTTATATCCGGTGAAGGCACACGGTGCAACGACAATTTGGGAGCGTTGGGATTCAATGAAGCCTGATAGTACGTTCCAAGATCCTGGTATGACGTCATTTAATCATTATGCTTATGGTGCGATTGGGGATTGGATGTACCGTACTATTGGTGGAATTGACACGGAAGAATTTGATGGGGCTGGATATAAGCAAATCGTTATTAAGCCTGAATTAGGAGGTAAATTGACCTTTGCTAAAACGGCATTAGATACGCCTTATGGTAAAGTTTCTACCGATTGGTCAGTAAATCCGACTGGATTTTCGCTTAAAGTAGAGATTCCTGTGAATACGACTGCAACGGTTATTTTACCTTCTTTTGGTTCGAATAAATGTTACCAAGATGGGGTAGAAATGACAGGTGAAAGAGTTCGAATAGGAAGTGGTTCATATACATTTACAATTAATTAAGAGATAATGGGTTCGATTTTAGGTCTTTTCTTTCATTCACTGGGTGGCTTTGCTTCCGGCAGTTTTTATATTCCTTATCGGAAGATTCAAGTGTGGTCTTGGGAAAGTGCATGGATTGTAGGTGGTGTCTTCTCTTGGTTGATCGTTCCTATTCTTGCAGCCTGGTTAACGATTCCAGATTTTATGAATATCATCCAAACGATTGATTCAGATACCTTCTTTTGGACTTTTATTTTTGGAGTTCTATGGGGTATTGGTGGTTTGACCTTTGGATTAGCGATGCGTTATTTAGGTATGTCCTTAGGTATGTCCATCGCTTTAAGTTTATGTAGTATTTTCGGCGCTTTAGTCCCGCCCATTTATCGTGAATTAGCTGGTATAGAGGGAGATACTATTTCACATATAGTGGGAAGTACAGGTGGTCAGGTGGTTTTGTTGGGCATATTAGTTTGTGTATTCGGTATTTTCTTGTGTGGGAAAGCGGGGATGATGAAAGAGGGTGAGCTATCTCAAGAGCAAAAGCAAGAAACGATTAAAGAGTTTAGTTTAACGAAAGGTTTAATCGTGGCTACCATCTCCGGTTTATGTTCTGCCTGTTTTAACTTCGGTATTGAAGCAGGTAAAGATATGGCGGATGTAGCGGTAGCGAAGGGATGCGATCCTTTATTCCAAAACAATGTCATCTTTATTGTCGTGCTTTGGGGTGGATTCCTAACGAATTTTGTCTATTGTATGTATTTGAATTTCTCTAATAAGACCTTTGGAGATTACCTAAATACTTCAGCACCATTGCGAATGAATTATTTGTTTGCGGCTGTCGCTGGTACTACCTGGTTCTTACAATTCTTCTTCTATGGTATGGGCGAGAGCAAATTAGGTAATGGAGCCAGTTCCTGGATTCTTCACATGGCAACCATTATTATCACATCTAATTTCTGGGGGCTGTATTTTAAAGAATGGAAGGGAGTGTCTTCGAAAACGATGAGAACGGTGATAGGTGGTATTGTCGTTATTTTAATCTCTGTTATCATTGTGGGAATCGGCAACTCAATTAAATAATGCTATCCTTAATTCATATTGATGAATTTTCTTCTACACCTAAGTACCGCCAATTAGCGAATGCCATTATTGAGGGTATTCAAAAAGGTATAATAAAGAAGGGGGAATTATTACCTTCCATCAATGAGGTAAGCTTTGAGCATTATATGGCTCGAATTACAGTCGAAAAGGGGTATAATTACCTCAAGCAACAAGGAATTATTGATTCGATACGTGGGAAAGGCTTTTTTATAAAGGTCGATGAAGTACCTCGTAACTTAAAGATTTTTTTGTTGTTTAATAAATTGAGCGTTCACAAGAAGATCATTTATGATGCATTTGTTCAGTCCATCGGTGATCAGGGTTCCATCGATTTTTACATTTACAATAATGACTTTAATCTCCTTAAAAAAATAGTTGAAAGTCGCGATCGGGATTATACTCATTTAGTGTTGATACCACATTTTGTGGAAGGGGAGGAGATGGCAGTTGAATTGATTAATTCATTGCCAAAAGATAAGTTGATATTAGTTGATAAGCTTTTGCCGGGAATTCAAGGAACATTTGGAGCGGTGTACGAGAATTTTGAAAAGGATATCTACCAAAGTCTTCAAGAAGCAAAGGATAGATTAGTGAATTATCCCTCTTTGCGGCTTATTTTCCCAGCTTCAAGCTATTATCCCAAAGAGATTGTGCAAGGATTTATTCATTTTTGCAGTGACTTCGCTTTTGACTACCAGCTTTTGGAATCGGTAGCAGAATTAACATTAGAAAAAGGTCAAGCGTATATTACGGTTATGGAAGATGATTTGATATCCTTACTTGATCGAATTCGGTTACAAGGTTTTATGTTGGGAAAGGATGTTGGAATCCTATCTTACAATGAAACTCCCATTAAGCGCTTATTATTTGATGGTATATCAACAATTTCGACAGATTTTGAAGCGCTGGGGAAGAAGGCGGCGGAGTTAGTGTTAACCAATGAAAGAAATAAATACGAAAACCCTTTCGTCTATATTTCTCGTGCTTCACTTTAGGCAAGAGATTATTTGGCAAAATTCACATTTAACAGCTTATTTACTTTGCATTTTTGCAAAAAAAACGCCATTTTTGTAGCTTAATTATAATTATAGCGACTTTAAAACTAATTGATATAATGAGCAATTCCCCCTCCACCTTATTTGATAAAGTATGGGATTCACA
>JACCDK010013185.1_pt1 | contig 10127 bp, 8 predicted proteins | sample 7445871 | NCBI WGS metagenome assembly JACCDK01 (sample SAMN15323436, study PRJNA562643) | freshwater metagenome | isolation source: river surface water | place: USA:Blue River Watershed | collected 2017-08-15
AACGGTACCAGATGATGTTTGTCATAACGGTAGGCAGGCGCATCGATCTGACCGATGCCCAGAACGCTGTTCAAATAAATGCCCGGCGCCGTTGTCCACGGCATGCCTATCAAGAGCTGACTGCGAGTCGTCTGGGCAAAGTTGCGTAGCTGGTCCAGATAGTCCGGCGGCAGATAATCGGGCAGCACAGGCAGTGCCGTCTCAGGCGTGACGATCAGATCGGCGGGCGCTTGCGTGATCAATTGCTGGTACAGCGATAGCGATGACTGCAGTTGCGATGCCGTGAATTTCATGTCTTGCGGCACATTGCCTTGCAGGAGGCGAACTGACAAAGCCTCACCCTTGGGCTCGGTCCAGCGTATCTGATGCAGCACTACGCCGGCGACTGGCAGAGTCACCAACAGCGCGAGTGCGATGCGATGTCGGCCTCGCAAATGAACGAGCAGCGCGAGTGCCCCCGCCATGAGCGCAGCCAGCCATCCCAGCCCATACACGCCAATCAGCGCAGCGAAACCGGAGAGCGGACTCTGCGTGTGCGCATAACCGGTCACCAGCCAGGGGAAACCGGTAAAGATCCATCCGCGCGTCCAGTCCGCCAGCATCCAGCAGGCTGGCAGTATCAGCAGAGTCGTGATCGTCGGTGACTGCAATGTGCGCGACAGATGTGCCGCCAGGTATAGCGCGATACCGTAAAGCAGCCCCAGACTGGCTGCCAGCAGCAGTACCGCAGCGATTGCAAGCACCGATGGCAGACCGCCATATACATGCATGCTCACATACAGCCAATGCGTGCCCGCGGCAATCGACGCCAGGCCAAACAGCCAGCCTGATTGTGCCGCTGCGCGAGGTGAATCTTCAGACAGCGCGCGCAAAAAAAGCAGTGCCAGCGCAACAATCTGCAGCGGCCACCAGCCAAACGGAGCAAACGCAAATACCGTCAGCCCACCAGCGAGCAAGGGCAGCAGAATAGAAAAAAATCGATTCGGAAGAGAGTTGGACATCAGCAAAATTTACGCAGTCAGGCGAGACCGATCACGTCGTCAGTCGCGTACCTGCAGCAGGACTCACGCTGATTCATCGGCGCTACGTTCCGGAATTTTCTCGACCAGTAGCACGTGCAACTGACGTGCATCGGCGCGCAGTACTTCAAAACGTAGTTGATCGATTTCGAAAATTTCACCCTTGCGTGGCATGCGCCCCAGATGATTGGCAACCAGTCCACCTATGGTGTCCACATCTTCGCTCGAGAGTGTGGTGCCCAGTGCTTCATTGAATTGCTCGAGTTCGGTCAGTGCTTTCACCCGCCAGCGCTGTCCGGTTTCTCCTTCCTTGACTTCGAGGATATTGTCTTCTTCTTCATCGAAATCGTACTCGTCTTCGATATCACCGACGATCTGCTCAAGTACATCCTCGATGGTGATCAGTCCGGCTACGCCGCCGTATTCATCCACCACCATGGCGATATGGTTGCGATTGGCGCGGAAGTCGCGCAACAGTACGTTGAGTCGTTTGGATTCGGGGATATAAACCGCCGGGCGCAGCATGCCACGCAAATCAAAACTCTCGCTGGCGTAATAGCGCAGCAGGTCTTTGGCCAGAAGAATGCCCACGACCTTGTCGCGATCACCATCCACTGCAGGGAAACGGGAATGCGCGGTTTCCAGCACCATCGGCATCCATTCCTCGATTGGGCGGGCGATATCAACCACATCCATTTGCGAGCGCGGAATCATGATGTCGCGTACCGACAGATCCGACATCTGAAACACGCCCTCAATCATGGACATGGCATCAGCGTCGAGCAGATTGCGCTCCTGGGCGTCATGCAGCAGTTCCAGCAGCTCGGCGCGGTTCTCGGGTTCGGGGGAGATCAGCGCGGTCAGGCGCTCGAATAATGAGCGGTGGGGCTTGTTTTCGGCAGGTGAACTGCCCGGGGGATAGTCTTGCATATGGCGTAATGCCGAATGACGAAGCGTCTAGGATACCGTAAAACAGCCGCCACGCCTCGTTTGTTAAATTGGAATCTTGCCGGCTTTGTGATCCGTGGCGTCTGCATAAGGATCCGGCATGCCCAAACCGGCCAGTATCTCGGTTTCCAACGCTTCCATTTCCTGTGCATCTTTCTCGATCTCATGGTCGTAGCCCTGCGCGTGCAGGACACCATGCACCACCAAATGCGCCGCATGTTGTGCCAACGGTATTTGACGCTCGGCCGCTTCGCGCATCAGCACATCGACGCAAAATACGATATCGGCTTGGACGATATTTTCTTCGGTTTCGCCATACGCGAAGGTCAGCACATTGGTGGCGTAATCTTTTTCTCGATAGTCGCGATTGAGCGTGCGGCCTTCTGACTCATCGACGAAGCGCAAAGTCAACTCTGCCGGCCCCAGCAGCGCCGCTTGTACCCAGCGACGCAGCAGCGCGCGCGGCAAGTCAGCCGCGAGGCGATCGTCGGCAAACTGCACCGACAGCGTAAGCTTATTTTTTGCCGGCATCGCGTAAGGCTTCTGCTGCGGCCGCTGCGGCGCTGGCCGCATCATAGGCATCGACAATACGTCCCACGAGTGGATGACGCACCACGTCCGCACTAGTAAAGCGCGTAAACGCGATCCCGCGCACGGATGACAACACCGTCAGCGCATCCACCAAACCGCTTTTCTGACCACGCTGCAAATCGATCTGGGTCACGTCGCCGGTCACCACCGCCTTGCTGCCAAAGCCTATGCGGGTGAGGAACATTTTCATTTGCTCTGGCGTTGTGTTTTGCGCCTCGTCCAGAATGATGAATGCGTGATTCAGCGTACGTCCGCGCATGTAGGCCAGCGGTGCAATTTCAATGGCCTGCTTCTCGAACATTTTTTGCGTGCGATCGAAGCCGAGCAAATCATAGAGCGCGTCATACAGCGGACGCAGGTAGGGATCAACCTTCTGCGCCAGATCGCCCGGCAGAAAACCCAGTCGTTCACCGGCTTCCACTGCGGGTCGTGTCAGCACAATGCGTTTGACTGCATCGCGTTCAAGCGCGTCAACCGCACAGGCAACGGCCAGGTAGGTTTTGCCGGTGCCTGCTGGCCCCACACCAAACGTCACATCATGCTCGAGTATGGCTTTGAGATACTGACCCTGATGCGGCGTTCTGCCGCGCAGATCACTGCGCCGGGTTTTCAGCACCGGACTCGGACTGATTTCTTCCGGCTCTTTTTTCGTCAGAATCGCGGACTTTTCTGTGCTCACACCCTGTGATGCGCGTTGCTCCACCAGAGCCAGCTGAATATCTTCGACCGATATGGACTTGTCTGCTTGCGCATAAAATTTTTCCAGCATCTCGACTGCGCGCTCGGCGTTCACGCCATCGGCGATGAATTTCTCGCCGCGCCTGAAAATAGTGACATCCAGTGCCGCAGCGATTTGGCGTAGATTTTCATCAACCGGGCCGCACAGATTGGCCAGCCGATTGTTGTCGATCGGGTGTGGTGAAAAAAACCGTGTATCTGCAGAAGAGTTTTTCAATGGAATGTGCTTACTGTCGAATGACGGGTTCGCCGCGTAGCGAATAGGGATTGCTGGCCGTGATGTTGATATCGATGAACTGTCCTGTCAGGCGGGTACCATGAGGTCCACCGTCAAAATTCACCACGCGATTGTTTTCTGATCGTCCCTGCATCTCTTGGGTGTCGCGTTTGGAAGGACCTTCCACCAGCACGCGCTGCACCGTGCCGACCATCGCATCAGAGTAACGACGTGTGTTGTCGGCAATGACTTTTTGCAAGCGTTGCAGCCGCTCGAGTTTGACTGCATGGGGCGTGTCATCAGATAAATTCGCTGCAGGCGTGCCCGGCCTCGGGCTGAAAATGAAGGAATAGCTGTTGTCGTAGCCGATATCGTCCACCAGTTTCATCAGTGCTTCGAAATCCGCATCGGTCTCGCCGGGGAAACCCACGATGAAGTCGGAAGATACAACGATGTCGGGTCGCACTTCGCGCAATCGCCGAATGATGGATTTGTATTCCAAGACAGTGTAGCCGCGCTTCATTGCCGCCAGAATTTTGTCCGAGCCATGCTGCGCCGGCAAATACAAATGGTTGACCAGTTTGGGAACGCGGGCATAGACATCGATCAGTCTTTGCGTGAATTCCTTGGGATGACTCGTGACATAGCGTATGCGTTGTATGCCGTCGAATTCAGCGATGTATTCAATCAGCAGCGCAAAGTCGGCGATCTCGCCATCCGCCATCACACCACGGTAGGCATTGACGTTTTGTCCGAGCAGCGTGATTTCACGCACACCTTGGTCAGCAAGTTGCGCGACTTCGGTCAGGACGTCATCAAAGCGCCGGGAGACTTCCTCGCCGCGTGTGTAGGGCACAACGCAATAACTGCAGTATTTGCTGCAGCCTTCCATGATGGAGATAAACGCACTGCTGCCTTCCACGCGCGGTGGGGGCAGATGATCGAATTTCTCAATTTCCGGGAAACTGATATCGACCTGAGAGCGGCCGCTTGCGCGGCGCTCGCGCAGCAGGTCGGGCAAGCGATGCAGGGTCTGGGGACCGAACACAACATCGACATATGGCGCCCGCTTGATAATCGCTGCGCCCTCCTGAGAAGCCACGCAGCCGCCGACACCAATCACCAGATCAGGATTTTTTTTCTTGAGCTCGCGTACCCGACCCAGATCCGAGAAGACTTTTTCCTGCGCTTTTTCTCGTACCGAGCAGGTATTGAACAGGATGATGTCGGCATCGTCAGGCGTGTCGGTTCGGACCAGTCCTTCGGACACATTCAGTACATCGGCCATCTTGTCAGAGTCATACTCGTTCATCTGACAACCAAAGGTCTTAATGAATAATTTCTTTTGCATTCAGGATGGAAAACAGAAACAGGCTCAAAGCCAGAGAGCGGGGACACGCAAAAGGCGCGTGCTGCCTGCAGAAAGTGCTGCCAGAGAATGCCCAAAATTATAGCAGGCGCCTGTCTCGGCCGTGGTGCCCGTCATGGCCGTCATTCAGCGCCCCATGATCCCTGCGCTTCGGGGAGCCGTAGTCTGCAGCAGCGATCTCTGGGAGAATCGTGTTGTCAGCTGATCCGGATTTGCCCAGACCTCATGCGATATTTTTACCCACTCAGGCGGTACTGCCGCACGCTCCTGCTCCTCGCATTGCTGTCCTTTGCTGTTGGCGTGTCCGCCCAAGTCGTCGATTGGCCCTTGTGGGAAAATTTTCGCCGTCATGCGATCCAAAGCGACGGCCGGGTGATTGAGCGTCGTGCCAACGACAGAACCACATCCGAAGCCCAGGCCTATGCCTTGTTTTTTGCCCTCGTCGCCAACGACCGCGGGCAATTCGAGCGCTTGCTGTCATGGACCCAAAACAATCTGGCCAATGGCGACTTGCGCAAGCAACAGCCCGCCTGGCTATGGGGGCCGGATATGGCATCCCGATGGCGCGTGCTCGATGCCAATCCGGCGGCGGATGCCGATTTCTGGCTGGCGTACACGTTGCTTCAGGCGGGACGTCTGTGGCAGGTACCGGATTACATCACTATCGGTCGGGCGCTGCTGCAGCAAATCCAGACGAGCCAGCAAGTGGAGTTACCGGGCTTTGGGATGACAGTGCTGCCGGGCAGGCACGGCTTTGTGCTCGATAAATCCCGCCTGCGCATCAATCCCAGTTATCTGATGCCGCAGCAGTTGCGTGCATTTGCCCAAGCGGATCCGACGGGGCCCTGGCAGGCCATGGCCGACAGCTTGCCAACGCTCATCCGCAGAGCGAGCCCCGCCGGATTTGTACCTGACTGGATTGTCTATCATGCAGACAAAGGCTGGGTGACGGATCCCGCGACCGGACCCATCGGGTCTTACGATGCGATTCGCGTGTATTTATGGTTGGGCATGATGGATGAGGGTGACCCTGCGCGCGCTGCCCTATTGAGTGCCACATCGGGCATACGGCGTGCGCTGCACACCTCGCAAGACACCTTGGAAACGATCAATACCATCACCGGTGCGGCACGAGGCAAGACACCCGCCGGCTTTACAGCGGCCTTGCTGCCCTACCTCTGGACTTTGCAGCAGTCGCAAGCGCTCGAGCGCTTGTACCAGCAAGTACAAGCCACGCAGCAAAAGGCATTTTTCAGTGCGCAAAGCCTGTACTACGATCAGGTGCTGGCGCTATTCAGTCTGGGCTTCATGGAGCACCGCTTCCGTTTCGATGCACAAGGTGCATTGCTACCCGCGTGGGCTTCAGCCTCTGGCCGATCTCGGTAAGCTCATCTCGGATCAGAATGTTGTTGCTATCGCGATGCCGGCGTACGTACTGGCGTTGCGGTCGTCCGGTTCTTCTCTGCCACCATTGAGTTCCAGTGTCAGTTTTTGGCTGAACTTCAGCGCAACGAACAGACCTTGTTTTTTTACACGGTAGTTGCGTCCATCAAGCCACTTGCCTTCGATGCCCACGCGATAGCTTTCCGATGGATGCATGCCGATTCGCGCGCGTACAAAGCTGCTGGATGTGCCGGTCGCATAATTTGCGATCAGGTCAGTGTCTACGCCACGCCCTAGCTGGCGCCACAGCATGAGCTGGGGATTGAAGGTCAAGCGATTACCCGCTTTGTCACTGGACGGTGCGTAAGGAGAGAGCCTCACTTCACGGTAGCCAACCGTCGCTGACAAGTCGAGCGAGGAATTATCAAATCGCCAGCCACGACCCATACCAGCATCAATGCCGTTCAATCTTCCATCGATATCAACAACCGGCCCTTGCTCGCTATTTTGATAAACATATTTAGTTGAGCTCCCAACGAATTTCCGATACCAGCCGTTCCCCAAACGCTCACCCTCTGCCGGCATGATGAAACCGAGGTAAGCATGCGTCGATAATGAAGACCCCTCGACACCCGAAAAAACAACGGACTCAGCGAACGCGACCGCCGGTAACAGCAAGCTTGTCGCGAGCATCGGCATTAGGGCGATTGAGCTCAGATATTGACGAATTTTCATTTTTCTTCTCCCAGATTAAACGAGGCGTTGACTCTTTGATGTGATCGAGCCTGCGCTGAGGTTTGGCCAATAAAACAAGATGGCTAAAGCCGAGTACCAATGCCTTATGCATAAGCATCAGACTCATGGTCAGTACATTTTTTCGACGCTGGCGGCGCAGCAGATTGTGTTGAAGTTGAGTGCTTGAACCAAATGCCAGTGCGACAGCTGATCGTTCGCTGGTTGTGTTATTCAGCTTGTAGGACAGTCCGACTGCAAGGCGTCCATCACGCAGTTGCGTGACTTTTTGTACTCTTGCATCGAAATCCGGTCCGCCACTCACCCGTAATGTCACCGGCTGCTTGTGTATGAGCGCAAGCCAGATATCGCTGTGATTGTCCGTTTCAATGCAAGCACCTGAAGCAGATGCATTCGTGAGCACGCCCGCCTGACTACGTTTCGATACAAGCGCTATTTGGGCGATTGAATCAACTCTTGGGCGTGGCTCTGTGCGGCGCTGTTTGCGCTCAAGAGTGACGCCCAACGCGCACAGCAGAAATATAAAATCTGTCAGCGTCCAGAAACTGACGAAAAGCAGCATGTCGCGGTGTACAGGTTCGTGGATGGCGCGCACGGTGCCTGCCACAAGCGCTGCTATGCTAAGGCCAAGGAGGATATAAAAGGGCTTCGCCAATAAGGAAATAAAATCTTGTTCAAGGATTTCATTTTTTGGCGTCACCGCGAACTTCGTTACTCGGACATTGCCCAAAAATCTGAGTTCACTTGCTGCCAGATGCGCCGACTGTATAACTTCATAAAGGTGGCTAATGAATGGCCAGCGAAAGCGGCCGTATAAATACTGGCCTGCAATCAGTGAGCCAGCGATTGCTGGCATGCAGTAGGAAAGCACATCAGGTACGGAGGTCTCAGCCAGCGTCACGCCCCAAAGCAGCGCAATGATGGGCATGAACATCAGGCACAAGCGCGATCCGGGGAAACCCCAGAACAGCGCGAAGTTGGTGAACATCAAACGCTGCATGAAACTCAAGCCTTTGAGACGCCAGGGGTTTTTCAGAAGGAAAATCTGCCACATGCCTTGCGCCCATCTTGAGCGCTGTTGTATGAAACCGCTGAAGGTTTCCGGCTGAAGGCCGGAAACCAAAGGCATGTCCAAGTACACCGAGGTGTATCCGCGGCTGAAGGCCTGTAAGGAGGTTTCCGCATCCTCGGTGACGGTGTCAGTGGAGAATCCGCCTATTGCATCCAGTGCCGAGCGGCGCAGCATTGCTGCAGACCCGCAAAAAAATGCAGTTCCCCAGTAATCCAGCCCCGGCATGATCGCGTGATAAAACTTTTCGTTTTCTGAAGGTGATTGCGCATGCGCCAGCAGATTGCGCTCAAGAGGATCGGGCGTCACGAAATTGTGTGCGGTCTGTACCAGAAAAAGCTTCTCGTCTTCGAGAAAAAATCCCAGCGTCTTCTCGATAAAATCGGCAGCGGGTACGTGATCGCAATCCAGCACAACGATAAATTTTCCTTCCGTGAGATGCAGCGCATCGTTGAGATTGCCGGCTTTGGCGTGACGGTTCCTCTGGCGAGTGAGGTAATGGGCACCGTACCGAGAGCTAATGTCCTTGATGCGCTGAGCTCTCAACAAGGCTGCTTGGCTGCGTGCGGGATCAGACTGATGCAGTTTTTCATGAGTGCCGCCATCATCCAGGACGTAAACATGTAGTTTTTGAGCGGGATAACGCAGCTGTGTCGCGGCTATGAGCGTTGTCTGGAGTAGTTCAGGATCCTCGTCGTAAGTCGTGATGTAGACATCGATATCAGGTAGCAGAGAGGCGTCGGCAGGCAGCGGCGGAGAGCGCCGTTGTGTGTTTTTCAGCTGAGGTAGTAGACCCAGGGTTCCTATGATGAAGACATAGCATTCGGCGATGAACAAGGTCAGGCCGCATATCGCTGAGGGAAGGCCGGATTCCAACGGCAAGGATTCTGAACCACGCCAGATCAGGTATCGGAGAGAAAGTAAGGTCGTGCAGAGAATCAGCAGCAGTCGAACGATGCTGGCCGATCGCAGATGCTGGCGGTCACGCCAGAACAAAGACAGGGCCAGCATGAAGCCCAGCACGCAGACTGAGCTCGCAATCTGTATTTCGCGCGAAGCATGCAGGCTTGCCACCAGAGCCAGTGCCCCGATAAGGCCCACGGCGGCCAGGCCGAATTGCGCACTCGAGGGCGGGCGGTGCAAACGAGGTGCCGTAGCCGGACTTGTGATTATTGACTGATCGCACATATTTTTTATTTTTCAACTATGTTGCTAAATTTGCATAATATGTTTACGCGATTTTATCCCCTTTTGTTATTTAACTGTCAACTTATTTATTAAAGTAATAATACTTCCGGCTTTTGGCGTAGAGAAAATAGCGGCTAAGCCATTGATTTTTCGTGTCCCGGCATCGTGCGGCCGGCCCGGTTTGCCTCATAAAAGGATTGATTCAGTGTTTTATCCAGCGAACGTTTTCACTCTGAATGTTTTATTGTGGAAATAGTTGATCTGACAAAATGCGGTAAGGCGGCCGATGATTGGCGGCTTTGCCATAGAGGACAGCAGCGGGAACCTGATGGGACAGGTTCTGCGTCACTAACAAGGAGTAAACATGAAACTATTAATGGTTTGTTTCGTTTGTGCGGTGTTGAGCGGTTGCGGCACCGTGGGTGGAATGATTTCGGGAATGGGGCAGGATTTGCAGAAGGCGGGCGACTGGATGCGCAAGAAATAATTTGCTTTTGGCCCTGCGAGATTCTCAAATCCGGAAATCTGCATGCGGATGAATTATCCTGCAGTAATACCAGCTATTAATTGCAAGCTTGGCGGGATTATTCTATGCCTCGAAAAAAAATTACTGACAGGCTCGGCCACTGACAGTGCCACAAAAATTTCTGGTTTTATTTGATCAGTGCTTCCTTAGATTCTCGGAAAATCTGTGTCCTGAACCTTAACCTGAGAGTTGTTTGGAATTCATCAATGAAAAAATTAACGTTGCTCTGTATTTCTGCCGTATTGCACATACAAGCCTCTGCACAAAATCTTGAGAGCGCAAATGCAGGTGACTGGCCCCTCTATCATCGAACTTCTGAGGCCTGG
>JACCDK011676834.1_pt1 | contig 10121 bp, 14 predicted proteins | sample 7445871 | NCBI WGS metagenome assembly JACCDK01 (sample SAMN15323436, study PRJNA562643) | freshwater metagenome | isolation source: river surface water | place: USA:Blue River Watershed | collected 2017-08-15
ACAAGAGGTTTACCAGTTTGAGCTACTTGCTCAAGGATAGGTAATAACTCTTTCATTGAAGAGATTTTTTTGTCGTAGATTAAAATATATGGACGGTCTAATTCAGCTTCCATTGACTCTGTGTTAGTTACAAAGTATGGAGATAAATAACCTCTATCAAACTGCATACCTTCAACTATTTTCACTTCGTCAGAAGTTCCTTTAGCCTCTTCAACAGTAATAACACCATCTTTACCAACTTTTTCCATTGCATTGGCAATCATTTCGCCAATTTCGTGGTCGTTGTTAGCTGAAATAGTAGCAACTTGTTTAATTTCTTCAGAAGAAGTAATTGGTTTAGAAAGCTCTTTTAAGTTCATCCACTACTGCCGTAACTGCTTTATCAATACCACGCTTTAAATCCATTGGATTAGCGCCGGCAGTTACCATCTTAATACCATCCGAAAAAATAGCTTGGGTTAATACAGTAGCCGTTGTTGTTCCATCGCCTGCTAAATCAGCAGTTTTGGAAGCAACCTCTTTTACTAATTGAGCGCCCATATTTTCTACGGCATCTTCTAATTCAATTTCTTTGGCTACCGATACACCGTCTTTTGTAATGTGTGGTGAACCAAATGATTTACCAATGATTACATTTCTACCTTTCGGACCTAATGTAACCTTAACTGCGTTAGCTAATGAATCTACGCCCGATTTTAACTTTACTCTCGCATCGTTTTCAAATAACAATTGTTTTGCCATAATTTAATTTAATTTTTATTTATTTTTGTTTATTGTTACAAATATAAGAAAAATTATCCAATTTGCCAAGTCCTTATACCAAATTTATTCCAAGTAAATGATTGATGGTATCCCATATTCAAATTATCTAATTCTTTAATCACATTATATTTTGTATTATTTGGACAATAAAAGAACATAAATCCACCGCCACCTGCTCCACTTATCTTCCCACCCGTTGCCCCGGCTTTTAGTGCCGTTTCATATAATAATTCTATTTCAGGTGTACTGATTCCCTTTGCTAACATTTTCTTTTGCTGAAATCCGTAATCCAATATTTCACCCAAATCATCAATGTTTCCTTTAATAAGGCAATCTTTAATCATTTTAGCTTGCTCTACTAATGCGTGGAGTGATAATACTGATGTTTTATTTTTATCCTTCATCTTTTGAACTTGTTCGGTTAATACATCCGAACTGTTACGTGTGAAGTTAGTAAAATATAATACAATGTTATTTTCCAATTCATCTTGTACACTATCTTTAATACGAAGTGGATTCACTATAACATCATCTCCTTTGAATTCCATATAATTAAATCCACCAAATGCTGCTGCGTATTGGTCTTGCTTTCCGCCATTTTCTTCCAATTCAACTCTTTCAATTTGAATTGCCATTTCTGCGATATCATATTCACCCAATGGTAAATTAAATAATTCGGTGTAAACTCCAATAAGAGAAACTATAAGAGTAGAGGAAGTTCCTAATCCACTTCCGGTTGGAACATCTTGCCAAGTTACAATATCATATCCAAATGGTTCTAGTCCAAATCTTTTACAAATGTGATTATGAGTTGCTTTAAAGAGCTTTAATCCGTATGAACAATCTAATCCACTATCGAATTCATGCTCCTCATATTCGTTCTTATTTACCCATTTAAATGTAACTTTCGTATCATCTCTTAATTGTAATGATGTATGTGTAAACAATCTAATAGTTGTATTAATTACTGCACCCGTATGGTGTTTACAATATTCTGGCATATCCGTACCACCACCACCAAAACTAATTCTAAATGGAACTTTACTCCTGATTATCTTCTTCATATTCATCTACTTGTTTTCTGAATAATGGGATTTTTTTAATTTTAATTCTATTATCTCCTGCTAATAGAAAATAGCAATTATAGCATAAAGCTCTAACATTATCTATATGTCTATTATCGATATCCCCATCTAAAAAATCCAAAATGATTGGAGCTTTATTATCAGTTAATCTCCTTTCAGAATATCCACAACAACTACATACTTCAGGAACAATTCCACTTTGAAATAATTTATTTTTATATTTCCAAAGAGGAAGATGATTATGTTTACCTTCCAATAATTCTTCTACCGGATATTTTCTTTTTCTTGCTGCAAATGCTCTTTTTATTCCTATTCCATATGGATTTTTCAAATCTTCAAAAATACCATACATCTTTGCATACTTCTTATATGTGTTATATGATATTCCGAGATTTCTAGCTGCTTCAAAAGCCGATTCGGATATTTCTTGCGCGGCTTTGATTTGAGATTCTAATATAGGCTTTGCACCCAAACCTCTTTTAGTTATACTTTGTTTGATATTTGGAAAAAATTCCTCGTGTGTATTTTCTTGCTCCATAACAAATTATTTTGATATACAAATAAATATATGAAAATAATTTTTCTATACAATAAGTTTGATTAATTTTGAAAAAGTATCATCAGGAGATGCCGATGTATCTAAATTTACAAAAAATTCTATTGGTGATTCATAATCCAATGCAAATTTATCTTCTCTACCTCTCATCTTTTTAGTATGACAATAGATTTCTTGTACCTTACATTCGGATTTTAATTTTTCTCTCAACTCTCTATAAGGTGATACTAAACTGATGACAACATCGTTACCACAATTATCTAAATATTTTGCGATATCAAATGCTTTGGTGATATTTCTATATCTACCTTCCTTTGTATAATCTGTATTTGGGAATAATTCTCTCAATTGGTCTCCATCTATGTGGAATACGGATTTACGCCAATTTTTCTTATCGGTTTGTAACCAAAATTGTAACTTTTTAGCCAAAGTAGTTTTACCACTACCAGGTTGACCTGTAAAAAGGTATATCATAACTTATTTCTTTTTTAATGCGAATTGTGCCGCTTTGTATGCTTTTGTATCTTTTTCGTATCCTAATGCTGTTTTTAATTTAATCATTTTACCTGTTTCTGGATTCTTAATTTTCTTTTCTAAATCGTTTTTTGGTAAAAGATTTTTTAATTTCATATCATTATTAGCCATAGGTTTACTTTTTATAAAATCTTTTTCTTTTTTATTACCATCAGTATCATCTACTTTTGGTACTGCCGGTATATCGTGCTGAACATGTCTTACTTTTAAAGATATGTTTGGATATTTTTTTGATAATCCTTTAACCGCTGTTACATTTTTATGAGAATCATCTATAAAGAAAACATCTTTAACACCATCTTTTATCTTATCTTCAATCCATTTTGCTTTATCTTCTGCATTATTTGATGCTAAAGCTACAACGTATATATCTTTTAATCCAATATCTTCCAAATAATCTTTAACAGGTTTATATGATGCTCTTGCTGTAAGTATGACTACATCGGAATTACCAACTCTCATAATATTTTTTAATAATCGAGTTACACCTTTTATTTCCTGCGGTCTTTTTACACTTTCAAAATCAGAAAAATCAAATTGGTCACCTTCCTTTGGTTCATATATTGCATATTCACCAGGTGTTAATTTTGATTTTTTACCATCTTTATGTGTTATGTATATGTGGGATTTTGTTTTAACTAATGTATCATCAAAGTCAAATACTCTTAATTTTTCAGATTTGGCTTCATTTATTGGGGAAAATGCAAAAGCATTGATGTTGGAATATACTTTTCCAAATTCTACTTTCATCCCATTCCATATAGCCGATGAAAAATTATTACCCATTAATTATTCCTTTTTTTGCTTTTGGTAAAGCTTTTTCTAACTTATCGTTTTCTTTGGTAAGAAACTCTACTTTAACACTCAACGCTGCAACTTGCTTAGTCAAATCTAAAATCATTATACGCATTTCATCTTTTTCTTTAGATGATTGAGCAAGTAATGCTTCTAATTTTGCAATACGGTCTTTACAATCGTGTCTGATAAAATCATCATCTTTTTCTTTCTTTTGAGCTCTTTTCTCATAGTAACGAAAAGCGGATGCTCCACCCAATACAGTCACTGCTGTAATTAATACTGAATAAATATTTTCCATAATTTAATCCATTACACCAACTGCGATATCGCCTACTACGAAATCTGGTTTGGTTGCATATTTTTTATTAATAATTCCTAATCTACTACTACCATTTTGTACAACATAAATTGGCATTGGAGATGTTGCGAATATATATCTCATACCAATCTTCTTCAATTGAGAACCAACGCTCATAAATGAGGAAGCAGCTTCAACTGCGGATTTTACTTTATCTAATTCAGATTTTGAAAATCCTTCGTTTAATTTTGGCTCCCTTACACCATCATCTCCATCCATTGCGTCGTGAACTGAATTTAGATTTTCTAAAGCAATTGTTATTTGTGAGTACATCCAAGAATCCAAATCTTGTCCTTCTTTCATTCTGCTTTCAATCATATTGGCATAATCTGCAATTCTTTCTAAATCACCCATTGCCATCTCTTTTAATCCGGTGATAGTTTCTTCTGAAGAATTTTCATCACCTTCATTGATTCTACTTCTAAGCAATTCGGTCATTTTATTAAATACCTGCTCACCTTCATCTTTGCCTAATCGATATGCTCCTCCCAATTTTTCGTATATTTGGATTTTATGCTTCATCGGTAATTTTTTTTCCGATAATTTTTTCCAAATTTTAGGATGTGTTACTTCAAATTTCATATTAAATCTTTTTGTATATACCCATATAAATATTGAAAAAATTCAGAATGTCCAAATTTTGAGAAGTGTCTATCACTATTTTTCTGCCACCATTCGGTTTTTTTATCTATATAAGGTTTAAACCACGCATCTCCTCCATTTGGATTTGGTATAAAATTATCTTTATATTGATTTTTCATTACATCAAATGCATGTACACCATGTATAGTATCTAAACACCAAAATTTAAAATTTATATTAAATTCTTTCATTACTTTGAATACAAATAAATATTGCTCTAATAATTGCTGAATATATCTTTTATACCCATCATCATCATTTAATCGCTTTGTATAAAAATCTATTTCATAATCAAATACTCCTTTTTCTAATAATTGTTCATGTGTGTTATGTAAAATATCAACACCGCCATTTTTATAAAAATCATATGTTCTATTAAAAAATGTCAATCCTATTATTACAGTATGAGCATCGGATGGATTGAAGTTTCTATAAATCATTTGAAGTAAACCTTGATTGGATATACCGGCATGTCCTTGGTCAACTATTTCTAATTCTAATTTATCTCTTAAAAGATATGGCCAAGAAAATTCCTTATCAACATTAGAGCCATCTGTTGAATAGTTTGTAGAAAATGAATCTCCGTAAATATATAACTTATTCCTCATCTATTAAACTTATAAAAGAAAGTACACAATATCTATTTTGTTCACCAATTACTTCAGTAACCTCATGCTCTATATCAAATTCTCCTAAATCCAAAACAGCTATATTACCAATTTTAGGTAACACAGCTTCGTTGGTATTTAAAACTAATCAACCACCATTAGACTCCTTGTATTCTTCATTTAAATATAAAAGAATTACACACAATCTACCATCTACCTTACCATCTTTATGATTTTGTAGAAAGCATTTATTACTATACATTGTGAATTGAGAATTAAATTTTAATTTTTTAGATGCATCTACATCATAAAAATATCTAGCCATTTTATCAAAATATGGCTTATAATAATTTTCTACTTTCATAGCATCATCCGATGCATTCCAATGCCAAATTTGAAAAATATCTTCTTTTAGATATGTACTTCTTATATAATTCTTTATTCGTTCTGCTTCTTCATATGAACCAGCTTTATACATTTTTGAATTTCCATTCTCATCAAATAAATCTGAAAGTATTATATCATCTATTAATTCTCTATTAGTCACATCTAGTCTAACTCCAGACATTAAATTTCTATACTTTAATTGATTTGTATCGTTTATAGAATGCATTCTCAATCCATCTTCATATTTTTCATCAAATTCTGAAATATGAAAATTACAATATCCTTTGGTTCTTAATTTATATTTTATTTCTTCTTTAGTCATTTTTTACTAAATTTTTTTTATCAAATGGAAAACAAATTATAGTATATCTTTCTACATCATTTATAACCTGCTCTACTTGATGATAAATGTCAAAATTTTGTAAATCAATTATAGCAACAGTTCCGAATTCAGGAACTACTTTATAATCTATATTGTCATCGCCTCTTAAAATTAAATTACCACCATCTTCTTCTTTCCAATCTTTGTTAAGATATACTAACATAGATGCATAATTTTTAACAGGACTTTTGCCGTCTATATGGTCATTCAAAAAACATCCTTTATTATATAAAGATATACTGATATCTAAATTTAAATCTACACTATCATCTATATCATAAAAATATTTAGTTAATTCAGTATATAATTTTCTTAATGAATTATTACCTTCCTTTGGATGTCCATATAACCATATTTGGACTATATCTTCTTTTTTTAATAAAGATAATTTTTCATCCTTTAATTCATTAGCTTTTTCAAAAAATTTAAAGTTTGTGTTTATACCATCATGGCCGGATGGTGTTGAAAAATCACCTCTTAAAAAAGTCATATTTTCTCTTTGAGAAGAAATATTATCACATTTATATTGCTCTACTATACTCAATAAATCTTTACTTAAATCTCCTATATTAAAACTACAATATCCTTTTGAGTGTAAATGTTCTTTTGCTTCTATGGGCTTCATTTTATATTATTTAATTCTAATTGAAAATTTGAATATGCGGTTTGTTTAAATTCTTCTTTTCTACCTATTCTTTTTAAAATAGAATCATAGTGAGTTCTATTTCTATAAATATAATTTTCACAAACAATATAGTTCTTTAATTTGAACTGATATATTTGGGCTCCATTTGTATTTAATTTTTCAATAGCCCACATTAAAAATGTATCATCTGGTCCATATGCACCCATTGATTCAGGTAAAGGTATTCTATCTAATAAGGGTTTCGATAGAAGGGTAAACCAACCTGCGCCAAATTTTGTTCTCGGTTGACCTGGAACGTTATTTATTACTGTCAATAATTCAACATCACCAACTTCTCCACTTTCTGCGAATGGATTGTTTGTTTTACAATAATCTAATGGTTTATTTAAATAATTTTCATTTACTAAACAATCCCAAGTTGTATCCCAATATTTTACTATTTCCGATGTGATAAAATATTTGTCAATATTATCGGTTTCTTTAACTCTATCTATACTTGCTTCCATATAGTAAAGAACTCTATCATCAAAACAAATATCGGTATCTAACCAAATAAAATGAGTGGCATCAACACATTCTTTATGTGCATATCTTTTTGTTTGAAATGCTCCTATAATTTCATCTCTCATTTGATAAGTTGATTTTCCAGCCCAATCTGTCAATGGTTTCAATGAATTGAATCTATCAATAAAAAATTGCTTATCAACTTTTGAGTTTACCCAATCAAATAAATAATCGGAAACTGAAAATGAAATGTAAAATTCATAATTGTTTCCATCCACATATTTAGATGCTTTATTCAAATCAATCAATACTCTTTCCAAATCATCCAACTCATGTGGCATTACGAAAGATGTTATAACTATTTTTTTCATAAACTTTTAATATAATCTTTTAATTTATCGGTAGGTTGCCATCCTAATCTTTCTATGGCATCATCATTTATTCTTAATGTTTCTCTATAATTTCCTTTCACATCATCTACATACTTAATTGGATGTGGTGCAAACAAACTAGCTACTTCATTTAACGAATAATTTTTACCCGTACCCAATTCCCAAGCATCTTCATGCTTTTCATCACTTTCTGCGATTCGAATTAATCCATCTACAATATCATCTATATGTGTAAAATCTCTTTTTTGGTTACCATCTCCGTGAATTAGAATAGGAGTACCATTTTTTACAGCTGCTCTCCATAATCCAATAACTGCCGCCATATGGGAATCTACCAACTCACCCGGTCCATACACATTATAAAACCTTACTATCTCCGCATTCAACCCATACACCCCTTTAAACATCTTTATCCATTCTTCCCCCATATGTTTACTCATAGCATATGGAGATAGCATCGGATTATGATGACGAGATGATGAACCTGCGTAGATTAATTTAGATTTGTTCTGATATGCGTATTCTACAACTTGCTTTGTGCCATCTACATTTACTGAAAATGTTAATGTTGGATTTTGAAATGATGGTTGAATTCTACTCAATGCTGCCAAATGAAATATAAAATCATATGGTTTATCATCTATATTATCCATTGCTCTAACATCTCCACCCAAAAAATGTGCACCGATTACTTTTGGATTTTTAGCTTCATATCCAATTGAAAGGTTATCTATGATATCAACACCATATCCTTTTTCAATTAATTTTTGCGATAATGCATATCCTACAAATCCACAACCTCCTGTTACTAATGCTGTTTTCATTTGTATTTGTTTTCTATAATTTTTTTAAGTTCTTCATTTCTATCATATTGATGTACTAATACATAGGGAACATCACCATTCATAATAATGTGATTATCAATTATTATTTCCTTTTTTTGAAATCTTTTTTCTTGCTTTAATGTATCAACCTGTAATGCAAAATCAGAATTTACTTCAATTTTATCTTTTAGTAAAGTATTATTAACTATTAAATTCAATGCACTTTGGTCGGTAAAATGCCTGGTATCACCCGCTTGCGATACTAACCAATTCAACATTAATAAATCTTTTACCGATTGATGTTTGCCGGCTATAACTCCAACATTTGCTATCGTATTTGATTTTATTGATTCCCAAAATATAGGGCCAAATCCTTCGTGTATATTTTTATGTGCCCAGGGTTCGTTTTCATTTGTAATACATTCCGAAGCTACTATGATTTCTGATATTAAATTTTGCTCCAACCATTTTGATGGATTAGTTTGCCATACTATATCTCTAACATCAGTTGTAATAATATGATTCCATTTTCTATCAGTTGTATCCAAAAAATACCACATATCAATCAATCGTTTCATATGTGGATGCCCTATTAATTCTGCTCCCAAACACTCCCAACCTTTTGATGAAAGATATTCAATCGTTTCATTTGGTAAGTTGTAACATATCATTATCTTATCGCCATCGAATCCACTATCGTTTAAAGATTCAACATATATTTTAATCTTTTCTGGCAAATAATTTGCTATCGCCGATATAACTAAATCTTTCATTATCTTCCGTATTTTTGCCAATCGTTATGCATAAACAATCCTTCGTTGTGTCCAACTTTATAATTTTGCTGAACCCACCATTTTCCAATGTTACCTTCCAATGCGATTCCATCACCGGCGAACGGTTTTACAACATCTAAATAAAATTGTTTTCTATATAAGCAAGGGTTGTTTGTCCAATTACCATATCTGGAAGTTGTCCAAAACATATCTTCTGATTTTTTTATATAATCTGGAAACTCAATAGATGGGTCGCACCAATGTATTGAATCTAATAGATGTGGTGATTGTGCACCAATTTCATCATCATAATAAGTTAATTCTTTACCTCTATATCTAAATGAAAAGTGTGGGTTACCTGGATTTGCTCTATGTCTTAAACGAACCACATCTAATCCCATTTCGATTGCTTGATAACTTCTCTTTAATGTATTATATGTGGTTTCCCTATCTTCAATTAAATTCCAATCATGCTCTAATACTAAAACATAATCCGATTGTGCATTTTCAGTCAACTTAATGAATGCTTTACCAATACCAATATTAGAGTTCATTCCAATAACATTTAATCCAAAATGTTTTGCTATTTGATAATCTTGTTCATTAAATTCCTGAAATAAAATAGTTACATCATTTACCATATCAAATAAACCATTATTATGATATGTAGTTAATGTATCTACTAATACTTGTCCACTATGCCAAGCTAATATCCCTACACTAATTGGTAGTTTTTCCATAACGTAAATAATTTATAAAATATTCATAATCTTTTTTCTTAACTTCATCCCATTCTTTTTCATCAGAAGTGGTACTCATTTCAGTTTCAACTTTAAAATTTCTCAAAATTGCTTTTGGTGCAGGATTTAT
>JACCDK010124582.1_pt1 | contig 10120 bp, 10 predicted proteins | sample 7445871 | NCBI WGS metagenome assembly JACCDK01 (sample SAMN15323436, study PRJNA562643) | freshwater metagenome | isolation source: river surface water | place: USA:Blue River Watershed | collected 2017-08-15
CATCCGCTCTTCCGTGGTGCTGGGCTTTGTGGGCGCGGGCGGCTTGGGCCAGCAACTGGACAACTCGATGAAGATGTTCAATGGCGGTGAAGTGGCCACCTTGCTGTTGGTGTTCATCGCGCTGGTGGCGCTGGCCGACCGGGTGAGCGCCTGGTTGCGAAAGGCCTTGGCATGAAGTCTTTTTCACGCGAAGCGGCCAACCCGCCCTACAAATTACCGCCGCCGCTGTTTGACGCGCGTTGCCGCGCTTGCTGGTTCACGGCCGCTTTGCTGGTCTTGGTGGTGGCCAGCTTTGTGTCGCTGGATCTGGACTGGGCCGCTTTTGCATCGATGGAAGCGGCGCGCAGCATGGGCCGCTTTGTGGCCGAGTTTTTCCCGCCCGATCTGTCGCCCGTGTTCGTCAACAAAGTGGCTTGGGCCGCTTGGGAAACCCTGGCCATGTCGGCGCTGGGCACCGTGATGGCGGCGGCGCTCGGTTTGGCGCTGGCTGTGCCCGCCAGCCGCATGTCCGCCCAAGACCCGGCCTGGCTGCGCAGCCCCACGCGCTGGTTGCTCAATGCCTTGCGTGCCATTCCTGAATTGGTGTGGGCTGCGTTGCTGTTGATCTCTGCGGGCTTGGGCCCCATGGCGGGCACCTTGGCGCTGGCGCTGCACACCAGCGGCGTGCTGGGGCGCTTGTTTGCCGAGGCCATGGAGAACATCCCCACCGGCCCCGGCGATGCCTTGCGCACCCAAGGCGTGGGGCCGCTGCGCGTGTTCTTTTACGCCACCTTGCCGCAGGTCTTGCCGCAACTCATGAGCTACACGCTCTACCGCTGGGAAAACAACATCCGCGCCGCCGCCGTGCTCGGCGTGGTGGGCGCGGGGGGCTTGGGCCAAATGCTGTCCTTTCACATGGGCCTGTTCCACATGAACAAGACCGCCACGATTTTGGGTGCGATGCTGCTCATGGTGGCCTGCGTGGATGCGCTGAGTTTCGCTGCGCGGCGTTGGCTCACACGCTGAGGTGTAAGGGCGACCCTCAAACCAGGCTGAAGCCCAGCCACAGCGCCGTGCCCCACATCATCAAGGCCACTGCGCCGTCCAGCGCACGCCAAATGTGCAGCGAGTTCAGACGACGACCCAGCCAGAAGGCGGCCACGCCCAAGCTCAGGAACCACAGCACCGAACCCGCTGCCGCGCCCAGGCCAAAGCTGGCGCTGCCTTGTCCATAGGCCAGCGAAGCGGTGCCGATCAACACCGCTGTGTCCAGCCAGGCATGGGGGTTGAGCCATGAAAACGCCAGCGCCGACAACAAGGCCTGACGGCGCGTGACGGGGGCCGCTTGGACACGCCCTGCGGGTGTGCCGGCCTCAGCGCTGGCCTTTTGTGGAGGGTTCAGCACCAGGGCCGTGGGGTGCAAAAACCGCTGAAACGCTTGCCAGCCGTACACCATCAAAAACAGCATGCCCGCACCGACCAAGGCGCCGTGCAATTTGTCAGACAAGCCCCCGAGCTGCGCCAGGCTGAGCACGCCCAGGGCAATCAGGGCGATGTCGGCCACCGCGCACACCGCCACCGTCAACCACAGGTGCTGGCGCTGCAGGCCCATGCGCAACACATGGGCGTTTTGGGGGCCGATGGCCATGATCAAGGAGATGCTCAGCACCATGCCGGCGGTGAAAGTGGGAAAGCTCAAAACCATGAAAAATCTCCTGAGGGGCGGCTGCGAATGGGCGGGAGTGTGCGCCAGACAGGGATTGAATTGAATGAAGTTCAATTAAACTCATGTCACTCAATATTTTTTAAATTCATCATGCTCGACGCCCGTCAACTCGAAGCCCTGAGCGCTGTGGTCGAACACGGGGGCTTTGGCGCGGCGGCGCAGGCCTTGTCCATCACGCTGTCGGCGGTGTCCTTGCGCATCAAGGCGCTCGAAGACAGCCTGGGCCAGCGTTTGCTGGTGCGTGGCAAGCAGGTGCGGGCCACCCCCGCCGGGCAGGCCTTGCTGGCCCACGTCAAACAAGTGCGCATGATGGAAGCCGATTTGCTGGGCGGGTTGCAGGGCACTTCTACCGAAAGCGGTGGGCGAAAGCCTGTGCGCTGGCAGTCGCTGAGCGTGGCCATCAACGCCGATTCTGTGGACAGCTGGTTTTTGCCGGGCGTGGCCGCGATGCTGTTGCGCCACCATGTGCTGCTCGACATCATGATCGACGACCAAGATCACACGCACGACGCGCTCAAAAGCGGCGATGTGATGGGCTGTGTGACCACCCTGGCCGAGCCGATGCGCGGTTGCGTGGCCGAGCCCTTGGGGCTGATGCGTTACCGCTGCGTGGCCGCCCCGGCGGTGCTCAAGCGCTGCCGCACCAGCGCCGGGGCCGTGTCGGTGCACAAACTGCTCGCGCAACCGGCCGTGATTTTCAACCGCAAGGACGCTTTGCAAGACAGCTTTTTGGCCCAGCACTTTGGCCTGCAGCAGCCCCATTACCCGCGCCACTTTGCCCCTGCCGTGGGGGCGTTTGAGACCGCCATCGAACTGGGCCTGGGCTGGGGCATGGTGCCCGAGCAGCATCTGGCCCAACGACCAAGCCTGCAAGAGCTGCTGCCGGGGGCCACGGTGGATGTGGCCCTGTATTGGCAGCACTGGGCCCGAGAGGCCCCGTCAGCCCAGCGGCTGACCCAGGCGGTCAAGGCCGCAGCCGCGCTGCATCTGCGTCAGGGCTGACAACGCCAGAGGAATGACCCTCTACAAGACAGACGGATCACCGTCAAAGCTCAGTGGTTCGCAGCCAGCGCCTGGCGTTTACGCCTGGCCAGTATCCGGGCTGAGTTGAGGCCGGTGAGGACCATGATGGGCCACAAGAAAGTGCAGACCATGGCCCACAACACGCGGCTGCCCAGTTTGGAGCCACCGTCGCCTGCATCGACCTGGTGAGGCCCCTCGCTGAAAATGTGCCTGTAAGAAAAGGTCGAGAGACCGAAAACAGCGCCAAACAAGAGGAACAAATAGATGTAGATGTTCATGACAAGCTCCTGATGAGGGCAATCAGGGCCGTCTGAATGGGCGGTTTGCCTGACCTCAAGGCGACATCGTAAACCGGTGTCAATCAAATCTTACAAATTTATTTGTATAAAAGCCTTTACACATCGGGGTTTATGTTTCGGCGAGCAGTGCGTGAGGCAGCAAAGTCGCTGTGAGGGTGGCGAGTCCTTTCAGACATGGCAAGGCTCTTGGGATGGGTCATGGATGCCTGTACAGACATGGAATGAACCCTGTGCATCCTTCAGGGCTGTGCAGCACGGGCGGAGATTTGCGCTGCCCACAGCGCGGCCGTGCCCAGCAAACTGGCCAGCAGCAGCCACCACAGTGCCAAGGTGTAGCCATGCTCGGGTGACCACAGCAGGCCCAGTGTCAAGGGCGCCGCGGCGCGGGCCAAGGCGATGGGCAGACCCAGCAAACCATTGAGCTGCCCCGCATGGGCGGGGCTGACGTATTGCGCCATGGCCGTGCCTTTGACGATGGTGTTCATGCCATTGCCCAGGCCATACAGCAGCACAAACACCAGCGAGGCGACCGGGCTGAGTCCACCGATCAGCAAGGCCAGCACGCCCGCCGGGATCAGGGTGGGAATCCATCGGTTGGCGGCGTGCACGTCCCAATAACGCTCAAACACAAACAGCACCAGCCGCCCCAGCACCTGGATCACCCCAATGGCCGCTGGGATGGCAATCACCCAGGCCGGGGACAAGCCCGACTCTTGCAGCAAGGCGATCATGTGGGCAGGCAAGGCCGAGGTGACCGACATGGTGAGCACCATGAACAAAGCCAGCAGCCAGAATGGGGCATGGCGCAGGTGTTCGCGCACCGAGGTCGGTGCCGGCGTGTCGGGCGAAGCCGTGGTGTCGCGTGCTGCGCGCGGAGCGGCTTGCAGCAACCAGGCGTGCAAGGGCGCACAAATCAACAACTGCAGCGCCGCCAGCGCCCACAGGGCCTGTCGCCAACCCCACCATTCCATCCACCAGGCAAACAGCGGAATGAACACCGTGCTGGCCAAGCCGCCCAAAAAAGTCAGCGTGATGATGGCGCGCCGAAAGTCTTGTGGAAAGCGCCGCGTGACCACGGCAAACACCGGGTTGTACAAGGTGGCCGCCATCCCTAAGCCCAGCCAAATCCAGACGGCATAAAAACCCGCCACCGTGGTGACGAAACTGTGCCCCACCAAGCCCACGCCAATCCACACGGAGCCCAGCGTCATGACCCAGCGCTCGCGCCCTGCATCGATCCAGCGACCCACCCCATAAGCCATCAATCCCTCGGCCAGCAGCGCCAGGCTGAAGGCCAGCGATGATTCGGCCCGGCTCATGCCCAACTCGGCTTCGAGGGGCGTCATCAACAGTGAGAAGGTATAGAACACACTGCCCCAGGTGATGAGTTGGGGCAGCGACAGCCAGAAGCTGAAGGGGCCAAGGGCTAAGGCGCTCGGGGTGTGCTGGCGAGCATGGGGCATGTGTTCATTATCCCGATGCCCCAATGTTTCACCTGTCGTGTCTGTGCGCCCCCCATTGGGGCTCACTGCGCCTTGAGCACCCGCCGGTACTGCACCGCTTCGGCCACATGGGCGGCGGCGATGGTGTCGCTGCCCGCCAGGTCGGCAATGGTGCGGGCCACTTTGAGGCTGCGGTGCACGCTGCGGCCACTCCAGCCGAGTTTGTCGGCGGCCCTTTGCAGCAAAACGGTGGCGTTGTCTTCGAGCCGCGCCTGAGCGTCGATGGCTTGGCCTTGCAGATCGGCATTGGCGCAGCCTTGGCGGGCCAAGGCGCGCTCGCGGGCGGCCAAGCTGCGCGCCGCGATGGCGGTGGTGTTTTCGCCGGGCGGGGCCTTGAGCAAGTCGGGTGCGCTCAGGCTGGGCACTTCGATGTGCAGGTCAATCCGGTCGAGCAGCGGCCCACTCAGCTTGCCCTGGTAGCGGCTGACCTGGTCAGGCGTGCAGCGGCAGGTGCGTGCAGCACTCCCCAGATAGCCGCAAGGGCAGGGGTTCATGGCGGCGATCAATTGAAACCGTGCCGGGAATTCGGCTCGCCTTGCGGCCCGTGCGATGGTGATGCTGCCAGTCTCCAGCGGCTCGCGCAGGGCTTCGAGGGCGGCACGCGGAAACTCGGGCAGCTCATCCAGAAACAGCACGCCATGGTGCGCCAGCGAGATTTCACCGGGGCGCGGCGGCGAACCGCCGCCCACCAGGGCCACCGCGCTGGCCGAATGGTGGGGCTGACCCGTGGGGCGTTGCGCCCAGCGCGTCAAATCAAAGCGCCCCGCCAGGCTGGCAATCGCTGCCGATTCCAGCGCTTGTTCGGTGGACATGGGCGGCAGCAAGCCCGCAAAGCGTTGCGCCAACATGGATTTGCCCGAACCGGGTGGGCCGACCATCAACAAGGAATGGCCACCGGCTGCGGCGATCTCCAGCACGCGCTTGACGCCTGCCTGACCTTTCACATCGGCCAGGTCGGCATAACGCGGCGGTGTTGAGGGCGTGGTCGCGGCCATGCGTGCCCAACCGTCGCCAGCTTCGGGGGGCGGTTCGTTGGAAGGGGGCAAAAACTGTTGCACCACATCGAGCAAATGGCGCGCCCTGAAGACCTCGGCATCGGGCACCAGTGCGGCTTCTTCGGCACTGCCCGGGGGCAGCACCAGCCGCGTGCGCACGTGCTGCTGGCGCAGCGCCAGGCTCATGGCCAGCGCGCCGCGCACCGGGCGAAACTCACCCGACAGCGACAACTCGCCCGCAAATTCATAGCCTGCCAGTTTGGCCGCGTCGATTTGCCCACTGGCCGCGAGGATGCCCAGCGCAATGGGCAAGTCCAGACGGCCCGAGTCTTTGGGCAGATCGGCCGGGGCCAGGTTGACGGTGATGCGTTGGTTGTGCGGAAAGTGGAGGCCGCTGTTTTGCAGGGCCGAGCGCACCCGCTCGCGGGCTTCCTTGACCTCGACATCGGCCAAGCCCACCAGGGTGAAGCTGGGCAGCCCGTTGGCCATGTGCACCTCGACGGTGACGGCCGGCGCTTGCAAGCCGACCAAGGCGCGGCTGTGCACCAAACTGAGACTCATATCCCCTCCCTGCCCTTTTTTGGTGCAAGTTATGTATTCTGTCGCGCAGTCTCGGCGCACAGAACTTGTTGGAATGCCATTCAATCATGCACGGGTGAGGAATGCACGAGGAAAACCCCGAACGTCGGTGAAGGAGGGTGTTGGCACGCTCCCTGCTTAGCAGATTTGTCCTTTCTTCACTTTTTGGAGCTCTTCATGAAAAACATCCTCGTTCCTTCCTTGTTGGCCGCATCCTTGTTGTCCGTGACGGGCATCGCCCAAGCGCAAGCTGCCGAGAGCACTTTGTCCTTCAACGCAGGTGTGATCTCTGACTACCGTTACCGTGGTATTTCCCAGTCGCGACTGGAGCCGGCCGTGCAGGGCGGTTTTGACTACGCCGACAAGAGTGGCTTTTATGTGGGCGCATGGGGTTCGACCATCAAGTGGATCAAGGATGCTGGTGGCGACGCCAACGTTGAAATCGACTTGTATGGTGGTTACAAGGGGGCCGTGGGTGATGTGTCTTATGACCTGGGTTTCTTGCGCTATGAATACAGCGGCAACAAGCTGGGCAATGTTGCCGGCTTCGCCAACGCCAACACCAACGAAGTTTATGGCGCAGCCACTGTGGGCCCCTTCACCCTGAAGTATTCGCATGCCTTGTCCAACTTGTTCGGTTTTGTGAACAGCAAAAACAGCTACTACGTTGACTTGAGCGGAACCTTCGACTTGGGCAGTGGTTTCAGCTTGGTGCCACATGTGGGTTACCAGTCCATCAAAAACAATGGTGCTTATTCCTACACGGACTATTCCCTGACGCTGGGTAAAGACTTGGGCAATGGTCTTACTGCCACTGCGGCTGTGGTGGGTACCGATGCGGACAAAGCTTTGTACTACACCCCTGCAGGCAAGTTCACAGGCAAAACCGGCTTGGTTGTTGGCCTGAAGTACACCTTCTGATTTCACCGATTTAAGTCAAGGAGCCATCATGAAACTGGTGACCGCCATCATCAAACCCTTCAAGCTGGACGAAGTGCGTGAAGCGCTGTCGGGCATCGGCGTGCAGGGGATCACCGTGACCGAAGTCAAGGGCTTTGGTCGTCAAAAGGGCCACACCGAGCTGTACCGTGGCGCGGAATACGTGGTCGACTTTTTGCCCAAGGTGAAGATCGAAGCCGCTGTGTCCGACGAGTTGGTCGAACGTGTGATCGAAGCCATCGAAGCCGGTGCCCGCACCGGCAAGATCGGCGACGGCAAGATCTTTGTTTACGACCTCGAACAAGTGATTCGCATCCGCACCGGTGAGACCGGTGGCGAAGCCCTTTGATGGATCAGAAAGAGAGTCTCAAATGAAAAAGCTATTTGCAACCTTGGCCTTGGGCTTGAGCCTGGGCCTGGGTCTGTTCGGTACGACCTCGCTGGCCACCGCACAGACCGCTCCCGCTGCCGTGACAGCACCTGCAGCAGAAGCCAAACCGGAGGCAGCACCCGCTGCCGAAGCAACCGAAGCTGCGCCAGCGGCGGTGCCCAACAAGGGCGACATTGCCTGGATGATGGTGGCCACCATCTTGGTGATCATGATGGTCATTCCCGGTTTGGCCTTGTTCTACGGTGGCTTGGTGCGCAGCAAAAACATGCTGTCGGTGCTGATGCAGGTCGTGGTCACCTTCTCGATGATCACCGTGCTGTGGTTCATCTATGGCTACAGCCTGGCGTTCACCGAAGGCAATGCTTTCATTGGCGGCTTTGATCGCCTGTTCATGAAGGGCATCTGGGATAACGCAGCCGGCACTTTTGCCAATGCAGCCACCTTCAGCAAGGGTGTGGTCATTCCTGAAATCTCGTTCGCTGCCTTCCAGGCCACGTTTGCGGGCATCACTTGCGCCCTGATCGTGGGCGCCTTCGCTGAGCGCATCAAGTTTTCTGCTGTGCTCGCCTTCATGGTGCTGTGGTTCACCTTCAGCTACCTGCCCATCGCCCACATGGTCTGGTTCTGGATGGGCCCTGACGCCTACACCGCCAAGGAAGTGGCCGATGAGATGACCAGCAAAGCCGGTTTGATCTGGCAGTGGGGTGCGCTGGACTTCGCGGGCGGCACTGTGGTGCACATCAACGCCGCTGTCGCAGGTCTGGTGGGTGCCTTCATGGTGGGCAAGCGCGTGGGTTATGGCCGTGAATCCATGGCCCCTCACAGCCTGACTTTGACCATGGTGGGTGCGTCCTTGCTGTGGGTGGGCTGGTTCGGCTTCAACGCTGGCTCGGCTCTGGAAGCCAACGGTTTCGCAGCGCTCGCTTTCATCAACACCCTGGTGGCGACAGCCGGTGCGGTGCTGGCCTGGTGCGTGGGTGAGGCGCTGATGCGTGGCAAGGCTTCCATGTTGGGCGCTGCTTCGGGTGCTGTGGCCGGTTTGGTGGCCATCACGCCAGCGGCAGGCAACGTCGGCATCGGCGGTGGTCTGGTCATTGGCATCGTGGCGGGCTTTGCTTGCCTGTGGGGTGTGAACGGCCTCAAGAAGATGCTGGGTGCTGACGACTCGCTGGACGTGTTCGGTGTGCACGGTGTGGGCGGTATCGTCGGCGCCTTGTTGACCGGCGTGTTCAACTCGCCCGCTTTGGGTGGCCCCAGCGCCGTGGGTGACTGGGTCACGGTGGCCATGATTGCCCCCGATGCCTACTCCATCGCTGCGCAGGTGTGGACACAGGCCAAGGCCGTGCTGCTGACCGTGGTGTGGTCGGGCGTGGTCTCGGTGGTGGCTTTCAAGATCGTGGACCTGACCATTGGTCTGCGCGTCACCGAAGAAGAAGAGCGCGAAGGCCTGGACATTTCGTCCCACGGCGAGTCCGCATACCACGGCTAAGCACCGGTTCATTCAGTTTCATTGCAAGCGGTGGCGCAAGCCACCTCCTCATCAGCCCGCAGTGCTTCGGCCCTGCGGGCTGTTTCTTTGGGAAGCCGCTCGGGCACAATGGATTGCATGCACGCATCCGCCTTGTCTTCACCCACTTGGGCCGCGATCACCACCGAGCCCGATGGCTTGGGCGAGTCGCCGTTTTGGCACCCTCAAGAGCAGCGCCTGTATTGGGTGGACATCCCCGGGCGGCGCATCGCGCGCGTGGCGGTGCAGGGTTTGCAGGCGCAAGGGCCGGTGGCGTATTGGCCCCTGACGCAAGAGCCGGGTTGCATCGCGCCGGTGCAAGGAGGCGGTTTGGTCATGGCCTTGCGCGATGGCATTTATTGGGCGCGCGAGTGGGGCGGCCCCTTGCAGTTGCTGGCGGCAGCGCCTTACGACACCGCCAAGCAACGCTTCAACGACGGCAAGTGCGATGCGCAAGGACGCTTTTGGGCAGGCAGTCTGTACGAACCCAAAGACCAGGCGCTGGGCGCGCTGTACATGCTGGACGGGCAAGGCCTGCACGCCATGATGGGCGGCGTGGTGACCGCCAACGGCTTGGCTTGGTCACCCGATGGCGGCACGGCTTATTGGGCCGACACCGCCGCCCACCAAGTGCGGGCGTTTGACTTTGATGCCCCCAGCGGCCAGCTCAGCAACGCCCGCGTGTTCTACCCAGCTGCGTCCAAACCCGCTGGCTGGGTTGGGGGCAGCGAGGCGCCCCATACGCCCCCGTATGGCGGCCGCCCCGACGGTGCCGCTGTGGACAGCGAGGGTTGCTATTGGTCTGCCCAATACGAAGGCGGGCGCCTGCTGCGCCTGTCGCCCACCGGCGAGGTGCTGGCCGAAGTGGCCACCCCGGCGCTTTGCCCTACCATGCCCTGCTTGGGCGGGCCCGACCTCAAAACCCTGTTCATCACCACTTCCCGCCAAGGCCGCAGCGCTCAAGAGCTGGCGCAATACCCAGGTGCAGGCTGCGTCTTTGCGACGCGGGTGGAGGTGGCGGGTCTGCCGGTGAATGTTTATCGGACCTGAGTCGCTCAATTTCTCACAATCCCATCGTTCAAAAAATTCACACTGTCCCCGAGGGCCGGGGGTTACCATCTTGGCCCATGGAAGCTCAACTCAATTCCCTCATCGACGCCGTGCGCCAGGCCGCTGCGGA
>JACCDK010664925.1_pt1 | contig 10120 bp, 6 predicted proteins | sample 7445871 | NCBI WGS metagenome assembly JACCDK01 (sample SAMN15323436, study PRJNA562643) | freshwater metagenome | isolation source: river surface water | place: USA:Blue River Watershed | collected 2017-08-15
ACGTTGGCGATGGTCCAGGCCAGCGGCAGCGCGGTGGCCACCACGCCGGCATCCACCCGGCCCTGGCCCCACAGCCAGATGCCGATGCCCGCCGTGCTGACCAGCAGCATCGCGTTGAGCGCCGACAGCGTGGTCATGAAGGTGGTGATGAGCCGCATGTGCGCCGAGATGGCCACGCTGTGCTCGTCGATCACCTCGCGCACGTAGGCGTCCTCGTCGCGCGCGCGGGCGAACAGCTTGACCGTGAGGATGTTGGTGTAGCTGTCGACCACGCGGCCCATCACCTGGCTGCGCAGCTCGCTGCTGGCCTTGGCCAGGTCGCGCATGCGCGGCACGAAGTGGCGCAGGAAGAACACGTAGCCGCAGAACCACAGCAGCGTGGGCACGGCCAGGCGCCAGTCCTGGCTGGCCATCAGCACCAGCGCGGTCAGGCCGTAGATGGCGATGTACCAGACGGCGCGGATGGTGCTGACCACGCTGTCGCGCAGCGCGTTGCTGGTCTGCATCACGCGGTTGGCGATGCGGCCGGCGAAGTCGTTCTGGAAGAAGGGCCAGCTCTGCCGCACCACGTGCCAGTGGCTCTGCCAGCGGATCAGGCTGGTGACGCCCGGCACCACCGCGTTGTTGCGCACCAGGCTGTCGGCCAGCAGCGCCAGCGGTCGGCCCACCAGCACCACCACCGCCATCGCCAGCAGCGAAGGCAGCGCCTCGGCCAGCGCCGCGGCGCGGTCGGGCCGCTCCATCAGGCTGACCAGGCGGCCGATGAACACCGGGATCAGCGTGTCGATCAGCGCCACCACCAGCCCGGTGGCGAACATGGCGCCGAACAGCTTCTTGGTCTGGCGCACGTAGTGCCAGTAGAAGCCGAGCAGGCTCTGCGGCGGCGCGGTGCCGGGGTGCGCCGTGGGGCGGATGCGGCTCTCGAAGTAGCTGAAGATCAAGGCTCGGCTCCGGTGCCACGCACCGGGGTGGGCCGGCGGCGGCGGATGCGGCAGCCGCCGATCGCCCGGTGGGGGCGGCCGGCAGGTGCAGCGGTTGGGGGTGCACCATTGTCGGCGCTGGCGCGCCGTCGTGCTCGCGCAGGTCTACGCCGAACGGGGTACGCCGGCCGGGGGCATCGGCACGCGGCTCCGGCGTGCAGCCTCTCAAGGAAACGCCGGGCCGCCCCAAGTTTCCTTGTCCCCCGCGGGGGGCGGGCTGGGCGCAGCCCGGCCCTGGGGGCGCTCAGAACGTGTAGCCCGACTGCACCGCAGCGCCCGACATCGGCTCCAGCAGCGGCACGAGCGGCGCCAGTGGCGCGTAGCGCATCGCCACGCGCGTGGCGTAGGCGAAGAAGCGCGGCAGGTCGGCCGCGTACTGCGGCTTGCCGTCGCGGTGCTTCAGGCGGCAGAAGATGCCCATCACGCGCAGGTGGCGCTGCAGGCCCATCCACTCGAGCGCGCGCCAGAACTCGCCGAAGTCGGCGTACGCGTCGGCCACCGGCAGCTCGGTCTTCTTCGCCGCCTGCCACCAGCGCACGGCCCAGTCGATCTCCTGCTCCTCGGGCCACGAGACGAAGGCGTCGCGCAGCAGCGAGGCCAGGTCGTGCGTGATCGGGCCGCGCACGGCGTCCTGGAAGTCGAGGATGCCGGGCAGCGGCTCGGCGAGCATCAGGTTGCGCGGCATCCAGTCGGCGTGCACGGCCACCTGCGGCTGCGCCAGCGCGCTGGCCACGAGCAGGTCGCACACGCGGCGCCAGTAGGCCTGCTCGCGCTCGCCCCAGGTGATGCCGTGCTCGCGCTGCACGCACCAGGTGGGGAACAGGTCGAGGTCGGCGCGCAGCATGGCCTCGGTCATCGGCGGCAGCGCGTCGGCGCTCACGCCCTGCTGCCAGCGCAACAGCGCGGTCAGGGCCGGGCGCATCAGGCGGTCGGCCTCGGCGAAGGAGCCGCTGGCGTCCGCGGCCGCGCGCGCCGCCTGCAGGGCCGGCAGCAGCAGCGCGTCGCCCAGGTCGGTGAGCAGCAGGAAGCCGTGCTCGGCATCCTCGGCCAGCACACGCGGCGCGTGCAGCCCGGCCTGCTCGAGCAGGCGCGCCACGTGCACGAAGGGGCGCACGTCTTCCTGCGGCGGCGGCGCGTCCATCACGATGCAGCTGCCCCCGGCGCCGGCCAGGCGCAGGTAGCGGCGGAAGCTGGCATCGGCCGAGGCCAGGGCCAGCGTCTGCGGCTGCAGGCCGAAGCGGCCGGTGAGCGGGGCGAGCCAGGCCTCGAAGGCGGCGCGGCGCGCGGGGTCCGGCCAGTGCGGCGCGGCAGGGGTGGCGGGGGGCGTCATGGATAATCGATTGTAGAAACCGGCGCTCCTCGCCACCCGCTCCGGCCACCCGCTCCGGCCACCCGCTCCGCCACCCCACTTGCCGCCGCCGCGACGTTCACCCTGGGCCCTGCTGCTGGCCATGGCGTGGAGCCCCTGGGCACTGGCCCAGGCGCCGGCCCGGCCGGAGCCGCCCGCCGGCGCACTCGAGCCCGCGCGGCAGCTCGTGCCGCTGGTGCGGCTGCCCGACACGAGCGCGCTGCCCATCGTGCTGCAGGCGCGCCGGCTCAGCAGCCAGCCCGACCTCGAGACCCTCGCCGAAGGCGACGTGGAGCTGCGCCGCGGCGGCCTGGTGCTGCGCGCCGACCGCGTGCGCTACGACGCCGTGCTCGACCGCGCCACGGCCACGGGCCAGGTGCGCATCAGCCGCAGCGGCGTGATCTACCGCGGGCCCGAGCTGCAGATCGTGCTCGACCGCTTCGAGGGCCATTTCCTGCAACCCGAGTTCGAGTTCCTGCAGTTGGGCTCGGGCGGGCGCGCCGAACGCATCGACTTCCTCGGCCCGCAGCGCGCGCGTGCCCTGCACGCCCAGTACACGAGCTGCCCGCGCGACGGCGGCGCCGAACCGGCCTGGGTGCTGCAGACCGACAGCATCCGCCTCGACATGGAAGCCAACGAAGGCCTGGCCGAAGGCGCGGTGCTGCGCTTCCAGGGCGTGCCCATCCTGGCCGTGCCGCGGCTGAGCTTCCCGCTCGGCGACACGCGCAAGTCGGGCTGGCTGCCGCCCACGCTGAACATCGACAACCGCAGCGGCGTGATGCTGTCGGTGCCTTACTACTGGAACATTGCGCCCAACCGCGATGCCACCTTCGCGCCGCGCGTGATGACGCGCCGCGGCCTGGGCCTGGACAGCGAGTTCCGCTACCTCGAGCCGGGCCACGAAGGCCAGATCCAGTTCGACTGGCTGCCCGACGACCTGGTGGCCCAGCGCACGCGCCACGCCTGGCGCTGGGAACACGAGAGCCGGCTGCCGCTGGGCTGGCGGCTGGAGGCGCGCAGCACGCGCGTCTCCGACAACGACTGGTGGAAGGACTTCCCCGACGCCACGCGCAGCCTCACGCCGCGGCTGCTGTCCACCGGGCTGGCGCTGGAGCGCCCGCTGGCCTGGCGTGGCGGCGAGGGCGGCCTGTACGTGCGCGCGCAGACCTGGCAGGTGCTGCAGGACAGCGCCTCGCGCATCCGCTCGCCCTACGAGCGCAACCCGCAGATCGGCGCGCAGTTCGCCGGCGACGCGCCGCTGGGCCTGGCCTGGCAGCTGCAGAGCGAGTTCAACCGCTTCACGCTGCCGCACGGCGAGGCGGTGAGCGAGGTGCGCACCACCGGCGACCGCTGGCACGTGCTGGGCAGCCTGGCGCGGCCCTGGCGCGAACCCGGCTGGTGGGTGGTGCCCAAGCTGGCCTTCAACGCCGCCGGCTACGAGAACACCGAGCGCGGCCCCTCGGGCCTGGTGCGCGCGCGCCGCGTGATCCCCACCTTCAGCCTGGACACCGGGCTCGAGCTCGAGCGGCGCACCCAGGCCTTCGGGCGCGAGCTGCACCAGACGCTGGAGCCGCGCGTGCTGTACGTGAACACGCCCTACCGGGCGCAAAGCCACCTGCCCAACTACGACAGCGAGGCCAAGGACTTCAACGTCGTCTCGCTGTTCACCGAGAACGTGTTCTCCGGCGTCGACCGCGTCTCCGACGCGCACCAGTTCACCGCCGGCTTCACGACGCGGCTGGTCGACGTGGCCAGCGGCGCCGAGGCGCTGCGGCTGGGCCTGGTGCAGCGCTGGCTGCTGCGCACGCAGCAGGTCACGCCGCAGGCCGACGGCACGCCCGACGGCGCGCCGCTGGACCAGCGCTTCAGCGACGCGCTGCTGGTGGGCAGCACCAGCGTGCTGCCGGGCTGGCAGCTCGACGCCGCGGTGCAGTACAGCCCCGACATCCAGCGCTCGGTGCGCTCCATCCTGGGCGCGCGCTACTCGCCGGGCCCGTTCCGCACCTTGAGTGCCACCTACCGCCTCACGCGCGGGCTGTCGGAGCAGGTGGAGCTGGGTTGGCAGTGGCCGCTGTGGGGCGGGCGCGGCGCCGCGCCGGGCGGTGCCCTGAGCGGCAGCACCAGCAGCAGCAACGGCTGCACCAGCGCCTGGTACGCCGTGGGCCGGCTCAACTACAGCCTGCGCGACCGCCGCCTCACCGACTCGGTGCTCGGCGTCGAGCACGACGCCGGCTGCTGGATCGCGCGCGTGGTCGTCACGCAGCTGTCCACGGGCCTGAGCGAAGCCACCACGCGCTTCGGCTTCCAGCTCGAGCTCACCGGCCTGTCGCGCCTGAACCTGGGTTCGAACCCGCTGAAGGTCTTGAGGGACAATATCCCCGGGTATCGCCTGCTGCGCGAGGAGCGCGGCAGCACCCCTGACCGCACCGACAGCCTCGCCTTCCATGACTGAACCCCGCCTTCCGACCGCCCGCTTGCGCGCCCCCCTGGGCGCGCTGACGCTGGCGTTGGCCGTCGCGCTGGCCCTGCCGCCGGCCACGGCGCAGACCACCGCGTCGCGCGCGGTCGATCGCGTGGTCGAGCGCAACGGCGACTGGATCGCCGCGGTCGTCAACCAGGAGCTGGTCACCGCCGGCGAGGTCGACCGCCGGTTGCAGCGCGCCCAGGCCGAGGCCGGGCGCCGCGGCGTGCGCCTGCCCGACGAGGCCGAGCTGCGCAAGCAGGTGCTCGACGCGCTGATCGACGAGCGCGCCATCATCACCACCGCGCGCGAAAGCGGCGTGCGCGTGGACGAGGCCGAGATCGACCGCGCGGTCCAGAACATCGCGCTGCAGAACCAGCTCACGCTGCCGGTGCTGCGCGAACGGCTCGCGGCCGAAGGCATGGAGTACGGGCGCTTCCGCGCCAACCTGCGCGACGAGATCATGGTCGAGCGGCTGCGCGAGCGCGAGGTGTACCAGCGCATCCGCATCTCCGACGAAGAGATCGACAAATATCTCGCCGAGCGCCGCGCCGCGGCCTTTGCCCAGGCCGAGCTGAACCTGGCGCAGATCCTGGTCACCGTGCCCGAAGGCGCCACCCCGGCGCAGCGGGCCGAGCGCGAGCAGCTGGTGCAGCGCATCCAGCAGCGTCTGAAGGCCGGCGAGGCCTTCGAGGCGCTGGCGCGCGAGTTCTCCGAAGACAGCAACCGCGCCCGCGGCGGCGAGATCGGCCTGCGCCCGGTGGCGCGGCTGCCCGATCTGTTCGTCGAGGCGGTGCGCACGCTCAAGGCGGGCGAGGTGGCGCCCGCGGCCGTGCGCTCCGGCGCGGGCTTGCACCTGCTCAAGGTGCTGGCGCGCAACGAGGCCGCCACCGACAGCATCACGCAGACGCGGGCGCGGCACGTGCTGCTGCGCACCTCGGCCCAGCTCTCGGCCGAGACGGCGCAGGCGCGCCTGGCGGAGTTCCGGCGCCAGATCGAGGCCGGCCGGGCCCGCTTCGAGGACGTCGCGCGCCAGCACAGCGAGGATGGCTCGGCCCCCGGCGGTGGCGATCTGGGCTGGGCCCAGCCCGGCCAGTTCGTGCCCGAGTTCGAGCAGGCGATGAACGCGCTGCCGGTGGGCGGGCTGTCGGCGCCGGTGGTCTCGCGCTTCGGCGTGCACCTGATCCAGGTGCTGGAGCGGCGCAACGTCGCGCTCGAGCCCAAGCAGCTGCGCGAGCAGGCCCGCAACGTGCTGCGCGAGCAGAAGTTCGAGCCGGCCTACCTCGACTGGACCAAGGAACTGCGCTCGCGCGCCTACGTCGAGTTCCGCGAGCCGCCGCTGTGAGCGCGGCGCGGCCGGGCGGCGCCGACACGCACCGCGCACGCAAGCGCTTCGGCCAGCACTTCCTGGTGGACGACGGCGTCATCGGCGCCATCGTCGCGGCCATCGCGCCGCGGCCGGGCCAGGCGCTGGTGGAGATCGGCCCCGGCCTGGGCGCGATGACGCAGCCGCTGCTCGAGCGTGCCGGCGCGCTCACCGTGATCGAGCTCGACCGCGACCTCGCCGCGCGGCTGCGCCAGCGCCCGCAGCTCACGGTGGTGGAGGCCGACGTGCTGACGGTGGACTTCGCCGCCCTGGCCGACACCGCCGCGCAGCCGCTGCGCGTGGTCGGCAACCTGCCCTACAACATCAGCTCGCCCATCCTGTTCCACCTGCTGCCCTTCGCGCACCGCGTGCGCGACCAGCACTTCATGCTGCAGAAGGAGGTGGTGGACCGCATGGCCGCGTCGCCGGGCGGCAAGGACTATGGGCGGCTGAGCGTGATGCTGCAGTGGCGCTACCGCATCGAGGCCGTGCTCGACGTGCCGCCCGAGGCCTTCGACCCGCCGCCGCGCGTGGACTCGGCCGTGGTGCGCATGGAACCGCTGCCGCCCGATGCCAGCGTCGACGCCGCGCGGCTGGGCGAGCTCGTGCAGGTGGCGTTCTCGCAGCGGCGCAAGATCCTGCGCCACACGCTGGGCCGCTGGCTCGAGCAGCAGGGCGTGGACACGCCCTTCGACCTGCAGCGCCGCGCCGAGGAGGTGCCGGTGCACGAGTACCTGGCGCTGGCGCGGCGCTGAAGCCACCGGCAGCCGCGCGGCCGGCGCGGCATGACAAAGGGGCCCCGTAGGGCCCCTGTTGCAGATGCGGGTGAACGCGGGCGTCTCAGGCCGCGTTCAGCCACGCCGCGGTGTCGAAGGCGCTGCTCATCATCGGCATGTTCATGCCGAAGTTGGGGTTCACGCCGTTCTTCGGCACCACCTTCACGGCCGGCTTCGCTTCCGGCTGGGCCACCTCAGCAGCCCGCTCCCATGACCCGTTTTCCTGGGAGCGGGCTACTGAAAAGAATAGAAGCACCTGAAGGGTATTCGCCGGTCGCCCCAGAACTCGGCGGCATCGCGGAACACCTCGAGCAGCTGCTCGCGGGCCTCGCGGTCGAAGCGCGGGTTGTCGGGCAGCTGCTCCAGCACGACCACGAAGCCCGGCTGCTGGCCGCTCTTGTGCACGAGGTCGGTCATGCAGTCGTACAGCGCGTCGAGGTTCTTGCCGAAGTGCGACGGGAACAGGAACGCCGCGGCGATCATGTCGAGCACGTCCTGCTTGCTCTGCGCCTGCGAAAGGTTGGCGTAGAGGAAATGGTGGCCGGCCCGCTCGGCCGCCCCCATCAGGTCGTCGACGCGGTACGCGCGGATGGCCTGCACGATGTTGCTTCGGATGGTCTGCAACTCCATGGTCGCTTGCCTCCTTGTTGGACTGGAAGGGAAATCGATCGGGCTTTCGCCGCCGGCGTCGAATTGCGTCATGGCGTGGTGATGCGCTGGAAGCTCGCGTAGTGGTCGGCGGTGTAGTAACAGGCCTCGGGGCGCGTCGGCGGCTCGCCGCCGCACACGATGCGGCGCGCGCCGCGGTTGCGCGCCCCCGGGGTCTTGACGGTGTATTCGCGGTAGTAGCCGCGCGGGTGCCGGGGCAGCAGCCGTTCGCGGTTCTGGAAGACCGTGCCGTCCTTCTGGTACGGGAACGGGCCTCCGGCCAGGATCAGGGCGTGCGTGTCGCGGGCCTGCGGCGGCAGCGACGCCAGCGCGACGGTGCCGATGCCGGCCGGTTGCTCGGGCGTGCGGGCCGCCACGCTGCCGGCGGACGCCAAGCCCGAGGCCAACACGACGGCCGCGCCCCACTTGAACATCGCCCGCCGCATCATGGTGCGCGAGGGCGCCCAACCGGTCCAGAACACGGGTTAACCCTGAATCGTGAAACCACGATGATAGCGGAGGCCCCCTGAAAACTCAATCCGCCGGGGTCCGCCTCGGGCCAGGATGCGAGCGAGTCAGTGAATGCTCACAATCGCCAAACGCACGCCATGACGACGGATCATGGACTGACAGAGGCCGTGATACGCCGGTATGCGGCGCGCTGGGAAAGCCCTCCCGGCGGCCCTGGATCCGCCACCCGCACGGGTGTGCCGCGCGGAAAGTGAGCGCTAACGGGAGGCCTCGGCCTCCGCGTCGGCCACCGTCAGCGCCGTCATGTTGACGATGCGGCGCACGGTGGTGGACGGCGTCAGGATGTGCACCGGCCGGTCGGCGCCCAGCAGCACCGGGCCGATGGCGATGCCGCCACCGGCGGCCGTCTTCAGCAGGTTGTAGCTGATGTTGGCGGCGTCGATGTTGGGCAGCACGAGCAGGTTGGCCTCGCCACTGAGCGTGCTGCGCGGCATGAGCTGGCGGCGTGCGGCGGCGTCGAGCGCCACGTCGCCGTGCATCTCGCCGTCCACCTCGAGCCAGGGCGCCTGCTCGCGCAGCAGCGCCAGCGTGCGCCGCATCTTCACGGCGCTGGCGTGGTCGCTGGTGCCGAAGTTGCTGTGCGACAGCAGCGCCGCCTTGGGCTGCAGGCCGAAGCGCAGCATCTCCTCGGCGGCCATCACCGTGATCTCGCACAGCTCTTCGGCCGTCGGGTCGGCGTTGACGTGCGTGTCCACCAGGAACACCTGCCGCCCGGGCAGCAGCAGCCCGTTCATGCAGGCGTACACGCGCACGTCCTGCTGCGTGCTGGGGCTGCCGCCGTGGCGCTTGCCGATGACCTGGTCGATGTAGTGCAGGTGGTTGGCCGTGGTGCCCCAGGTGCCGCACAGCAGGCCGTCGACCTCGCCGGTCTTGAGCAGCATCGCGCCGATCAGCGTGAGCCGGCGCCGCATCTCGATCTTGGCCAGGTTCACCGTCACGCCCTTGCGCTCGGTGAGCTGGTGGTAGGTGGTCCAGAAGTCGCGGTAGCGCTCGTCCTGCTCGACGTTGACGACGTCGTAGTCGGCGCCCTCCTTCAGGCGCAGGCCGAAGCGCTCGATGCGCTGCGCGATCACCGCCGGGCGGCCGATCAGCGTGGGCCGCGCCAGCCCCTCGTCCACCACCACCTGCGCGGCACGCAGCACGCGCTCGTCCTCGCCCTCGGCGTAGGCGACGCGGCGGCGCGTGGCCTTCTTGGCCTGGTCGTAGATGGGCTTCATCGTCGTGCCCGAGGCATAGACGAAGCTGCGCAGCCGCTCGCGGTAGGCGTCGAAGTCGGTGATGGGCCGCGAGGCCACGCCGCTCTCGGCCGCGGCCTTGGCCACGGCCGGCGCGATCTTCTCCATCAGCCGGTGGTCGAAGGGCTTCGGGATCAGGTACTGGGGCCCGAAGCTCAGCGTGGCACCCGCGTAGGCCGCCGCCACCACGTCGCTCTGCTCGGCCTGCGCCAGCTCGGCGATGGCGTGCACCGCGGCGATCTCCATCGCGTCGGTGATGGTGGTGGCCCCGCTGTCCAGCGCCCCGCGGAAGATGTACGGGAAGCACAGGACGTTGTTGACCTGGTTCGGGTAGTCGGTGCGGCCGGTGGCGAGGATGGCGTCGGGCCGCGCCGCCTTGGCCAGCTCGGGCAGGATCTCGGGCGTGGGGTTGGCGAGCGCGAAGATGAGCGGGTTGGGCGCCATGCCGGCGAGCATCTCGGGCTTGAGCACGCCCGCCGCGCTCAGGCCCAGGAACACGTCGGCGCCCTCGATCACCTCGGACAGCGTGCGTGCCTTCGTGTCCTGCGCGTAGACGATCTTGTCCTCGTCCATCAGCTCGGTGCGGCCCTGGTAGACCACGCCGGCCAGGTCGGTGACGAAAATGTTGCGCCGCGGCAGGCCCAGCTTCACCAGCAGGCCCAGGCAGGCCAGCGCGGCGGCGCCCGCGCCGCTGGTGACGAGCTTGATCTCGTCGATCTTCTTGCCCACCACCTTCAGCGCGTTGATGAGCGCCGCGCCCACCACGATGGCGGTG
>JACCDK010961735.1_pt1 | contig 10120 bp, 7 predicted proteins | sample 7445871 | NCBI WGS metagenome assembly JACCDK01 (sample SAMN15323436, study PRJNA562643) | freshwater metagenome | isolation source: river surface water | place: USA:Blue River Watershed | collected 2017-08-15
GTATAGCCTGTGTTTTTTTTATAGAGTGAATCACAGAATTGTCCGTAGGAAGATTTGATGCATCCAATGGAATGCCTGGAGATGTGGGAATGACCGAAGAAGTGTTCACGGCCGATGCATCCTTTTCGGTGAACCCAGACAACAAAGTATGACTTGCACCCAGACCCAATCCAACCGCGCCCAATTGCTTGATAAAGCCGCGTCGATTGGACTTGTAACAAGAGCAACCTAGTGCGTGCGATTGATTTTCCTGTGATTCGTAATTTTCAGCCATAGGCTTTTTTAATTTATTAAAAGTGGTAATTCAATATTAGGTTAAAATGCTCGAGATTTACTTTATTAATTTCGTATTTGGGAAGATACCCCACATTTTCAATCGCCCGTTTAACAACCAGTAAAAACTGCAATTCCAACCCCGAAAAAAAACCTTTCATTGCATAACGAACATCCGCATTCGCTTGGTAATAAGCAGGGAAACCGTATTTATTCAAAGCAACGTCTTGCAGGTGTGGCAGTTTATATCGACCCAAACCAACATCCAATTTTAATGGCATATTTTTAAACCCATGTGTAAATAAAAGGTTGGCTGCCCAAACATCCCCATAGCCTTCGTTTCTTTCGCGGGGCATGAAGGTGTAAAAAGGGTCCCTCCCCCATTCTCTGGGCATTAGATATCTTCCATGCCCAGTAATTCGAGTTGCATTCAAGGCAATACGTTGTTGCTGATTTAGTTGTTTTCCAAACCGCAAACCAAAAACAAAACTGCGATTATCGGACGGGAAGTATGTCTTTTGTGGATCTGAATTTCCTCCATTGCCTAATGCATGTTGGTGTATCGCCTGAACACCAAAAATCCAAGGATTTATTGCTTCCCCGATTTTCCGATCCCATTGAAATAAATAGGTTTGGAACATGCCGTACACCGATTGAGTCCAAAACTGAACTTCTTCCCCATTCCATGATAAATGGTAACCCGCATATACCACCGAAGAATGCGGCAAATCACCCGAGTATTGAGATTTACTGCCGTCTGGATTAATCCCAACACCGTAAATGCCTATCGAATTGCCAACAGAAAACCAACGAACAGTGCTTCGTGGAGAAATTCTATCGATAGCTCCTAACTGCAATTTCCCATGTTCCCCCAAACTTTTTTCCATCAAGACCCCTTGAATTAAGGTGGGCCTCATTCTTCCGTCTTGTGGATTTATAAAGGGGGTTCGAATATGTTGTTTTCCCACTTTTACCAAAAATCCGTGCGTACTTAACGAATATTTTAAATACAAATCCTCCAGCCGGTCTAAATCATCGTGGTTGCCCGGATTCATCACATCAAAAAGTCCTACCTCGTAACGATTGGGTTGGTTGGACAATTGATCCACTTGGGTCAAATCAGAAGAAAAGACATCGTAAATAGCATACCCACTAATTCCCAATTGAAAATTTCGATAATTGCCCGTTTCATACCCAATTCCTACACCAACAGCATTGGCAAAATAATCGGAATAACCCTCCGAATTATTGGTTAACATGCTGTACCAACGAGCATGACCAAAAAAATTTCCTTGACGAAAAAACTCTTGCAAACTTTTGGGACTTTCTTTTTGTTTGGCAGCTGCGGAGTCCATGACAATGCGCTCGTTGGGATGAACGTACGGATGATCCTGTGCCTCAACCGAATGGAAGATTGTATTCATGGAAACACATAGAAAGAAAGCGACCTGCCTCAACAACATAGACGCAAAATTCTATAATTGAAGTAGGATTACATGTGACTTAAGTCACGATGCGAATAATTACCGACGGATAATAGAGACCTGAGAACGAATGCTGTTACTCATCGAAATACTAAGGATTGTAGGCAATCGGCAATTGAAACAAATCGATGGCATTTTGGGTAGTAGCTGCTGCGATGTGTTCCAGGGACAGTGACTTCACTTCGGCCAATTTCTGTGCTACCAGCAAGGTATAAGCAGGTTCATTTCGTGTACCTCGGTGGGGGATAGGAGGCAAATAGGGGGAATCGGTTTCCAAGATCAAATGCGATACGTCGATGTGTTGTAACACCTCTGCACGTCCTGCATTTTTGAAGGTCAACACACCCCCAATCCCTAAATAGAACCCCTCCAATTTTAAAATCTCATGGGCTAATTCCAAACTTTCAGAAAAACAATGAAAAACACCGCGAAGCCCTTTGCCTTTGAACTGTTTCAACAATTGGATGGTTTGTTGGGTAGCATTTCGGGTATGAATGGCAAGGGGAAGGTTATGGGCAAGGGCAAACTCGGCTTGCAACAAAAAAGCTTGCTTCTGGATTTCTTCGGTGGTTTTGTCCCAATACAAATCCATCCCCATCTCTCCCACAGCGTAATATTTTTCTCGATCAAATAAATCGAACATTTGGGTCAATACCGATGAATAATCCTCCTTCACGTCGCAAGGGTGCAAACCCATCATTCCAAAACACTGATTTGGAAAATCGCGCATCAATTGATGCAACCCTGGAATGGAATCCAAATCGATGTTGGGCAATAAAATTTGTTGAACGCCTGCTTTTAATGCGCGTTCGATGGCTTGGGCTCTGTCTTCGTTGAATTTAACTGAATAAAGATGACAATGAGTATCGATAAGATGTACCATGAAATGTGTTGCCGAAAGAAGTTATTACCACGTTAATTTTTGTTTATTCAAGAAGGCATCGATGCCTTTGATGCAATCGGGGGTGGCGCGGGCATGAGCATTCATGCGGGCGGCATAATCCAATGCGGCATCCCTGTCCAATCCAGGCAACTCGCGAAACATTTGTTTTACCGTAGCCACGGCCGCCCCGGATGTGCCTTCGGCGCATCCCCGCGCCACCGAATGCACTGCATCCAAAATATCCGCAGAATCTACCACTTGCTGCACCAAACCCATCTTCAATGCCTCCGTAGCCGTTACCACTTTCCCTGTTAGCAACAAATCTCGCATCACGCCGCCCCCAATTTTCTCACGCAAATAAACCATCACCAACGCGGGAATAAATCCAATCTTCACCTCCGTATACCCAAACGTTGCCTCCGGACTGGCGATACAGACATCGGCCAACGTAGCCAACCCGCATCCTCCCGCCAGCGCAGGGCCCTCCACCATACTGATAACAAGTTTGGGAGAATGATAAATCGCATCAAACATCCTGCGCAAACGCTGTGAATCGGCCTCGTTCTCCTCCAAACTATTGTTGCGCAACTGCGTCAAATAGTGCAAATCAGCGCCGGCACAAAAGGGCTTATCCGAAGAACGCAAAACGATTACCCGGACTTCCTCCATCGCATTGACCTCCAAAAATGTGGCCGTCAACGATTCAATCAACTCCACGCTCAACGCATTCCGCTTCTCGGGCCTGCTCATAACCACCCAAGCAACGCGATTTTCTACCGCCAAATTCAACACAGACATAGCACAAAGGTAATACGCATTCCTCACTTCCACTACGACCCAAACCAAGCCCTACCAGCGCACTCGTATGGTAGTTATTCCTTCCCGCAATCGGTACTTCTCCAACTTGGATTTTAACTGATTTTCCCATCGTTTCCTGTAATAATAGATGCTATCCGAATTCCACCCAGCCACCCAACGCTTTTCCCCCAACCTACCCTTTTCATTTCCTTCCCAGTTAGTTTGCTTCGCGTACACGGTTACCACCAAAATTTCACCCCGTTTGTACCCCCAACACCCTCGATTTCCAATCTTTGCCGCAAAGTAATTGGGCTGATTGAGGTACTGAGTTCGTTGATACTCCATGCTGAAACCCAACCCAAACACCAACAATCCCAACAGCAACCAACCCCGCTGAACCGACTCGCCAAAGCGAACTTGCAACCACAATAAAACGCTTAACAACGCTATGCCGATGCAAGTTAAAACGATGGAAACCCCATCCCATTCTACGGAATGCAGCTGTGCAAACGGAAGTTTCAATACCAACAGCAACAGCTTTATCACCCATTCATACAGCGCATCCACCATAAAACCAACCCCATCGCCTACCCCAGGAATCCATCCCAACATCAACACCCCCAACCCTGCGTACAACAACACGGTAAATAGAGGAACCATTACCAAATTCACAGGTAAAAACCACACCGGAAAACTCCCAAAACTGCTCATAATCCATGGAAAAGTATATAGGGTAGCCGAAATATTCATCGCCACAATTCCCAGCAATTGCTCCCAAAAGGCAATACCCAATTCCCTAAATTTTCCGACTCTATGTGCCGAATTTCCTCGGGTCAAAACCCTCTTTTCCCCGAATACATCGTTCCGAGACCACAGAATCCAACGGTCCAATACCATTGGATAGAAAACAATCAACGAAAGCACCGCCAAATAACTCAAAACAAACCCCAAATTGTATATTATATAGGGTTGAAACAACAACTGTACATAGGCACATCCCAACCAAACATGCAACGCCGAAACCCGTTTTCCTAAACCGTATTTGGCAATCCACATCCAAGTAGCCGACAATACGGCACGAACCACCGCTGCACTGCCTCCGGTGAGAACGGCGTAAAACCAACCCACGGCCAACAAAAACACCAACACCCAAGCTTTCGGCTTCCCAATTCTTCCAAATCCCGTGAACAACCACAGCAAAGCGCCCATCACCAATGAAACATGCATCCCAGAAACCGCCAATACATGCATCAAACCACCCACTCCAAACGCTGCCACCGTTTGATCATCTACTCCCCGTGTTTCTCCCACCAACATAGCTTTGGCCATGGAGGATGAGGATGGCAACAGCTGTTGATCCAACCTGCTCCACATCCACTTCAAACAACGCAACCTGCACTCCAACAGCCCGTTCCGGGACAACCAATCGGCAACACCTAAATGCCGAATACCCTTAGGACTCGTCGATTGATTTGGCCATTGCAGTCTGCAAGCATAACCTCTAGACCCGAATATTCGAGGCCAATTTACATCGTACGGAACTCCACTTTGTTCAAATTCCAGAAGGCTTGTCCGAGGGATTTCAATAATTTCCATAGGACCAACCCAGGGAATCCCCTTGGATTTCGACCTGCTAATTCTCACCCAGCTACCGCCATCCACCCTAGCCTCTTGAGCAACCGAATCCACACAATCCAACCGAACCCATTCGGAATTAAACGATTCTTTGTAGAGCTGTAGAATGGGTAATTGCGGAGGTAAAATCCAACTACCCAATTGCAGATTGATAAAAAAAACTGTAGCAGTTCGCAGCTGTTTCCCAAACAGAATGGACCACAAACCGCCAGAATTTTCATCTAATTTGTTCGGTATAATCCATGAATTTGTTCTATTCAAGCAATACTTCAGCCAAGCAATCGCTAGGACAACACCCATCAAAAATCCTCCTAACGTAAACAACCAAGTATAGGTTTTTCCAAGGGTGGTAAACGCAACAAATCCGTAAACACAATACCCCAACAATAAACCCAACAATGGCACCAAAAAGTGGTGCGATCGAAAAAACCCTTGAAGTGACTGTTTAATGAGTGGATTTCGCATAGTTGAGCCCGAAATATTCGAGACCCAACGACGGTGCGTTAACTAGGGAAAATCCGCTTAATCAAGCGCAACATATCGGCAGCTGCTTCGTCCCGTCTACGCCAATTGTTTTCGTCGTACCAACGTTCATAAACATCCATTCTGCCGCTGCCCGAAGGAGCCTGCAATAATTCGTGAATAAAAGTACCCATCCGTTGTATATCCCCCCCAAACAACAAATTGGCAAACTCAAACCTACGGGATATGGGCATTTGATTCACGATGGCTTCTACATTCATTCCCGATAAAGCAGGCGGAGGCAATTCTCCATGTTCATCTACCTTCACCGAACTATCTGCACCGAAACTACTAGCTTCGGCAATTTTCACTTCTTCCACCTCTGAGTTCACCGAAATATGCTCAGTGTGTATCTCCTCCACAGGCAATTCCTGATTAGGCAATTCCTGCGCTGACAAAGCCTCAGCGGACAATTCATCGGCGGATAATTTATCGGTCAGTACCACCTCTGTAGGCAGTTCCTCCATTGTCAATTCTACGGCAGGCAATTCTTCTATGGACAAATCCACGGTAGGCAATGCCTCGATCGAAAATTCCTCCGCTGCATGGTGTTGGGTAAACCTATCCAAAGGCAATTCAAAATCAGGCAATTCAAAGGTCAAATTGGTAATTTCTGCAACCACCTCATTTTCATCTGCATTTTTTGCAGATTCGGATGTCCCCTTGTCTTTCCCCATCTCTCCCCCCAACACCGGGAACGCTCCAAAAAACAAATCCGGCTGCACCACCGCCGACTCGTCTGCCGGAACTTTATCCACTTCAACCTCCGCTTCCTTATCAACCCCGGAAGGTTCTATTTGGGTTTCAAACTCCAGTGTAGCTTCCCACGTTGAAACTTCGTCCAGCGTTACCTCCGCCGATGCGGACTCCTTCTCATCCGCGAAATTCGAGGTCTCGTCCAATATCCCCTCCGAAGTTAGCTCCAAGGTAACCCGCGAAGTATCCTCCCATCTTTCTTCTAAACTCGCATCCGAGCTTCCTTCCACTAATGCTTCCCTACTTGCCACCTCAAATTCCGTTTGTTGAGTATCGAACTCAGATCCATCCTCTTCCTCCTCTTCTGCTGAAAATTCTTCCCAGCCATCCTGCCCGTCATCCAAGGAAATTTCTGCATTCCCAAAATCACTATCCAATTCTATATCGCTGGGATTCATGGCCAACACTCCCAAATCGGCTTCGATATAAATTCTAGCAGCCAACAATTTTAATTCGCCCAACAACTCGATTTCTTTCTCAGAATCTTGGTTGTTTTGCAGTTCCTGCCGTAATATTGCCACCGATTCCAGCAATGCATCGATGGATTTCTTTTGAAGTTCCATGGTTGGTGGTAAAATTAGTAAAACAACAAATAATTCATGCGGGAATTTATTCTCATTTATGGCTGTATGTTCGCTGGAAAAACCACGAAACTGATTGGAATGTACAACGAGAGTGAAGTTGCTTACGAGGAAAAAATCGCCGTAAAACCGTTGCTCGACAAACGCTACAACCCCAACAATATCAACGCTCACAGCGGATTGCAGATGGTTGCTCACCGCATCAACAAAGCCGAAGAATTGTACCCTTTATGCAACGAACTGATTAAAGAAGTGTACATAGACGAAATTCAGTTCTTTGGGCCGTATATCGTACATGCGGTTTCGGAATTAATGATGAATGGAATTCGGGTGGTTGCGGCAGGCTTAGACAAAGATTACTTGAATCAAGATTTTGGTCCGATGGCCGATTTAAAACGCATCGCTACCCAAAAAATTCAAGTTTCCGCCAAATGCCACGTCTGCGGAGCTCCCGCCAATTTCACCTACCGAGAGCCGGGAATCGAAGACCAAATCGCTGTGGGTCATACCGATATCTACCAAGCCCGTTGCCAAGAACACTGGACCCAAGGCATGGACGGCCGATTGTAAATGGACATCCGGCAAAAACTCAATTCTCGATTTATTTTCCGGTAAGTTTAAGTTGATATTCTAAGGAAATCAACACAGGGAAAAACGACAACTCTTTGAATTGATTATCCTTGTAAATCTCGTTGTACACATTACGACGCATGTATAATTGGAACTTTGCCAATATGGGTATTTAACAAGGTATTGAAAATAATTGGTCGGTTATGGTTGGACTGATATGGGACACCCTGATGAACAGTGAACATTGGAATAGATGTACATTGGACAATAGTGCAGATGAACCAAGATCGACAATATAATTTCACCCAACTACGGCGAAGCGAATTACGCTCACAATGGCGAATCAATTCTCTGACGGTGCCTACATATCATCACGAACTGGCAAAAATCCTTTGTCTCCTAGCAGTTTAATTATGCTTCTGATCAAATAACTATTGTCAAATCTTAAAACATACTTGCGAGTGCCATCTTTCTCCGGAATCAACATTTTTTTACGATCAATTAACTTTTTTATTTGCCTGGATACTTCAGCATCCGCTTTTCCTGGGAAAATATCTTTTATATCGGATGCCGAAATCACTTGTTTTTCTATTACCCTCCTTAGAATCTTAGCCTCTACATCTGTAATAAACTTTCTCTCTAAAGAATGATTGATAGAAGGAAATAAAATCTCTTTACGGAGAAAATCATAGTCTAATAACTTATCAATCTTTATAATCTCATCTTTTAACCCGTTTAAAACATACTCAATCCAAGCAGTAAGGCCTTCATCCGACCCTTTATCTGCTTCAGATAAATAAGCATAATAGTCATTCCTATTGCTGCAAAACACTGCAGTGGGGTTAATAATCCTACCTACATTTACGTTAAACCCCGCTTTTACCAGCATTGCATAGGTAAACAACCTCACTGTTCTACCATTACCATTCCCAAATGGGTGAACCCAAACAAACCGATGATGCGCAATTGCTGTTTTAAGCAAATCATATTTGGGACTATCGACCTTATTTACAAACTCAAACAATTCATCCATATAATCTTCAATTGCCAACCACTCTGGAGGCTTATGTGAAGATTTATTTATTTTCAAATTCACTTTTCGATAATCCCCTGGAGTCGCATCACCCTCACCATTGGGTGGTGCATCTAAACCATCAACAATTTGTTTGTGCATCTCGCTAAGAAACGCCCTATTTATTGGGTAATCGTTAACATTTTTTTCAATAAATGCCATCGCTTTTTCAATATTCTGAATTTCACGAATACTTGGGGTAACTACCTTTATGTCAGATAATTTTGTTTCTATGTACTCAGCGATTGTAGTGTTATTACCTTCAATTCTTGCTGATCCAATGCTCTCTAAAGTATGGAAGATATGCTTGAGTTGAAAAAATACTCTAGGATGGGTTGAACCGACCAACTGCTTCTTACGCAGATAATCTAACTCGATTATCAAATCAGTTAATGCAGAGTCAAAAGTTGGCTCTACCAATTTCAAATTATAATGTTTGAATACTGCTTCTGACATTTGAAATATTTTTTAAATGAATTAACAGATACGTCTTAAATGAATTAACAATAAAATTTAGTATCCGTTGTTTTTCAACACTTTACAATTTTACATCAATTTTCAACAATTAACAAACACCGGCTATAACATTTGCGCTCTTCATGTTTGACAATTAAACAGCAAACTACAATTAACTGGCATGTCTCCTTCAAAAGAGCTATGCAAATCAATTCCTAAAAGAAGGCAAGAATTCTTCTCTAATACACCAACCATCTAACCTGATTCCGAAAACCTTCCACGTCAATGAAATAAATTCCACTAGTTAAGGCTTTCAAGACAATCCGATTTTCTCCTTTGTCGATGCGATGCGATGACACCTTGCTTCCCACGGAGTTGTAAATAATAATGTTCCGCGATTTGCTATTGCCTTTAATGCTTAGCACCACCTCTCTGCCCGCGCCTGTGGGGTTGGGGTAAAGTTGGATTTTCAAATTTTCTCCTAGTGAATTCACACCCAACAATCCAACCGTAATTGTGTTGAGTGTGATCGTGTTATGACAACCGCCAACCTTGCCAATAATTCTTGGGTTGTATCGCCCCGAATCGTTGTAGGTGTAACTAACCAATGAGCCCCAAGCGGGGTATCCTTTGGCGATTGTTTAGTATCCCCCAAATCCAGTTGTATTCGGTGTTGTCAGTGATACCGTTCTGTCCTTGAGAATTCACCGTTAGAGGCATTTTCCCCAACAAAGTACTTGTTGTCCCACTTAAATTTACGAATTACAGCGAATTGAATCTTGACAACTTTAATGTCGGGCAATGATGAAAAAACTAAATTATCTATTCACTACTAGATTAATTTACTATTTGTTTTATGAAATTTAAAAAATATTAGTATTAACTACATTCAATTTTTAATAAATCGAACATATTGATCTTTGACTTTGACAAAATATAGACCCTGTTCAAAATTATCTAATCCCACAACAACTTCATCATCACCAATTTTCAATTTAATATCCTTTAACAATTTACCTGAAAAATCAATGATTGATATCTCTGATTCCGATAGTGATTCACGAAATTTAATATTCAATTGACTAGAACA
>JACCDK011461905.1_pt1 | contig 10116 bp, 6 predicted proteins | sample 7445871 | NCBI WGS metagenome assembly JACCDK01 (sample SAMN15323436, study PRJNA562643) | freshwater metagenome | isolation source: river surface water | place: USA:Blue River Watershed | collected 2017-08-15
ACTGGAAACAGAACCGATACTGATTCTAAAATATTTTTGTGTCTCCTTTTTTTCTAATATATGGGCCTCTTCAATTCCTTTACTTTTAAGTTCTTCAACCCCTGCTTGAGCTTTTTCATTGGTTAAGAATGAACCAGCAATTAATTCAATAGTATTTACGCCATTTTCAATTTCCGCTTTTGGCTCGTTCAAAACTTCCTGGTTATTTTCTACTACTTTTTCAGGAGTTTTAACCTCTTTTTGAGTCTCATTTTCAACTGCATCTATGGGCTCGTTGCTACTTTCATACTCCTTAGATGAAATACTCGGGAATGGACTTAGGCTAGAGGTATATTTTTGACTTTCTGGTTCAGTCAATACAAAGGTACTGATTCCAGCAACTATAAAAAAAATCGTGGCATACACCCAATTTTTAACTCTTTTACTTGTAAGCTCCTCTTGAGCAACCATAGGAATAAATGCTTCCTCCTCTATTTTATCCGCAATCTCTAATGGAGGTTCAACTAACTTTACTTTGGTTGTGGCAGTTTGACCTCTTTCAATAGACACTGTTTGTAGACCAAACATATTTGCATCAAAATTTGAATCTAAATTAGGAGTAAATTGCAATTTTGTATTTTCATTAATAAAAAAGGAGCCAATTCGACCAAAAGAGAAAGTGTCTCCTTGTTTTATTTGGTTTTTAAAGGACTCTATAAGTTCCTCTACTATAATTTGAGCTTTTTTATTTGAAATGTTCAGTTGAGTGGAAACTTCACTAATCAAAAATCCATCATCTGTTTGTAATTTTTGATTAAATGCAACCCATCGTTTCTTGGGTAGAATGATTTTTTGTTCCGGTATGAATTTATAATATTCTTTTTGAACGACGAAACCACCAAATTGAGGTAAAATTATACAATCATGCTCCTCAAGCAAGTTTTCAATGATAACAATAAGCTCTTTTTCTCCGATCATTTTTAAAAAGAATATGCTAATCCAACCGTGTAATTTAACCCTTGTACACGATAATTTAAGAACTGTTGATATTGCTTACCAAGTATGTTGTTAACACTTACTAGTGCGTTGAACTTCTTGGTAACCAAATAATTAACCTTTAAATTTAAATCAATAATATCATCCATTTTAACCGCTTTGTTGGTGTATGGGTTAAATCCGTATAAGCCGTTGATGTAATAAATATCTGGAGAAATAATGATTCTATCCCTAAAGGTTATAGAATTAATAAATGAAACATTCAATAATGGTTTAGCGAAAGGTTTTTCAAGCGTTCCAATTTTGTCATATTGGTTGTAATCAAACTTCAAAACCGACAAAAATCGATCATTTAGTTGATAATTTACCTGACCTGAAATGTTATAATTTTGAACTTTTTGAGTTCCCTCGCCTGCATACACTAATTGATATTTAGAAGTATCTGATTTGGTTGCCGTAAAGAAGCCCAAATTGCCAAATTCAGAGTAACCAAATTTAAGCTCAAAATCTAGGCTTTTTTCATTAGAACCTTTTACTCCAGCATAAATATTGGTTGTTTCTTGGGTATTTCTTAATTCCAAATTTTTATCTAACCATGGGTTTTGATTGATGTTTTGTAGGTAGGAGTAAAAATAGGTATCACCACCTAGGCCTGCATAAAGATGGATATAATTGGTGGCTTTTACGTCTAACTTTACCACCGGATACCATTGGGTATTATTAAGCCCTTTTTGTTGATCTTTTTCATTAACTACATTTAATCCTGCATGAATTGAAAATGAATTGTTCTTGAATAAGAAGGATGGTTTAACCTTGTAGAGCTGTCTTCTATTATTTACTGTTGTAGTATATTCAGAAAGAATCATATTTCCATCTATATAAGCCGACAATTCATCATTCAAATGCATGATTCCATGAAAATTAGAATTCCAAATCCATTCTTTGTCTAATTTTGAACTTGAAGTAAAATTCAAACTAGAGACTGCAGAATAGTCAAATTTTGCATCTTGTTTTGCATTTGAAATACCTCCTGAATAATAAAAACGATCGTAAGAAATATTCAAATAATCATTTGGGAAATTCACAGGATCGATTTGTCTACCATAAAAGTTGGTCATCAGGTTATTATAAGAAATCTGTCCGTTCAATAAGTATTTTGGCGTAAAGGTTTTCGAGTAAAATTTTACCTCATTTTCACTTCTTCCGGAATACACAGAATTCGTTGGACCTTTTCGGTTCGCATCGTGTTTAATGTATATGCCTCTGAATTGATTTGAATCTGGTTTAAACCCTAAATGAGCATTGAATAAGGAATGTCCATAATTACCTGCACCAATTTTTATGATATTCATAAATTTTTGTCCTAATGCAGAGGTTAGTTCATCTCCATTTCTTGGACTAACGATTGGGCTATTGATTGCTTGGAATTTGTTTTCGTCTAATTTACGTTCCGTAAATTCATACTTCATTTTACGCCCCTTCTTGACATTTTCAATTTCTTGAAGTGGGTCAAAAGTTCTTGAAACTTGCGGTTGAAGCTCAATTTTACGTTCTTTTTCAATGATAATATCCTCACTTTGAATAGAACCTTCTTTTTTGGTTTGCTGTGAAAATCCAACTTGCGACAAGCTTAGTCCAAGTAAGAAAATAGAAGCAATGGTATATCTTTTATAATTCATTTTCATGTGTTACTTATTTGGCAGGTAGTGCATTTAGTTTTGTTTTAGCTAATTCAACAACTTCAGTATCAGCTGAATTATCAATAACTGATTTTAGGGTTGCCCTTGCTTGTGGGATATTTTTCAAAGCCACAAAATTATCAGATAACAAAATGTAAGCCTTCCCTACTATGTTTTCTGAAGCCTCAGCATAATCATTTCTAAATTTATCTAGAATCAAATCACTCGACTCTTTGTATTTCTGTTGATTAAAATAAATCTGTGCGATTTTTAATTGACTCGCAGCAGCTAAATCTCCTTTATCAAACCCTAGTGATTTATTTAACCATTTTAATTCTCCATCTATATCAGCTGCAGCAACTGCAAGGTCAATAAATTGCTTACATAGTTTAAATTTCTCTTCATTATTAACCGATGGATTAATCAATATCTCCTCTGCCACTTTGCTGGCAGAATCGATAGCTTTTAATTCAATATAATTGGTTAAAATTCCATAATCAGCCGCTAATTGTTCTTTTACATCTGCACCAGCTGATTTAAATCGCTGATATAAACTTGTGGATGCATTAAAGTTTTTATTTGAAAATTCAATTTCTGCACTTCTCTGAAGTGCTTTTTTAACTTGCGGGTGCTGATTTAGCTCAACAGTTTTAGCATAATATTGTAATGCTGTTGCCTTGTCTCCTATTCTGAAAGCCGCATCAGCAATTAAATAAGTGGCCTCAACAACTTGCTCATTTTTAGGGTACTTTTCAATAAACTTCTGCAACGGCGCAATGGCTTTGTCGTATTTTTCAGCTAAATAAACACCTTTAGCAGCGTTATATGCCAACTCAATGCTTTCTTCGGTGTCTGGTGAGTTCTTTTGGAATGCGTTTAATAAGTCCCCAAATTCCTCTGGTCGACCAACCTCATTTAATTCTTCTTGAAGTCCCAATAAGGCTTCTTTAGCATTTTTATCTGATGGGAAATCTGAAATGATTTTTTTATAATCTGTTATTGCTAATTCATGTTGGTTGGTGTTTCCATAACTCTGAGCTCTTTTTAATAAGGCAGATGAGTAATAAGGACTGTTTGAATTATTTTGAATCAAATCTGAGAAGCCTACGATGGCTTCTTTGTATTTATTATTATTAAAGGAAATCAAATTGTCTTGATAAATCGCATCGTCTAAGTACTTTGAATTTGGGTATTCTAAACGAATTTTTCTAAAAGCTTGTTTGGCCTCTGTTTCTCTGTTTAAATATCCGAGTGTTATACCACGCTGATAAATGGCGTAATCTTTATCGGTTTTAATTTGATCAACCGCCTTAGTGTAATAATTCAAGGCTTCCTCGTAATTTTTTGAAACTAAATAAGTATCAGCTAAACGAAGTAAAATATTAGGATTGTTTTTAGAACCTGGAGTTGCCAACATTTTGTCTGCATAGGTCTTGAACAACACATTTGCCTTGTTAAATTCTTTGATGTTAAAATAAGCATAGGCTAATCCTAAACGAACTTTTTGTAAAAAGTCACCCGGATTGTCTACTGCTGGTGTTGCAACTAATAAAGGACTATAGATTTCAATGGCATCATTGAATTTTTTAAGTTGAGATAAGGCCTCAGCTTTTCCAAAAATAGACATTGCTTTAATACTTGGACTTTCTGGGGTTTCAATTGCGTTATTGAATAGTTCTATTGCCTCATCAAAATTATTAGCATTGTATGCAGATACTGCTAAATTGTAGCTTAAGGTTTGAAACGCTGTGTTTAATTTGCTGCTTCTATTGCTTAAACCTTTTAAATAATCCATAGCAGCCTTCAAGTTGTTTGAATTAATAAAGGCGTCCGCCACTAATTCATTTGCTTCTTCAGCATACTTACTTTTCGGGAATTTGGTATTAAACGCTTGAATCTCATAAATGGTCTCACTCGCTTTTCCTAAATCCAACAAAACTTTTGCATAGTTGAAATAGGCATCTTCTTGAATATTTTTGTTGAAATCGAGTGATTTAGCAATATCTAATGCATCTAAAGTAGCTTCAAGGTTACCTGCTTTCAATTGACTAAGTCCAAGTGTAAAGGCAGCATACTGAGAAAGTGTATCTTTCTTTGAAATCAAGGGTTTTAGTACATCGGCTGCGCGATTAAACTGATTTACTTTGTATAATGAAAATCCATGACGATACCTAACACCCGCATCGTAACTGGTAGCCTTTCTTTTTTCTGCTAATTCATAATTGGCCACCGCTTTTTCATAATAACCTAATTTAAATTGCACCTCTGCAACCAACATAGAAAGCTCATCTACTTTGTAGATCGATGATTTTTGACGTAAAATAGGTTCAGCGTAATTTAAAAGCTCATTGAATTTTCCTTGATGGAAATAGCACATGGAAATCCAATTTGGAATTTCAGCTCGGTATTTTGAGCTATTTTCTGCTTTTTTGAAATCATTTACAGCATCAGCGTATCTTTTTTCCTTAAAATTTAAAATGGCTGAATAATAAGCAGATGAAAACGAATATTCTTCCTCAGAAGTAATTTTGATTTCATCGAATAATTTCAAGGCGTTTGCAAATGATTTGGTTTCGTAATAAGAAACTGCCAATTTATATTTTGATTCAATATTTGTTTCAGAAGAACGACTCAAATATTTGATTGCCTTAGCGTAATCTCCGTTATCGTAAAAAAAGTTACCTATTCCACGTAATAATTTTATAGATTGTGGGTGTTCTGGATGATTTGCAACAAAGCGTTCTGCTAAAATTTCAGACTCAGGTTGAGACATGTAAATGGTACATAGCGTAATATAATATTCTGCCAATACCTTCTGCCCTTCCTGCTCGCCATTAATGGGCTGAAGCGTTTGTAGATATTGCGTGAATTCTTCTTTGGCCGCAACATAGTTTTTGGCATCAAAGTATTCTTTTGCCTGTCGAAAGTGTAAAGTATAATCCTTGAAACTTAACGTCTGCTGAGAAAAACTTGAAAAAGTGGTAAAGAGAATCGAACACAACAAAAGTGCCCTAACTATTGAAATAGATTTTTTCATTTATGAAATGATTATTGCACACACAATTACTACAATAATACGAATTTTTTTACAATTTATTTCACCTATTTTCACATAATTTACATCAGCCTTCAAGTAAAATCAATTATTTTATTTCTTGATTGAAATGCGTAATTTTATCTTTTATCAATCTAATTTTTTGTAATCGCAAGCTAAAAACATGAGAACAAGACTATTAACTTTATTAATTGGGTTGTTGATAAGCATTACTTCCTTTTCTCAAGGAATGTATCAACAAGTAGCCATGCCCTCTCCTCAAAACCATTATTTTGATGTTACCACAACAATTGATATTGCAAAATTGAAATCAAATAAAGGTTATGTTGATTTTAAAATGGCAGCATGGACCCCCGGATCTTACCTCATTCGAGAATATGCAAAAAATGTGGAACAAGTGAAGGCATCTTTAAATCAGGAGCCGACTAGCATTCGTAAAATCAAAAAAAATACGTGGCGCGTATTCTTTCCTACCACTTTAAAAACAGGAAAAATAGCTGTAAACTATCAAGTATACGCTTATGAAATGTCGGTCAGAACTTCTTTTTTAGATGATTCTCATGGTTATATAAATCCCGCAAGTGTATTTCTTTATGTAGATGAATTCGCGAATGCACCTATTTCTTTAAAGGTAATTCCACACAGCAGCTTCCAAAAAGTTTCCACGGCCTTGGCCGCAAAGGATAAATTTACTTTTGTAGCAAAAGATTTAGATGAATTTATCGATTCCCCAATTGAAATTGGAAATCACCAAATTTTTAATTTCAAGGTAAAGGGTATTCCTCATCAAATTGCATTTTATGGCCCAGCCAAAGTAGATACCACAAAATTCATTCAAGATGTTATCAAAATGTGTTCTACTGCTTTACAAGTGGTTGGAGAACATCCTTGTGACCATTATTTGTTCATCATTCACAACTTAAATCGCGGAGGCGGTGGTTTAGAACACCTCTATTCAACTACTTGCCAAGTTACGCGCTCTGCATATGAATCGGAGGCTGGGTATAACAGAATATTGACCTTATTAGCCCATGAATATTTCCATTTGTGGAATGTGAAGCGTATTCGTCCGATGGCCTTAGGACCATTTGACTATGAAAACGAAAACTACACGCACAATTTATGGTTCTCAGAAGGTATGACCTCTTATTATGCAGATTTAATTATGCAAAGAGCTGGATTTATCAATAAATCAAACTACTTGAAAGGTTTAGCTGATGAAATCACAGCCGTTGAAAATACTCCTGGTAATAAAATTGACCCTGTGGCGGGTTCAAGTTGGGATGCTTGGATTAAGTATTATAGACCTAATGAAAACTCCTACAATTCTTCTATCTCATATTATGATAAAGGTTCCGTTTTAGGAGGTGTGTTAAATCTTTGGATAATTACGCAATCGAAAGGCACCAAATCTTTAGATGATGTGTATAAATTGCTTTACGATAATTATTACAAAAAGTTAGGAAGAGGATTTACCGATTCAGAACTTGAAAATGCTTTTACAACCGTGGCGGGTACTTCTGCCAAAGACTTGTTTGCCCAATTAATTTATGATGTAAAAACACCACCTTATACGTCTCTGTTCGAACAGGTTGGTTATCAGTGGGTAGATTTAAATGCAGGGAAAGATCTTCCATTTATTGGATGTACGATTTCAAATAATCGAATTACAGCTGTTTACAGAAATAGCCCTGCTTATCAATTTGGATTAAATGTTGGAGATGAGGTATTAAAGGTGAACAATGAAAATTATGAGGGAATGGAAAAATTACTTTCCAACAAGAAAATTGGTGATTCTGTTCTATTTACCTTAAAACGCGACGGTCTGGAAAAGAATTATTTAATTCCTATTGCAAAAAGTCCATTATCTCAGTTTGATATAAGACCAATGGCAAACCCTTCGGCAGTTCAAAAAGATTTAGAGAAAAAATGGTTAGGTAATTAATACAATTATGCACTTTATCAAGGAAATACCATGCGAAGAAGTCAAAATTCTGCTTTACGAGTGGAATTCAAAGTATATTTTGAAGTATGAATTAGGAAGTTTTGAACAAACAATCAAACTTTCAATCCTTGATTTTACCTCCCAAAAAGAAATGGAGGAACTAGCAACTAGATCCTCCATTATTCAACAAATCATTTCAAACGTTCAACAATTGTCTCAAAGAATTGGTGAGCAGCTCTGATTATTCTTCAACAATTTTTACGGAAACAATTTTATCCCCCTGACGGATTTGATCAATTACGTCTAATCCCTCTACCACTTTTCCAAAACAAGTATGTCGGCGGTCAAGATGTTGTGTATTAGTTCTGTTGTGGCAAATAAAGAATTGAGAGCCACCTGTATTTGGACCTCTGTGAGCCATTGAAAGTACCCCTTTATCGTGATATTGATTATTTCCTGTCAATTCACATGGGATAGTATAACCAGGGCCACCAGCACCAGTTCCAGTTGGGTCGCCTCCTTGAATGACGAAATCAGGAATCACACGGTGAAAAGTAATGCCGTCATAAAATCCTTTTTTAGATAAATCGATGAAGTTTTGCACATGAATGGGTGCATCTTCCTGATAAAATTCAATTTTCATTAAACCTTTATCGGTCAACATTTCTGCGTATGCCATAATATCTTTTAAATTTGTTATTGAATTGCAAAAGTAATTAAATATCACAACATGAAAACCTTCATCCGCCCTTCTATCCTATTACTTCTTTCATTTTTTGTTTTTTCTTGTCAAATATCTTCAGAAAAGGAAAAATTAGAAGCATCTAATTTCTTTTTGCGTGGGAATCAAAAATGGAAAGAAAAGGAATATAGAGAGGCATTAAAGTGGTATAACGAAGCCATTGAAAAGAATCCACAGCTTTCAGATGCATACTATAATCGAGGATTGGTCAATTTAACAATCGAAAAGCCTGAAGAGGCTTTTGCCGATTTTGAACAAGCCTTTAAAATTGATCCTTCATTTTCTGCTGCCTTATTTAAGAAGGTGGAGGCCTTACAAACTCTTAATAAGCTACAGGAAGCTGAAAAAGAAGGAAAGTTATTAGTAAAAAGTTTTCCAGATTCCTCTGCTAATCATCGTTTATTAGGCGATATTTATTTACAAAATAAGGCTTTGTCGAATGCCTTGGCTTCTTATCAAATAGCTTTGAAAATCGATAAAAATAATTTGGAAGCGAAAATCAACGAGGGTGTGGTCTATCAGGAAATGGGAGAATTAGATCTTGCTGAAAAAAGTTTTCAATCGGTACTTGCCTCTGGGAAATATACAGATCTGATTTATAATAATTTAGGGTATTTGGAAATCCAACGAAAGCAGTACGAACGGGCTAAAAAATGGATCGACAAGGCCTTATACCTATCACCCAATAACGAACTCTATTTGCGTAATTTAAAGAGAATCGAGGACGAATCAGGACTTAAATAATCCCATATATTCGGCCAATACGCGCTGATTGACAGCTGGGTCAGTAAAAATTTCTAAGAGAATTGGTGCGTTAGAAGATTTACTTAACATGTTTAAATTTTGTTCAAGTTCTGTTTCATTGGTAGCCGAAAGGTAAACCAAACCAGCATCCAATGCTGTTTTTTCAGCAGTTTTTTGTTGATGCGTAGCAATATATCCTTCCAACTCAGGTAGATCTTTTGCCCCTTCTAGATTTCTAAAAATACCACCTCCAGCATTGTTTATCACCACGATTCGTTGATTTTTATCAAGATATTGGTTCCACAAGCCATTTCGGTCATACATAAACGATAAATCACCAAGTAATAAATAGCTTATTTCGGATTGTTGAGTGGTAGCTCCAATGTAGGTTGAAATAGTTCCATCGATGCCACTTGTGCCTCTGTTACAAAACACAGATGCGGTTGATTTAAATGGTAACCAATTACTATATCGAATGCTCAAAGAATTACCAATATGTAAGTTTACCTTCTGGCTGGCTAATTTATTTAAAAATAAGTAAACAGCGCTTAATTCCGACCATTCATGGCTATTAAGTAAATAGGTATTTTGTCGCTCAGCAACTAGGAGTGAACTTTCTGACCAGTATTTCTGATAGCTCAATCCAATTGGATGTAATTCTAAAAATTCATTAAAGGCTTCTAAGAAAATTTTAGGCGATACATTTAAAATCGTTGTTAATGACTGAAATGTATCAATTATATCTTGATTTCCTCCTTTTCTAATGAGCCAATTTTGATTAGGTTTTTGGCTTCGTAAGAATTGTTTGATGCGTTTAGAAACATGAGATTTACCAATATGAATCAATAAATCAGTTTTTAAATTTGGCCAGTTTTTGTCATTGGCTAAAATTAAATCATGGTTTTGAATCAATAACTTAGAAAGATTGGAAGTTGTGTCTCCTACTAACACCAATCCTTTATTTTTTAGGTTATCC
>JACCDK010667917.1_pt1 | contig 10114 bp, 10 predicted proteins | sample 7445871 | NCBI WGS metagenome assembly JACCDK01 (sample SAMN15323436, study PRJNA562643) | freshwater metagenome | isolation source: river surface water | place: USA:Blue River Watershed | collected 2017-08-15
TACGGGCACCTTCCGTACACAAGGTGCGATTCTTACCAAGGCGGCACTTACGCTGATGGGCCTACCTGGTGGCCACACTCGTCTTCCTCTCGTCGATGCAACAGAGGCTCAGATCGCGCAGTTGCGCGAAGATCTGCGCGCTGGTGGCGTCGCAGTTAACTAATGAATCATCCACACCCAAACTTAAGTACTCCGCCAGCATTAGTTGATGGCGGTTTGCGAATTGTTGCACTTGGTGGATTAACTGAGATCGGCCGCAATATGACGGTCTTTGAGTACAAATCTAAGTTACTTATCGTTGATTGCGGAGTTTTATTCCCCGAAGAAAACCAGCCAGGAATCGATTTGATCCTGCCTGATTTTTCTTACATCAGAGACCGTCTCCATGATGTAGTTGGAATCTTCTTAACGCATGGTCACGAGGACCATATCGGTGCGGTTCCATACCTACTGCGTGAACGTGGCGATATTGCGATTTATGGATCAGCTTTAACCCTTGCTTTGATCACTGCAAAGCTCAAGGAGCACAGAATTTCTCCACTTACGCGCGAAGTCCGCGAAGGTGGAACTGAAGACATTGGTCCATTTACTTTGGAGTTTGTCGCAGTTAATCACTCGATCCCAGATGCATTAGCGGTAGTGATCAATACAGATGCGGGACGAGTTCTTGCGACAGGTGACTTCAAGATGGATCAACTTCCATTAGATGGTCGCATTACAGATTTAAGAACATTTGCTCGCTTAGGGGAACAAGGCGTCGATCTTTTCATGGTCGACTCAACTAACGCAGATATCCCAGGCTTTACTCCATCTGAACGAGAGATCATGCCTGCGCTTAATCGAGTGATCTCATCAACCAAGCGCCGTGTCATCGTTGCCTCATTTTCTTCACATGTGCACCGAGTTCAACAAGTAATTGATATCGCTGCCCAACATGGCCGCAAAGTTGTATTCATCGGTCGTTCGATGGTTCGCAATATGAAGATCGCAGAGGACATGGGTTTCCTTAACGTCCCTGCAGATCTTGTTATCGATGCAAAAGATCTTGACCAGTATGACGACAATGTTGTTCTGATTTGCACAGGTTCACAAGGTGAACCAATGGCCGCTTTGTCACGAATGGCAAATGGTGATCACCAAATCCGTGTGGGCGAAGGCGACACAGTTATTTTGGCCTCTTCACTGATTCCAGGAAATGAAAACTCTGTCTTCAGAGTTATTAACGAATTGACCAGATTTGGCGCGAAAGTTGTGCATAAGGCCAATGCAATGGTGCATGTTTCTGGACATGCTGCTGCTGGCGAATTGTTGTACTGCTACAACATTGTGAAGCCAAAGTATGTGATGCCAATTCACGGTGAGTGGCGACATATGAAGGCTAACGCGGAGCTTGCGATTCAATCGGGCGTTCCTCGCGGCAATACATTTATTGTTGATAATGGGGTTGTAATTGACTTGATCAATCACGAGGCAGAAGTTGTCGGAGCAATTCCAGTTGGTTTTGTCTTTGTTGATGGACAAAGCATCGGTGACATCACTGAAAGCTCCCTCAAGGATCGACGAATCCTTGGAGAAGAAGGCTTCATCTCATGTGTCGTAGTTATTGACTCACAAAGCGGCAAAATCGTTGCCGGCCCAGATATTCATGCTCGTGGCTTCAATGAGGATGCGGCGATGTTTGATGAGGTTAAAACGCGAATTGAAAGAGCGTTGGCAATCGCAGTTGCGGATGGAAACAATGGAACGCATCAACTTTCACAGATTGTAAGAAAAACAATTGGTGGCTGGGTTGGGGGAGAACATCGACGAAAGCCGATGATTGTCCCTGTGGTTATTGAAGTTTAAAGAACGGCGCGCCTAGTAGGTAAGAAATTGCTGACCCTTTACGATCGGGCGTGTGGCTAAAAGAAAAAAGGCAAAAAGTAAGACCGGAGCGGTAACCGGAGCTCTAGGTCGTGGCCTTTCATCTACCTGGCGATTCATAGCAAAATCTTTAGGAAGCAGTGTGCGTTTCTTGGCGCGCGGAGCACGAGACCTAGATCCTGCTCACCAAAGAGATGGCGTTGCATTCTTAATGTTGATTCTCGCCCTAATCGCTACCGCAGGAACGTGGTTTAACTCCGATAATCTCGTGGGTCGTGCGGTCTATTCGGTAATTTATGGCGCGTTCGGCCGAGTTGGTTTTTTTGCGCCGGTCGTACTCATGTACTTTGCATTCAGATTGTTTAGAGTTCCAGAAGATTCGAAGGCGACTGGCCGCATTATTGTTGGAACTTTTGCATTACTGCTTTCATCAACGGGGCTCGCACATCTGCTCAACGGTTCCGTCGGAACTGGTGCAACTGCAATGCGTCATGGTGGTGGATGGCTGGGTTATGGCGTTTCAACGCCATTGGTAAATCTCATGACCTCTGTCTTGGCCTATCCAGTCCTGCTTATTATTTTTGTCTTTGGTGTATTGGTAATTACCGCTACTCCGGTCAACGAAGTTTTTGCACGAATTGCAACAGCTAGTACCTGGTTATGGTCGAAGCGCCCAGAACGCACTGAAAAGTTAGTAGAAGATTTTGAGGTGACAGATACACCTCCATTTGAATCACCAGTTGTTGCCGAGTGGAACCTTCCAGCTGATGATGAAGAAGAAGAGCTGGACGAGGAAAGCTTTGATGAGGAATTTCCTGTAGAAGAACCTTTGGCTCCAGTAGCCCATACAAATGAAAGTACCGTGGCAGTTAAGCGCCCCGAACAATTGCTCTTGACCGCTGATGTTAAGTATGAACTTCCAGCTCCTGACATTTTGCGCGCGGGTCCGGCAGCTAAGGCAAAGAGCAAGGCAAACGATCTAGTTGTTGCCGCCTTGACTGAAGTCTTCTTGCAGTTTGAAATCGATGCCAAGGTCACTGGGTTTATGCGCGGACCAACGGTTACTCGATATGAGGTAGAACTAGGTAACGCCGTTAAGGTTGAGAGAATTACAGCACTTGCGAAGAATATTTCTTACGCTGTTGCTAGTAGCGATGTCCGTATTCTTTCGCCGATTCCAGGTAAGTCTGCAGTAGGAATTGAGATTCCAAATACCGACCGCGAAATTGTCGCCTTGGGGGATGTTTTACGCTCAACAGTTGCTGGCCAGGACCTACACCCAATGCTCGTTGCTCTCGGCAAAGATGTAGAAGGTAACTTTGTTTGTGCAAACCTGGCAAAGATGCCGCACCTCTTAGTTGCTGGTGCTACAGGTGCTGGTAAATCATCCATGATCAACTCGATGATCACATCCATTTTGATGCGCTCAACCCCTGATGATGTGCGTTTAGTGCTTATTGATCCAAAGCGTGTTGAGTTAACCGCTTATGAAGGTATTCCACACCTTATTACTCCAATCATTACCAACCCCAAGAAGGCTGCAGATGCATTAACTTGGGTTGTTCGCGAAATGGATCTTCGATATGAAGATCTTTCAACCTTTGGTTTTAGGCACATCGATGATTTCAATAAAGCGGTTCGTGCTGGAAAGGTAACGGTTCCAGAAGGCAGTGATAGAACTGTAGAGCCTTACCCATATCTCTTGGTCATAATTGATGAGCTTGCAGATTTGATGATGGTTGCCGCAAAAGAGGTTGAAGAATCCGTTGTGCGAATTACTCAACTTGCCCGGTCTGCAGGAATCCACTTGGTTCTTGCAACGCAGCGCCCATCTGTCGATGTTGTGACAGGTTTGATTAAAGCTAACGTTCCTTCACGTCTTTCATTTGCAACGAGCTCGCTTGCAGATAGCCGCGTAATTTTAGATAGCCCTGGAGCAGAAAAGTTAGTTGGACAGGGCGATGGCCTCTTTATTCCAATGGGTGCTAGCCGCGCGATTCGAATTCAAGGCGCTTACGTTTCTGAGCGCGAAATCGAAGCGGTAACGACTCATGTAAAGAAGCAACTTAAGCCGCGCTATCGCGACGATGTCACCGCACCTGTAAATCAAATGAAAATGGTTGACAAGGAAATCGGCGATGATCTGGATATCTTGTGCCAAGCGGTCGAGCTGGTTGTAGGAACACAGTTTGGATCGACCTCGATGTTACAAAGAAAGCTTCGCGTCGGTTTTGCTAAGGCAGGGCGTTTAATGGATCTGATGGAGTCACGAGGAATCGTTGGCCCATCAGAAGGTTCTAAGGCTCGCACCGTCATGGTTAAGCCTGATGAACTTGATTCAGTTCTTGCCACGCTCCGCGACTATTAATAGCAGGTGAATTGAGGGCAGGTGGGGTGAGTTTCACCCCAGCTCATCACTCTGATGCCTAGTCATCTCGATACTTCACGACTTACACTTAAGTCCTACCCATTGGCTGAATTGAGGAAGTTTCATGTCACTTGGATCAATGATCTCTAAGGCGCGTAAGGATGCTGGCCTTAGCATCGATGATCTTTCGGCAGCCACAAATATTCGGGGTCCGTTGCTGCGAGATATGGAAGCAAATAATTTTTCACAATGCGGAGGTGACACCTATGCACGTGGGCACATTAGAAATATCGCAACTAAACTAAACATAGATCCTCAACTTTTCTTAACAGCTTTTGAGGATGAACAGATGCATGTTGATCGTTCTATGCAAGACATGTTGGTTGAGACTAGCGTAATGCGCGAGCCGAACGAAGCGCGCAAAGTATCCTGGAAAGTGCTTGTAACTATTTCTGTAGCGTCACTTTTTGTCGCAGGACTTGCTCAGATAATTGTGTCTAATAATTCAACACCAAATATTCCTGCTCTCATTGACGAAACTTCTGCTCCAACTCAATCACCAGAGGCAACTCCTGAAGCGACAACTACAGATGTGTTTGTTCCAGATGATGAACCGACGGTATCTACTGGACAGGGAGTCGAAGTAGTTGTCTCAGCTACTCGTGCAAAGAGTTGGCTCTTTGTTTCCGATGCAACTGGACGAACCTTGTTTAGCGGTCAAATCGCTGCTGGTGTTACAAAGACTTTTTCAAGTGATCAGCAATTGAATCTTAAAGTTGGTAACGCCGGGGGAGTAGATCTGTCGGTAAATGGTAAAAAGATCGATTCTTTGGGTATTGATGGCCAAGTTGTTAGCGTGTCGTACGGAGTAGATTCCTAATAGCCCGCAGCACTGTAAGATTGGGCAAATGAAGCGCACAGTTGCAGTTGTCACTTTAGGGTGCGCACGTAATGAAGTAGATTCCGAAGAGCTAGCTGGTCGATTAGCGGCCGATGGGTGGACCCTGGTTGATGATGTTGAATCGGCTGAAGTCGCCTTAGTTAATACATGTGGCTTCATCGAATCGGCTAAGAAGGACTCTGTTGATGCCCTTCTTGAAGCCAATTCACTCAAAGGGCATGGAACAACTCGAGCAGTTGTCGCAGTTGGATGCATGGCTGAGCGATATGGAAATGAGTTAGCTGAGGCCTTGCCAGAGGCGGATGCAATCTTAGGTTTTGATGACTACAAAGATATTTCAGCGCGCTTGCAATCAATCGTTGCGGGTGAGTCACATAAGGCCCACGTTCCTCGAGATCGTCGCGCATTACTTCCTATCGCACCTGCTGAGCGGGCGGATGCTCGCCAGGAGGAAGAATTTTCTCGTAAGCGTTTGGGTACAGCCCCATGGGCACCCTTGAAGATCGCATCTGGGTGCGATCGTCGTTGTTCATTCTGCGCAATTCCATATTTCCGAGGTTCATTTATCTCACGTCGCCCAACTGAAATCATTAATGAGGCACGTTGGCTTGCCGAAAATGGCGTTTCAGAGATGTTCCTTGTCAGCGAAAATACAACATCATATGGAAAAGATCTTGGCGATCTTCAATTGATGGAAAAGATCCTGCCTGAAATTGCCGCATTAGCAGGTGTCGAACGTGTTCGACTTTCTTATTTACAACCCGCAGAAATGCGACCGACTTTGCTACAGGCAATGATCGCAACGGAAAAGACCGCGCCTTACTTTGATCTTTCATTTCAGCACACAAGCCCAACAGTCTTGCGTCGCATGCGTCGCTTTGGAGATACTGAAAAATTCTTACATTTGATTAATCAAATTCGTGCCTTATCGCCAGAAGCTGGCATTAGATCCAACTTTATTGTGGGCTTTCCTGGTGAAACTCAAGAAGATTTTGATGATCTTGCTAACTTTATTACTCAGGCCAAACTCGATGCTGTTGGTGTCTTTGGTTATTCAGATGAAGACAACACCGAAGCTCTCAACTTAACTGACAAGGTAGATGCCGATGTGATCGCACAACGCCTTGAAACCTTGTCTTCACTGGCCGATGAGATGGTTTCACTACGTGCCCAAGCTCGTATAGGCGAAAGTGTTCGCGTCTTGATTGAGGATGCAGAGCTTCAAGAGGGACGCGCCGCTCATCAAGGTCCAGAAGTTGATGGGACGACAACCTTCATCGGCACTGATTTCAAGGTGGGTCAGTATGTTGATGCAGTGGTGATTGATTCAATGGGTGCGGATTTGGTGGCAAAGCCGGTATGAAGTTACCCGCCTTTATAACTCCGAATTTCATCACAGTAATGCGGCTGGTTTTTGTACCGGTTGGCGCTTACACCCTGTTCAAGAATGGGGGAGATGACACAACCTGGCAATACATATCCTGGTGTGTATTTTTTGCACTAGGTATGTCGGATGTTTTGGATGGCAAGCTTGCAAGAAGTCGTGGCACGATTACAGAGTTTGGAAAGTTCTTAGATCCAGTTGCCGATAAGTTTATGATCGGAACAGCCATGGTTTCCCTTTCAATCTTAGGAAGAATGCCTTGGTGGATGACGATTATTGTTTTGAGCCGTGAGATAGCAATTACGATTTTCCGAATAGCTGTAATTAAAGGTGGAGTGATTCCAGCAAACCGCGGTGGAAAGATCAAGGCTTTGATGCAGGGCTTCGGGGTAGGTTTTTACATCTTGCCACTTGATGAGAGTCTCTACTTGTTCCGAGATGGCTTTATGTACATTGCTCTAGCGCTCACTATCTTTACAGGTGTTTACTATGTAAACTCGGCCCTGGCTTCCAAAGTGAAGTAGAAGAGAGATCTCTGATGGCGCTTCCAAGTGAGATTACTGGCTTCGCGGCTGAGATTGTTGAACACCTGCGTCTACGCGGTGAAACAATTAGTACCGCTGAATCTCTTACGGCGGGAGCGGTCAGTTCGGCTATCGTGACAATTTCTGGCGCTTCAGATGTTTTTGTAGGTGGAGTTACCGCATATCGAGATGAGATCAAAGTTTCTCATTTGGGCATCGATCCAGAGTTGATTGAAAAGCATACGGTTATCAGCGAAGAGGTCGCGGTTGCTATGGCAAAGGGTGCGATCACATCCTTTGGAACCACGTGGGCTATCGCCACCACCGGAGTAGCTGGGCCTAACCCACTTGATGGCCACCCTGTGGGCGCTGTGTGGGTTGCGATCGAAGGCCCAATAAGCCAAACCATTGAGCTTTCATTGTCAGGTGAACGTGAATCTGTGCGAAACGCTGCTACATCGAGCGCGATCGCCACCTTTGCGCGTATTCTTAGACATCGCAGTTAAAGATCACATCGATACTTTTACAGGAATAGGAGGAAATGACAATGGTTCTAGTTCGTGAAGCTGTTGGTCAGACCCTCCGCGCTGCTCGCACATCACAAGGTCGCACCTTGCGCGATGTCGCTCGCGATGCCCGAGTCTCATTGGGGTATTTGTCTGAGGTTGAACGTGGTCAAAAAGAGGCATCCTCTGAACTTCTTAATGCGATCTGCACAGCATTAGGTCTTTCGCTATCAGGTGTGTTTTCTCAAGTTGCTTCAGAGCTCAAGAGCCGTGAGGGCGTCACTCTCACTGTTGTCGATGCCGCTTAACAAGTACGCGCCACAAGTAGCAACTCACCGCCGTACACAAAACGCAATCCTCGGAGCCACTAAAGAGTTGATCGTAACTACTGGGCTCAAAAAAATGTCGATGATTGAGATCGCAGATATCTCGCAAGTTTCTCGTGCGACTTTGTACAACCATTACCGGGATAAAGACAGTGTTATCCGTGCGCTGTGCGAATCTGAGTTAGCGCGGTTGGTAGAAATCGCACAACAGGCACCAGATGCGCCATCGGCACTTGAACAGATTTCGCGTGAAGTTTCTTCAGATTCGGCGCTCGCAGCGATGCGCACGCAGGATCCCGACCAACTAACAGCTGCATTAACTCATCACGAAGATCAGCTATGGAAAGCATTTGCTATTGCTTTAAATCACCTATTGGGTGAAGGTAAGGGTGAGCTAGCGTTACGTTGGTTATTGGGACAGGCGCTACATCCTCTAACACCTGAACAATCTCGTTCTCAAGCACAAGGGATTGCTGGCGTTGCGAATCTCTGATCTTCGCGAACGGATTACCTTGTCATTTGGTGATTCATGGGCGGCATCTTTTTCATCGGATATAGCGATTTCCGATCTTGGAAGCAAAAGCGTTAACGAAGCACTGGCTGCAGGCTTTGAGCCTGATGTGATTTGGAAAGCGGTATGTAAGGCTCATCCAACAGAGACAGAAAAGTACAAATTCTAAATGCCGATTCGCTCACATAGGTATACACAAGACATGAACAACCCGGCACTTGTTCTTGTCCATGGATTGGGTTCTGCCGGAAGTATTTGGAAGAGCCTTATGCCGCAGCTGGTAGAAAACTTTACGGTCTATGCAATCGATCTTCCGGGTCACGGTGATGCGCCGCTTAACAAAGAAGAAGAAATGGATCCACGTTCTTTAGCTCAAGCCGTAGTTGATTACATGGTTTCAGAAGTAAAGGTTGAGCAGATGCATGTAGCCGGGAATTCGCTAGGTGGGTGGATTTCACTAGAGATGGCAGCGGTTGCTCCCGACAATGTTTTGAGTGTCACTGCATTAGCGCCAGCTGGCTTGTGGCATGAACTTCCACCTCGAAAACTTCCACCAAGTCTTGATGCACGAATCCTTGCAAAAATTTCACAGTACTTCATGAAGACCGCGTATCGAATTCCAGCATTAAAAGCGATTGGCTATAAGAAGATTACTCATTTGTGGCGCGAATTAAGTTTTGAGTCTTGTCGTGATTCTGTGATAGCGATGGCACGGTCGAAGGGATACATGCCGATGTGGCATGGAGCAAATGGTCGTAGATTTCAATCTGCTGTACCTGAGAAGGTGCGGCTCTCGGTTGTTTTTGGTGATAACGATCTGACTTTGCCAGAGGAGATTGCACAAGAAAAAAGTGTTGCACCTTCACACTCTCGATGGATCGTCGTCGACAACTGCCCACATGTGATTATGTGGAACTATCCAACTTTAACGGTGGAGCTGATAAAGAAGACAGCTCTTCTTGCATCGTAAAAACGGCTTAACAAAACACCTCTAGAATCCAGGGGCTCTTTGCAGCGCCTTGAATTAATTGGCACTCAAACTTCTTTTTGACAATGGCTTGTAATTGATCAGGAGTGCTGATGGTTTCGCCATTTTCAATAAGATGACGTGTAACTTCTCCGCGGGTCTTTTTTGACATATGGGTGATGACCTTTTTCTCGCCATCAACAGTTGTAAAAACTTTAACCTCAACAGTTTTTTCGACGGGGGATTGCCATACCGTTTGATAGGTGGAAGATCGGCAATCAATGATTAATTCCGTTGAAATCTCATCAAGGACGGCAGCAACTTTGGGAGCCATCTCCTTGTTGACGATCTTCTCTTTGTAAGGCTCGATGGGATCTAGGGGGCGCAAGGCTCCGTACTTCGCCGAAATAATGATGATGGACGCTTGGGCTAACTTCTGCTGTGCCTTGCTTAAGGTGTTCCAGCCAAGGGCGGCATAGAGGACCCCTGTATAGACCTGGACCGCAGCTCCGGGTGTGGGAGATTTCTTCTCCGAAGGGGGCAGCAGGATCAACACCGCCCCAGTATGGCGGGCGACACGAGCCATTCTTGTCAGTGGCGCCTGCTACCTTTCGAACAGATGTTCGGATAAACTAAACAAGTACAACCAGAGCGGTTCCAACCTCCGCCTGCAGCGCTTCTCCACACTCGATGTGGGGGATCTGTAGTCCGTCGTTGGGTCTCCGTACCTTCTGGGCCGCACACCAAACGAACTGCATATCGCA
>JACCDK010962527.1_pt1 | contig 10113 bp, 5 predicted proteins | sample 7445871 | NCBI WGS metagenome assembly JACCDK01 (sample SAMN15323436, study PRJNA562643) | freshwater metagenome | isolation source: river surface water | place: USA:Blue River Watershed | collected 2017-08-15
CCAAAGCATTAGGTGAGGCCGAAATTCTAAAAATCGCCAGGGAGCTTGAGTCTAGGATAAGAACGGGACCTGGAATAAACGCCGCGTTCGTTGGGTGGGACGCCTGGGCAGCAGTCCATCTCCCGTCCCCGGGGTCGACGATGCGAGTTTTCGAGCAGATGGATCGGTTTGCGTGGTCCCAACGCGCCCTGACGATATTTGCTATTCACGCGATAAACAAAGGGATGCAGGCCCGCGCCGAGACTCCTAACCTCTTTTCGGCGGGTTGGTTCATTAGATACCTGGACTCCTCTGGACGCGAGATTGGCTATAAAAATAAGCTCGATAGTGCTTTAAAACCGGTACAAAAAGGCCACGTGTACGTTATTCAAATAACAAATATTTTTCCCGACGGTCGAGCCTCCTCAAGCATCAGCATCTTCGCCGCGGGTAGCACGGTGCTCGAGTTTTTCTACCCTTTCGACGACGTCACCGGGTCCATGCAACGGGCCTTGCGGGCGGTCGTTGATTTCCTGAAAGTTGGGTGGCTTCCGAACGTCACGCTATCCGTTCAGAGGTTCCCATGGGGCATTTTCCACCCTAGGTCCAGAAGCGACCGGGTGCTCCTCGGACAGAACTTTTGGAACATATACTTCCTCTTTCTCAGAAGCAGGCGCAATTTTAGGCAGTGCTCGGAGATGATGAGCGAGATGAGCCGGCGAAATCCGGAACTTTTATTTCAGAGAAGGGATCTTCTAATCCAGACGGCAGGGCGGTTGATTGCGAGCTGCGCAAAGAAGATGGATCCGTCGCCCGACAGTCGCTTTTACCTAGCGAGCTTCGCGGAGACGTCCCCCCCAAGGCTCACGGACGAAAAGTACATCCAGGGTATGGTCAAGGTTTTTCTGGCGTGCAGCGATCAGACGGACCCGCTCTGGAACGTTCTTGACTCTATTTCATCCGAAGGACTTCTTGCGGGTCAGATCACCATTCAGGGTCGCCCTGAATCCCCTCCCCTGAATTCCAGTTTCAACAATCGGTGGCCATCTGACCCCGAAACCATGAGGAAATGGGGGAATTTCATAGAAATTCCTGGAAGTCCACCAATGAAGTTTTCTAGTTAAGTTATCAGGGATTTTTTGCAACACATATAAATAAAATGATGGCTTTAGAGTACTTTATTACTGGCCATGCCTCCTCAGAAGACCTTCCTACAGTCATTGAGTCCCTTTGCTCCAAAGGGGACGTCGCTTTTAGCTATGTGAATTCCCCGATCCCGGGGCTCAGCGCTCGTGTGGCCAACAAACAAGTTTTACTTCCCCGGGATTCAAGTTTGATATTAAAAGGCCCGGCAATAAGACCAACACCTGTGGTCCCCATTGGCGAGGACTGTCAAGCCCTGGTTGAAAAAATGCACGGACTCGGTGTAACTTTTAGGCTTGCTAAGGTCAAGGCAGGCGAGAATCTATCGTTTAACCTTCCAGGTATTTTCAAACAAGACCATCTTCCAAGGAACGTAGCGGGGCCCTTGCCTCCCGGGATTTGTGTATTCGGAACTTCTTACTGCTCTTTTACAAGACGATGCATCAGCAGCCTTGCGGCGGAAAGCATTCCTTTCTACTATGTGGACGTAACCAACGATCGCAAGCATTACGAATCCCAACTCGGGGCCAGACTATCGGCAAAGTATTTATTTTCAGACGCAAATGAGTCCGAAGGGGTCCACGATACTGTACCCATTGTATTTTTAGACGGAGAAATCATTGGTGGTTCCAGGGAGCTCGGCCTTGCGTTAGCGTCTCCCAAATCCCGCGCGGTAGTCAACGCATCAGTGCGCTCGGCTGAGTCACAGGTCATACTTTTCGCGCTGCCCGCAACACCCAGCGAGGTTATGGCCGCCATCTACTCGGGGAACCCGGTGGTCCGGGTCGTTCCGACGGTTCGCCTGGATTAAAGCACAAAAAAACAAAAAAATAATGAACGCCCAATTTACAACTAAGGTAATAGTTTTGACAATTTTGGGAAGTATAATCGCAATTTTAGCATGCTTTGTGGTCTCGGGCTCGATGTGTAGCCTTTCTGTCTGAGTCTAAACAACTATCGGAATTTAAGTAAAGTCCGCTGTCCTTTTCCACCAGGAATAGAAATTGCGGAGGCTCCAAAATTCAAGATGCAAGATGCAGAAGGCCTCAAATCAGAGTACGATAATTGTGCCCTGCATATATGCCAATCCATTTACCAACACGTGGGGCTGTATCCTCACCACCTTGGATCCTTTGAACACCTGCTGTCAAACCTTATCCCGCAGATCATACAGGAACTGTCCCCGGTCATCGCAGTTAACGTCAAGCGAACCGTGGTGCACAAGGTTTTCATAGAAAACCCGACTTTCGTAAGGCCCTCGAACGAAAACGAGCCAGGTATTCAGGTTGCGCAGCGGGCAAGGGATAATCACGTACCGAAACTTACCCTTCTGTCCGAAGTGAGGGTGCGCATTAGGCACAAGACCTACCACCGGGCAGAAACTGGGCTGGACCCTCCAATGATCCTTGTTTCCCACCAAACATACGACAACGTGACGTTGTTTGAGATCCCGGTGATGGACGGTTCAGAACTTACAAACGATTTCGACGACATGGACCAGGTGAACAGGGACCGATACGCGGGTACAATGACGGTCAACGGATACCGAAAGGTTATGATCGTACAAGCTAGAAGGAGGACGAACTTCCCGTTTGTTACCAACCTCCCAAGCAACCCCAAATACTCCGCAATTTGCTCGACTCGGAGCGCCCATCGCACAAAGTTCCGGTCACCGTCCGCAACAAACATTTTTTTGACGAGGAGTCAGTTGAGCGTGGTGGTCAAGGTTCCGTTCGTTCCCAAAAAAGTGCCGATCACCGTGATTCTACGTCTACTTGGCGTCTCCAGTGACAAGGAAATGATATCCCTGATCTGTGGGTCCAAAGACGACTACAACGCATACACGAGCGCGCGAAACGTTATTATGAACTGCCCCGGAAAAACGGACCCGAGTTGCGACTCCTTGTGTGCCCCGATCGACGACCTTTACGTCTACGTGGCTGTGAAACTTGAGGGCTCCTCAGCCACTGGGTCGTCAAAGACCCTAAACAAACGCACCCGGGAATCGCACATCTCTTCAATGAAAAAACTCCTCGCATCCGAAATACTGCCCCACATAGGAGCCGACCTCGAACCCCTGACGCTCGCGCGAAAAGCGTCTTTTATTGGCATGGCCGTCGGACGCATCTTAGCCCTTCACCGAAACGCAATCGAGCCCGACGAAGAAGAGTCCTGCGTGCACAAGCGCTACAGCTCCGCGGGCCCGACCCTGGCGGTTAAGCTTCGACAGCTCGTCCGAAACGTGTGCAAAATGCTTGGGGCGTCGATCACCAGGAACTGCGAGCACGGAAAACACGTGGACGTACTCCAGCTTTTACGGGTTAACAACATCACGAGGCCACTTCGATCATGCCTCGCCAAAGGCAACTTCTCCGTGAGGCAGAACGAGAACTCGACCCAGGCTGGGGTCTGCCAGGTCCAGAACAGCATGAATCGGATTTCGAGGATCTCACACATGACGACCGTAAACCAGCAGCTCTCACGGGACGGTCCGCAAACCTCAGCACGAAAGTTGCGCACGTCCCACTTTGGGATAATTTGCCCACACACGCCAGATGGCAAAGCAATCGGTCTCGTCCAGCACCATACTCTCTTTGCCGACTTCAGGAGGGGGCAGAGTCAGGACGCCACGGCCGCCGTGATTTGCAGCATGAGGCTTTGCCAACCTTTGAACTCACATCAGAATGCCCCCTGTCTGGTTTTTGTGAACGATGAGGCCGTGGCGAGGACGGCAGACCCGGATAGCCTGGTGGTAGCGCTGAGGAAGATGCGATCTGAGCTCGTCCTTGCTAAGGACGTGACGATCTTTGCGTCGCGTGGGGTTGTATACGTCAACTGCGACGACGGAGAGGCGGTGCGCCCGGTCTTAAGGGCGGACAAAGTAGACGAAATCTTTGACCTCTGTCGGAAGTTCGGATTAACGATGCCCCACCACCTCTACCCGCAGCTGTTAGCTTCTGGGTGTCTGGAGTACATCTCCAAGGCCGAGGAGGAGACCTTACGCGTGGCAACGTCCTTCCGTGAGCTCCTGGAGATGCGTGAACGCGCAAGGGACAAAGAAAATCAACCTTTTACCCACTTCGAGATCGACCCCAGCGTGGCGATGTTCGGCGCCGTGCTTGGGTTGATACCTTTCCTACAATGCAACCAGGGACCGCGGAACATCTACTCTGGGGCCATGGTTCCTCAGTCGATTGGTGCCAAGCATCCAATGTTCGAAAACTACCAATTAGACGTTCAGTCCCACGTTCTCCACTACCCCCAGAAGCAGCTGACACGAACGTTGACTTCCCAGATTGTTCAAGGGGAGAGAGACCTTGAATCCATTTCACAAGTATATATGGTAGCGATTTTGCCCGGGGATGGTTTGAACCTCGAGGACGCGATCGTCGGGAACCGGCAATCAAACCAGCGTGGACTCGGGCATACAACCAAGTATACTAACATCAGGGACGCTGAGGGATGCCACCCCCCACATGACAGGAGTACTTTTGTAAGCCTCCGGACGGGCCAAACCTCGTCAACCGAAAAGCTGGGTCGACGGAAGCCATAGATCCCGAAAATAACCTTATTCGCGTGGGGGCGACTGTCCAGCCTGGGGACGTGGTGATTGGGAAGGTGCTTGATTGTCAGGTCCACCGCGTTTCCCCCCTCACAAACGAGATCGAGGTGTCTCGGAGAATCATCGACCGGTCGACGGTGTGGCGTGGGAACGCCCCCGCGGTCGTGGACAAGGTCACAATTATGGAGAGGTGTGGGGTCCGCAGCCTGTTGGTGCGGCTCCGGCAGAGCCAAAACCCGGAGAACGGTGACAAGTATAGCAACAAAGCGGCTCAGAAGGGGGTCATGAGCGCCCAGTACAACCAAGAAGACCTCCCGTTCACTGAGGACGGTCTTTTCCCAGACATGGTCGTTGGCCCCTACGGCTTTCCTTCAAGGATGACCATTGGCATGCTTTACGAGATGCTCGGTGGCAATATCGCGGCAAAGGAGGGAATGATAATGGATGCCACGGCCTTCCGTGTTCTTCCCGGGATCCATACGGACAAGGGAAAAGTTGCGCCCATGCAGAACTTTTATTGCGGAAAGACTGGAGACTTCATCGGCCAGGGATATATGTGCCTTGTGAGTTACACGCGCCAAAGACACACTGTCAGCGGCAAGATCCACGCGCGTGGAAAGGGGCCATGTGCCCCAATCACGGGACAGGCCACCGAGGGTCGCAGCAACGAGGGCGGGCTCAAGATCGGTACGATGGAAATGACGACTTGCGCCTCGGTAGGCGCAAGCTCCCTGGTGCAGGAGACCATGACATACCATGATGGTAGGGAGGTGGACGTCTGCGGATGCGGGCGGCCGGTTGACTCGTCGAAACCGTTGGACCGTGCCTCCCCGTGCGGTGGGTGCGACGGGTCCGCCGGGCCGGCTCGAAAAATATTCGTCCCACGGGTAACCCTCGCACTTTACTGGGAACTAATGGCAAGCGGCGTGGAGATGCTGATGGTCCCTGAAAGCAACGGAAACGTCAAGCTTCAGAAGTCGAGTTTGCGCAAAATAAAGAAGCCTCGAAACTACTTTTTTTGTAAATTTGCGTTTAAAAATGCTTACGATAGTCTCTTACAGGCGTTTTCTTATTTTTCTTTTGTTGAGGGTGGGGAGTGCAGAAGTCTGGTTTCAAACTTCAAAAACAGGCTTTTGATGACTGCTGAGATCATCACCTCACAGATGACCTTCCTTGATGACCCAGACGTGCGGGAAGAAGTTCACGACGTATGCAGCACATTAAAGCGTCACTTTGAGACCCTTCCACGTAGGATAGTACACAACAATCTCAAGGACGGCCGCCACTGGCCAATCAAAACCGACCAGTGGTGTATGCACGACTGCCACCCATTCGACACTATTCCTGTTCCGCTCGTTGCAAGATACGACTACGAGAAGAAGAAGCCCGTTTGTTTCGGAAATTTTTGTTCCCCAAATTGCGGAAGGGCTTATGCTCTCGAAAGAAAGCCAGTCGGGTGGACTCTTGTGATGAGCGACTACAGTCAAATTTTGTTTGAATGTTTCGGTATTCCGGTTGAGGACTCGGGGAGGGTGGCCTGGCCGCGTGAGATGCTTCGCGTTTTTGGAGGCGATAAATCGATCGAGGAGTTTCGCGCGGGCTTTTCTCACCCCCTTTGTCTCAGGCTCGAGACCAACAGCTTTTGCGTTCAGCTCCAGGTCCTGGTGGAGGTGCTGCCAGATCTCAGCTCTGGTGTCTCCGTTGGGGTTCCTCATGGATCGCATCGCCAGGATCAATCGAAGAGACTGCAAGCACTGGCAAATACAGTCATCGAGCAGAATTGTCAGTCTGAGAAGAGGGAGGATGTAAAAGAGGAAAGACTCGACGCAATCGAATCTCAGGCGGAACGCGGGATCTCTGTGTTCGAGGAGTTCATGACCCACGTCCGGGCGCACGCAGGCAACGTCGATGCCGCACGTTCGGCGATGGCCCTGGACCATGGGGTGGAGAAAATCGCCGGAGATATCGTCAAAATGTCTGTCTCTGGTGCGGATAACGTCAAACCAACACCAAAACGCACCCGGAATTAACTGTATTTTTTTCTTCGGACCATGTATGCGAATGCATGCATATATAAAAAAAGCTCCTTTAAGTTAAAATGACTGTCACAGTGCAGTTCTCAGACAACGGAAACATGAAAGTAAAGGAGTTTGAAATGAGGGAACCCCCCGACGCTCTATCCAAGTTTTTGCCACCGTCCGAACTCGAACCCGTTTATTTCGCACGTCTGCCAGAGAGAAACCTGTATATTTTCGGGCTCAGTCCGATTAGCGAGTGGGAGGAGCAGGATGACGACAGCCAGGATTTTGACTTCGAAGGAGACGAGTCATCCTCGTCCTCCGAATCCGAAGAGTCTGAAATAGATACGGCGGATCTCGAGATGGCATTTCAGCAGACCCCGGAGAACGTGGGTAAAAAGTACAATTTAAGACCAAAACGACCATTGCCGGTCATCAATGGAAAGGTCCTTAGGCAGCATCCTCTCCATGAAGATTCGCCGGCATTCGTTCTTTTTGTCGCCTTAACTTCCACTGGGAAGTTAGTTAATCTTCACAAGGCCATTTTCGAGGAGGCCAAACGTACAAACGCGAAATTGTTGCCCATGAAAAAGTCGAGTCTCGGTCCAGTGATTGAGACCAGCCCGCAAGTAGCAGAAGCCCAACAAAAGTTCTTCGAAATCGAAAAGCTTCGCTTAAATCGATCGTAAAGCCCGACAAACAAAAATTGTAGATATTAAGTATACGAATCCAAATACAAAGGTTTGCCTAACGCTGGATTTAAAGCTTGAAATCTCAATTGCCGAAATTCTCTTTTCACACCAGCTGACACGTGTATTTAGCGCATTAAGTTGAAATCTCGAACAATGATCGTAGTTTTCGTCTGAACTCTCATCAGTAAAATTCATTTTTGGGTTAATATTGACAACGGGAGTTTTTTATATATTAAACGCATGGACGTTCGATGCTGGAATTTTCAAGCCGCCGGTGAAGTTTTGACCTACGAGATGGTACCTGGCCATCGAGGGATGACTTCTCCATCCAGGGTTAGTTGCGTCCATAGCGGTTGCAAAAGGTGAAGGGGATTCGATAGTGCACCTCACCGTCCGTGTGTGCATTGAAAGCTCGAACTTTGTAAAGTTGGGCACCGATAGTCTCTCGATCCTCTCACCCTCGTTCCATATGGCGTCAATGGGGTGGCAAGAGGGTTGATTTTTTAGGCACGGACTCAGCGCCAGAGCAAGAGCGTTAAAAATGTCCTCAATCAGCTTGCGATTCAACGGGTACTTGGCATCTAGGAATTCGTGGACAAATGCATTAAAGTCACGGTCCTCATCCAGTTTATATGAACGCACCAAGGGGCGAAGCATGGACTCAGAGTTTGGTTCCGGAAAGTGTTTTGCCGAGAGGTTTGAACTCGGAAGCCTTGGGACCGCAGGAGACAGGTTTGGGTCAAGGTCGGGAATTTGCGGGGGGAACAAGGATCCAAAGCCATTGAACAAAATTGGGTTCTCGCTGTCGATGATTTCCTTGATACGCAACGCAAAGATGTTTCCTTGCACCGCCAGTGTCTCAATGGCGACCGGACACTGGTTGACTGCGCCATCACGCTTCGAAATACCAGAGGCCCATAGGAACTCGTTCATCTGACGTTCAATCGCGTACAAGGCGTCAGAGGGGTCTGTCGGTGGGCAGAAGCTCTGGTCTGTCAAAGCGGCCTGGAGCTCCATTGAAATGAGGTCCTCGAAATCAACCTGGGGCCTTGGGGCATACTTTGGGTCTCGACAGATTTCAGCAAAGAAGACTCGTACAAGGTGCTCCACTCGCATGTCGTCGAACAACCGGCGGATGTGCGGAGGTCTCTTCATGCTTATCTGGACGTTTCTGTAATTTGAAATCACACGCTGGTGAGCGCACGTGTGAATCGTGGAAAACGCCGCCCGCACCGCAACCTCCGTCGTGTGAGTCACGGATTGTGTGGTGACCTCCTCCTCGGTCGAAATCAAAGTCGAACCGTCGGCGAGTTTAGTCTCGGAACGTATGACACGCGTGCGGGTCTTGGCATGGCTGGAGGCAACGGTTCGCATCTCGGTGAAGGACTGGCTCTGTTCCAGGGAGTTTAAGCCGTGGGCCGAACGGCTATCTTCGTTCACCTGCGCGTTGGCCATATGCACGTCCTGGGTCGCACTTGTGACTCTGGAAGCCTTGCCCGCCTTCTCCAGGTGGCGAACGGCATTGCACAACGCGCACACGCAGATCCCCTTGTGCCCGAGTACATTGGGCTGCAAAGGGGTCTCGGCACCCTCGGACTTCACCGGCCGGCAGACCTCGCGCAGAGGCTTTTCCCTGACCTTGAATCCACGCAACTTCTTCGCTGAGAGCGGAAGGGTCTCGTTCCACCCCTCGAAGACCCGCTGGATTTCCCGACGCAGCACGGAAATTGGGTCCTGATCCATGATTTATGAAATCTGACAAGCCCCCCTAAGATGTAAAAAAACATTTTCGCGTAAAACATTTCCGCCGAGGAAAAAATAACCTCGGAAGCGAGTTTTGTTGTTAGCGCGAGAACCTCCATGCCTCGACGCAGTCCTCGGGTTGGAGCAAATCCACACGGACCCCGTGGGGGAGGTATGACTGGTTCGTTTTTAACATTCCCAAGTCGAAACACACGCGCATTGGCAAGTATCTTTGAAAAAAATACTTTCGTGCTCTTGGCAAAAGTGTTTCCTGTATGAACTTTTCGTCACGCGGAACAAAACGAAGGTGTGTGCGGGTGTCATCCCCGTCTTCACCGTCACCGCAGTACATACACAGAATGGTTTCTTGAAGTTTAAGAACATACATGCCAAGTTGCATCTGACACGTGTACATAATTGGGGTGGTTGGGTAGGGTTTTGATGTGGACTTTGTCTCCAGTAATGCGCGATTCTCGTCTGAGGCTTCAACTTTCCGCTCATAAAAAAAAACCCCGTCCGCGGAGTATGCGAATATAGGGTCCCAGGGACAAAGGATAAGCCCTGGTATCGCGAGCTCTGTTTTCTGCCCTCTGCGCAGCCTTTCCATGCGCAGGGCGCTCTTCGCGCCAAACGGCTCCATAAACGTGCCTCTACGCGTGTTTGCGTTCCCGGTGAACGAAGGCCAGAAAGTTTCGCGGATGAGTTTATCCTGGGACATGTAAGGATTAAGGCCCGCAGCCGCCGCGCATGAATTACCCGTAATCCTGTGGGTTCGAGCCTTAAACCAGCCCAGGCTACGTTGCTTCTCCTTGCAAACCTCGCGCATGTGTTCTGGACCTCTCACTCGCATGGATTCAACTATCCGCATTTGCATGTCCTTGGTGATCACTGTAACCGCGAGTTTCAAGGGTTTTTCTGGTTCCCCGATGTCTTGGAATCCCAGAGCCACCAATTCGTTGATGGCGAGGTTCTCATC
>JACCDK010985625.1_pt1 | contig 10110 bp, 7 predicted proteins | sample 7445871 | NCBI WGS metagenome assembly JACCDK01 (sample SAMN15323436, study PRJNA562643) | freshwater metagenome | isolation source: river surface water | place: USA:Blue River Watershed | collected 2017-08-15
ATTGGCAGTCTTGGGGCCTGGGTGCTTGCATCGGCCGGGCCATGTTATTTCAATGAATTGGTTGGGCCACGGGCCGGCTATTTGCGGATGCATGAGGCGCTGATGGCCCTTGATCAGCATGCGGCGCTTTATGGCCTGAATGTTCAGGCCCTGCATTTTCAGGACATGCTGCGCCAGTCCCAAGGCGGGCCATTGGTATTTGCCAGTGGCATTTCTGCCATGCCCTCCATGCATGTGGCCATGGCGACTTTGTTCGTCATTGGGGCCTTTCAGCATAGCCGGAAAATCGGCTGGTGTTTCTTTGGCTATGCCATGCTGATCTGGATCGCCTCCATTCATCTCGGCTGGCATTATGCCTCAGACGGGTTGCTGGGGGCAGCCATGATGGCCGGGCTTTGGGTCGTCTCCGGCCCCGTCGCCCGGATCATTTATTCTGGTCTGCGGGCCAAAGGCCTGGCAACGACCCGCCTGTCGGCCTGACGCTTAATCGCCAGTGAAGATGGGCGGGCGCTTTTCGACAAAGGCGTTGATCGCTTCCCTATTGTCCGCCGTTTCATGGACAATCGCCTGATACGCGGCAGATAATTCCAATATGTCGGACATGCGGCTGTGTTGCGCCTCGCGCAGCAGGCGCTTGGTGAGGCGCAGGGCGCGTGGCGGGTTGCAAACAATCCGCTCTGCCATGGCCATGGCCGCCTCCATCAGCTGATCATCTTCGACCACTTGGCTGACAAGGCCAATGTCCTTGGCTGTGTCGGCATCAAAACGATCGCCTGTAAAGAACAGCTCAGCTGCCTTGGCATAGCCCAACACCTGTTGCAGCGCCCAAGCCCCGCCGTCACCCGGCACAATGCCGACCTTGATAAAGCTGCACGCGAACAGCGCGCTCTTGGCCGCGATCCGTATGTCGCACAGACAGGCGAGATCCGCCCCCAGCCCAACGGCGTGGCCATTAACGGCGGCAATGGCCGGAATTTCAACATCGAGCAGCGCGCGCGCCACGCGCTGGACGCCGCGACGATAATTGGCGCGTGTGGAATCGGGCTGGTCAAGCACGCCAATGCCCTGGCGCTGCTGCATCGACTTCAGGTTTCCGCCCGCGCTGAACGCCTTGCCCGTGCCCGTTAGGATGAGGCAGCTGACCGAGCGATCATCAGAGAGCGCCTGCAAGGTCGAGCAGATATCCTCGCAATCTTCATGCGTACCGATGGCGTTCATCGTTTCCGGCTTGTTCATCCGCAAGATCGCAACACGGCCACGGCGTTCAACATCAAGGAATTCACCCATGATCTACATCCTCTTCTTTGTCTTCGGTCTGGTTCAGCTATTGCATGGCCTGTGCCTGCTGCAAAGCGGGGTGCCTTATTTTGCCTGTTCTGCGACCAGAGCCAGCACCCGTTCGGCCCATTCCGGGCGACAGATGAGAAGATCGGCCAAATAGGTGTCGGGATTATTATAGATTAATGGGCGGCCATCGGCCCGGCTCACATGCAGGCCTGCGGCTTTGGCGACCGCCGCTGGCGCGCAGTTATCCCATTCATATTGGCCGCCCGTGTGCAGATAAATATCCGCTTCTCCCCGAACGACGGCCATCGCCTTTGCGCCCGCCGACCCCATGGGGTGCAGAACAGCGCCCAGTGCTTCCGCCACATAAACCGCTTCTGCGGCGGGGCGCGTGCGGCTGATCAGCATACGCGGCGGCGTGTTGGCAGGCGGCAATTTTATGGATTGTCCGGAAGAGAGCGTAAGATCCAGAGCGGGCAGGGCCACTGCGCCCAAAAGGGGTGCGCCATCAATCGCTAACGCAACATGCACGGCCCAATCGGATCTGCCCTCCCCATATTCGCGTGTGCCATCGAGCGGATCGACAATCCAGACCCGCCGCGCTGACAGGCGTTCGAGATTATCCTTTTCTTCTTCGCATAAAATGGCGTCCTGAGGACGCGCCGCACCTAGGCTCGCCATCAGATGACCATTGGCGGCCGCATCGCCTGCCGCGCCCAGCGCCTTGCCTTCTTTCGTGCCTGATTGTTGCAGCGACAGAAGAATCTGCCCCGCCTCTGTCGCAAGGCGCTCGGCCAGGAGAATGTCGGATGGCTCTATAATCAATCCATAGCCTTTCATCATCGCGGGTCCTGTTTGATCCAGTGCACGGGGTGTCCTGTCAATGTGGATTTCCAAATGCCCAGCCGAAGCGAACCAAGCTGTTGAGGTGGGCTGAGGCTCAATGCCCTGATTAATCTGAATATGGTTAACAAAAAGCGAGTTAACTTTTATCTCCATGATGCATCCGTTAACCATATTGAGTGACCACCACTTCATACCTGATCGCAATAACGGGCCTCATAACCGGCGGATGTTTTGGAGCAGTTTCAAGGCAATGTCCGGACGAAGCGATTAGGAAATCCAAAATGGCTACCTACCGGGTCAGCAATCAAGCGCAGCTTGATGCCGTAATTATGAAGGTTAAGGGCGGAGACTCTGTTCTCATGCTTTCTGGCAATTACACCTCTCTGTCCCTTGTGAATAAGGCCTTCACCTCAGCGGTGACCTTTGTCTCCGAAAGTGCCACGGCGCCGGCCAATATTGCCTTTGCCAAGGCGTATAACAGCAGCAATGTCGTCTTTAAAAATCTCTCGATCGGACGAGCCCTTAATCCGGCGGTTGATAAGGAATGGACGAATATTGCGCAGGTCGAATATTCGACAAATGTCACCTTTGACGGTGTGAAATTCTCTTCAACGGGTGCGGATGCCAGCTATTTGGGGCGCGGCCTTTTCGTTCGTGGCGGATCCAATGTCACCGTCCAGAATTCGGATTTTTCTCACCTTGCCGTGGGCATGACCACTATGTCCATGTCCGGCATCAACATCTTGTCAAACAAGTTCCATGATGTGCGGATTGATGGTGTGGAACTGACGGCGGTGGCGGGCGGCAAGATTGACGCCAATGATTTCCGCGATTTTCGCTCCAGCCCAACCGCGCATCCAGATGCAATTCAGGTCTGGACTTCCGGAACCGGCAAGCCAACCACCGACTTGCTGATCAGCAACAATGTTATTCTCCCCGGTACAGGCGGGGGCGGGCAGGGGATTTTCATTCAGGATGAAGTCGGCAATGCACCGCACCAACGCATTACCATTCGAAATAACTTGGTGCTGGATGCTGGCAATTATTACAACGGCATCACCGTGCGTGGTGGTAAGGATATTGTGGTTGAGGGCAACACCTCCATCTCCCCAACGACGGACACAAAGAATTTCTGGATCCGCCTCGACAATGTTCAGGGGGCGGTTGTGAAGAATAATCTCGCCGACCAGCTCGTTCAGAATAACACCACCAATATCACCCAGTCCGGCAATATCTTCCTCAATCTGCAAAAGAGTTTTGCGACCAAGATTTCGGGGATCAACTCCGGGAGTCTGGCGACGGTCTCAAGCTTGATTGTGCCCGGTGTGGGCTATCAAATCCCCAGCACAACGAGCACGCAGACGAGCCTGTCGAGCAGCTCAACTTTGCTGGCGCCGTCCACCACCACAACCATGGTGACAACATTGGCGGCACCGACATTGGCCGATACGCTGACACCAATTGCGACCGCTCCGGTCGCGACAAGCAGCTTTTCATCGCCGTCCTTTGCCAAACCCATGCCTGCGGCACCGCTGACGCTCAACATAGCTGCACCCGTGTCTCCATCTGAGTTGATGGCGGCTGCGCGCAATCGTCGGTTTAGCTTTTCGATTGATCGCTAAACCGTGTTGAGGAAGGGCTCGTCGCGGGAGAGCGGGCGAGCCCTTTTTGTGTCCCCTTGGATCCCTGTTTGAAGCGCAGGGCAGGGGCTTCCACCAGACGCCAGCTCAGCCAAGCGAGCAACAGGATCAATGGAAAGCTGAGTGCCATGTTGGCAAATGCAGGCGATCTGAAGCTGAGGGACACGGGCACCAGCGCCTGCTGGATCGGAAACGCGTAGATATAGACGCCGTAAGACATGTCCCCTCTTCGCGTTAGACGATTGAACCAGCGCGGCGCATGAAAAGCGAGTATGAGCACAGTGTAAGCGCCGCCGAGCGCCAAGGCTTCGGCAAATAAGGGCGTCGCCATTGCCAGCACGACGCCAAATGCGGCCAGCCAGCCGAACCCGGTGTGAAGGGGGATGCGATCCCGATAGAGGTAACAGAGCATCCCTGCGCCATAGAAACGGAACAGCCAAAGCAGTTGCGCGACATGGTAAAGCAGGCCGGAGCGTTGGTGAGGATCCCTCAACAGGATCGTGGCGATCATAGAGACCCCCCATGCGAGGAGCACCAGGCCACGCCGCCACCGCCCCGTCGATAGCAAGATCGCGCCGCCAATGTAAAAGGCGACTTCATATTTCAGCGTCCACAGACTGCCATTCACGACATCTGGATAGGGGTGGTTGGAGAACATGCCGCCCATGCCCGAACTAAAGGGCCAAAAAACAAGTGCGCTCAGAAAACCCCATGTCTGCTTGTCCGAGACATAATCGCTAAGGGGCAGCACCGTCAGCATTGGCCCCAGAACGAAGACCGTCAGAAGGACGCAGACCCATAGGCCGGGAAACAGACGCAGGGCGCGGTTGAGCGCAAAGCGTGCGGCCGTCTTGCTCCGATCAAAGCTCATCGAAATCAACACGCCGCTGACGATGAAGAAGATACCAACCGCAGACAGCCCAATCGTCGCTTGACCCCGTGTCAGGCGGAACAGGGGTTCGGTCAGGTCAGAGCCTGTGGTCAGGGCAAAGCTATGCGAGATGATAACGGCGGATGCGGCAAACAGGCGGATGGAATCAAACGCATTGTTGCGGGCATCGGGGCCGGACAAAGACTGGCCAAGTGTCTGCGTCATGCTCGCTTAGCCCGATCCTTCAGGTCTTGCAGGTCCCGGCGCATGACAACAAGCTGAATCAAAACGCGCAGGGAGAGCGCGGCACTTGTGGCGAGTGCGGCCCCCATCGCCCCGAACTGCGGGATCAAAAGGGCCATGAGCAGGGCGGCAACGGGCATCGTGCCAACGGCTGTCCAGGCGTTGACATGTGCTTTGCCCGTCATGGAGAGAAAGGAACCTGCCGGGCCAAATGCGGATAACAAGAACACGCTGATCAGAAGGATGCGAAAGGCGGGCTCCGCCCGCACAAATTCAGCCCCGAACAGGCGCAAGAGCGGGTCTGAAAACAGGCCCAGACCAAGCGCCATGAGAAGAGACACTACCCATGCTGCCCGTTGCGAGATGCGGTAATCGTGCATCAACGCTGCATGATCCCCCAGACGATGAAAGCCTGCAAAGCGGCTATCGCAGACGGCCTGAATAGAGGCCCCCAGAAAGGAAAGCGGCATCGCCAGCCGAACCGCGATGCCGAAAATGCCCGCATCTTGCGGTGCACCAAAAAAGCCGAGCATCAAAATGCCGAGCGAGTCATTGGCAAGCGACGCCAAGCTGACGATCCAGAAAGGAAAAGCTGACGCAAAAAGGCTGTGGCCTTTCGCAAAGCGGCGCGGTCGATGCCGCATCAGCCGCCACAGCGCGATGGCCAGCAAAAGGAGCGCGGCACATTGCCCCGCGATAAAAGCATGAACAGCCCCCATATAGCCTTGGCTGCGCCACAGGAGAACAAAGCTGATCGTGGCGATGAGCGGGAGGATGAGCGACCCCAATATATTGGCCAGACCCTGCCTGCCCAGCCCGCGCAGGACCGAGCTAAGGGCGAGGACGATGCCGCCGGGAACCATTGCAATTGCCATCCAGCGCAGTGCGCTGGCTGCTTTGGGTGGGCTGCCCAGGGCATTGGCAATGGACTCGGCAAAGGCCCAAGTCACGCCGACTGCAATGATAAAGAGCAGGCCGCAAAGGAGCGCCGCTCGAAGGGTAAGCGCCTGCACGCTTCCCCAAGCCCCATGGGCATGTGCGGCCGCGACTTCGCGCACGGTAGAGGTCTGTAGCCCCAGCGGCGCCCCCGCTTCCGCCACCCGATAGACAGAAAGGGCAATATAATAGAGGCCCAATGACTCCGGCCCCAGCGTTCGGCTGAGGATGATGGATTGGAGGAATTGGACGCTCGCGGCCAAGCCTTTGCTAATAAAGGCCCCCGCGACATGGGCCAATTGAGGCGGGCAGAGCCGCAGGAGCGCCTTCATTCGAGCATCTGCCGCACGCGCGCCGACGCCGGCTTTTCAATCAGAAGGTAAAAGCCAATGCTGGCAATCAGCGATAGCCCGACGGCAAAGAGCATGAGCAGGATATCGTTGAACAGGTTTTTGAGGGCGAAATACCCCCAGAGAAATCGCACCAGACCCAGCACCAGATAATGGATCAAATAAATGGAGTAAGACGCATCCCCGAGCAGCTTCCAAAGCGGGGAATGTGGCGTTTTCCCTGCGGCATCTAGGCTGACCGCCCCGATGACGAAGAGCAATGCTGGCAAACCCCAATAGATGATGCGCGCCGCATCTAGACGACCAACGGTAATATGGACATTGACCCAAGCGAGGCTGGTAATGCCAAGGAGAATGCAGACCGCCCCCAAAATCGGCGACCGTAAAAGGCCTTTGCGAAAGGCAAGCCACACGAGCATTCCGCCTGCAAATTCTGCCGTCAGCGGGTGAAGGTAAAATCGGGCGACGGGCTGTTGTGGGTCAAGCACAAGCCCTGCGACCCAGCACAGAGCAAAGACACACATGACGCCCAGCCAAGGCCGGGTGGACAGGGCGACGATCGACAGCGCGAACAGCGTGTAGAAGAAAAATTCATAATTGAGTGTCCATCCGATCAGGAAGACGGGCATGGCCTCCCCCAGCATTGGGTGGGGCCAGGCGATAAATGCCATGGAGGCGAGGAAGAGGGGCAGATCAACTGTTGAGGTCCTGAACAGGGCCGGGGCAAGTAAGATTGCCGCAGAGGTTGCCAAGGTCACGATCCAATAGGCCGGGCCAACGCGCGCCAGACGGCGCTTGAAAAAGACCCAGCCGCTGGTCGGGCGGGATGCATAGATATGGCACATGATGAAGCCGCTGATGACGAAGAAAACATCCACCCCCGCCCCGCCAATCGGGAGGTCGCGCACGATGTTTCCGCGCCCATAAATCGGAATGATCTGCACCGCATGGCCAATGGCGACAAGGATTGCGGCCATCGCCCGGAGATATTGAAGCGACCAGAGCTGTTCGCGTTCACCTTTGGCCACAGCCGCGCCCTTTTTGTTTTTCTATGCGGTCACCAGACCAAGGCCTGCCCACAGAGACGCTTCTGTCCTGCAAGGCGGGGAGACTGCAAATTAACAATTCTTCAGGTGACTTTGGGCCGTTGGCGGTGCTGGATGGGGCTGAGTTCAGGGAAAAGGAGTTGATGTGCCGCACATCTTAGCTGCACGATCTTCAGGGCAAGGGAGCGTGTCGGCGCGGCTTCTGACAGGTGGGAAAGTCGCGCTTTTTCCCTTCCGGTCTGAATTGGCTCCCGCTGTGCGGTTCATGCGTCACGCGGCTTTTTACTTGGCCGCGATTTTACTGGGCATTTTCTATGGCTTTTGGGGGACCGTTCTTCCACCGGCCTTCATTGTCCTGATGGTTGTGCCGATCCTGATCCTCTTCGGGCTATTCCTATGGGTCATGCCCGATGAGCGTGTCGCCGCCAGCGGACCAAGCTGGCTGCTGTTCATGGGCTTTACGGCTGTGACATTTCTCTGGCCCAATTATCTTGGCCTGTCGCTGCCCGGCGCGCCTGTGCTGTCATTACGACGCGTGTTGGGGCTGGCGTTGATGCTTGTCTTCCTCGTGCATCTGGCCAGCTCGCGCGGGGCACGCGGCGTTGTGAAAGACCAGCTGTCGGGCTTTCCCCTGTTGTGGAAGTTTCTGGTTGGCTTTGCGATTGTACAGGTGATTGCCATTGGCCATGCCGATGTCTGGTATCTGGCCTATCGCTTCTGGTTTAACGCGCTCTATGCGTGGATTGCCCTCTTCTTCGTCGCAGTATTTGTGTTCGCCACGCCGGGCCGCATTGAGAGCTGGGCCAAGATGATCGCTTGGTGCGCCATCCTTGTATCGTGCATTGCCATTGCCGAACAATTCACCCGCCATGTTCTCTGGGCCGATTATATCCCGCCCTTTTTGAAGATCGAGAATGACGATGTGGCGCGCATTTTGACGCCCACATTTCGAGGGTCGCAATATCGGTCGCAGGCCATTTTTGGTGTGTCGCTGACGCTAGCGGAGTTTCTGGCGCTGGCAGCACCACTGGTCATTCATCTGCTTGTGATCGCCAGAACAACGGGGGAGCGGTTGCTGCTGGCCGCGGGGCTTGTGGCGGTGGTGCTCGCCATTGCTTTTACACAAGCGCGATTGGGATTTGTTGGCCTGTTGGTCGGCGGCCTCCTGTATCTCTTCCTCCAAGGGCTGATCCGGATGCGCGCCAACCGGGCGGATATTATCGGCCCAGCCATCACCTATGGTTATGTCGCGGGCCTGATTGGTCTCTATATTCTCATCATGTCGGTTGACGCGTTGCGTGTCCGTATTTTCGGCAGTGGTACGGTGCAATCCAGCAATGATGCCCGGGGGATACAGTTTGACATGGCCCCGCCTGTCATTCTCGAAAGCCCATTCTTCGGCCATGGGCCGGGCCGAGGTGCCGAAGCATTGGGATTCGTCACGCCGGGCGGCCTTGTCACCATTGATACCTATGTGCTGTCGGTCGTGCTGGATTACGGCGTGATTGGCTTTGTGCTGTTTTTCGGGATGCTCTTCGCGGCGATCATCCTGACCTTCCGGCTGGCGATTAACTTCAAGCCCGGCCCCGGTGTGGAGCAGCGAGAGGCCAGCTTTGTTCTGCCCTTTTGTGCGATGTTGGCCGCATTCTTCATGATTAAGACGGTGCTGAGCCAAGAGGAAAACCACGCCATCCTCTTCATGGTCTATGGTGCGGTGATCGTCCTGGCCTATCGGGCGCGCGGGTCGCAAATCCGCCCCCCGCGCAAGACCCATTTGGTCCGACAGCGATAAGGGCTAGCTCAGCAGGACAACTGGGCTGGACGGGTGCCAGTGGAGTGACACCTTATCATCCCAGCTAAACTCGTCTTGATCCCAACGCGATAAATTGGGACGGGAAACACGGATGCTGCGGCCGCTGTCGAGGCGGATATCGTAAATGGTGATATCGCCCAGATAGGACATGCCCTTAATCTGCCCCTGTGCGATATTGGTGCCCGCTGGACTGTCCTTCGCCTTGGCACGGCCAGCGGGGAGCATCGTGATTTTCTCAGGGCGAATTGCAACCCAGACGGTGGTTTCATGCGCGCCTGTGACGCCGTGGTTGAGAAAGACACGGCCCAATTCTGGGCAATCGACCATGGCCTGTTCCGGCTCATCAACGGTCAGCTTGCCTTCAAATATGTTCACCGAGCCAATAAAATCCGCAACAAAGCGATTGGCGGGGTGTTCATAGAGGTCAGAGGGTTCGGCCAATTGGGCAATATCGCCCTTATTCATCACCGCGATCCGCGAGGCCATGGACAAGGCTTCATCCTGATCATGCGTGACCGTGACAAAGGTGATGCCGACATTGTCCTGAAGCTCCGCCAGCTCAAACTGCATTTGCGCCCTGAGCTTCGCATCGAGTGCTGACAGCGGCTCATCCAGCAGCAGCACCTTGGGGCGCATGACGAGGCCACGGGCGAGCGCCACGCGCTGCCGCTGGCCGCCGGAAAGCTGATCGGGCATCCGCGCACCCAGACCGCCCAGGCTCACCAGCTCCAGCGCCTCTTCAACGCGGCTGCGAATTTCCGATTTTTCCAACCCGGCAATTTTAAGGCCGTAGGAGACATTGTCCGTCACCGACATGTGCGGAAAAACGGCATAGCTTTGAAACACCATATTCACCGGACGGCGATTGGGGGCGACGCCCGCCATATCCTGCCCGCCGATTAGAATCTGGCCCTCGCTCGGCACTTCAAACCCGGCCAGCATCCGCAGCAGAGTCGTTTTGCCGCAGCCCGATGGCCCCAGCAGGACAAAAAACTCCCCTTCCAAAATGTCGAGCGACACATCGTCGACAGCCACCATATTGCCAAAGCGTTTGGTGACATTGCGGATGGAAATGACGGGC
>JACCDK011508122.1_pt1 | contig 10104 bp, 10 predicted proteins | sample 7445871 | NCBI WGS metagenome assembly JACCDK01 (sample SAMN15323436, study PRJNA562643) | freshwater metagenome | isolation source: river surface water | place: USA:Blue River Watershed | collected 2017-08-15
GGCGTCTGGTTGAAGTTCGCTGCCTGGAGCAACGGTGCATTGACGAACCACGAGAACATGAAGGTGAACGCAGTGCACGCGAGTGCCGCGACGAACTCGACGGCGAGCAAGTGTGGCCACGTGTGCACCTTGTCGACCGGGACGGCCTTGACGTCTTGGATCGAGCCCGACTTGACGACGGTGAGGAGTCGCTGGGTGTGTCCACCAGGTCCCGTACCCATCGGCAGGTTCGCATCTCCTGCACCAGCGACGACGACGCCAGCCGACTTCTCGGCGACGGCGACACCACCACCGGCGCCAGCCTTGGCGGCCTTGCTGCGCTCGAGCAGGTGCGCAGGAATGCGCGAGTCACCTTCGCTCGCGCCCTCACCAGAAGACGAGGATGCAGCTGCCTTCTCGCGTGCGGCCTGCGCTCGCTTGAGGAGGTGTTCTGGGATTTCAGTCATGTCAGATCATCCTTTCAGTCTTCGCGATGATCACAGCGGACCCGAGATGCCACCGTCCTTGCGCACTCTCCAGAAGTGGATCGCAAGGAAGATGACGGTGACGAATGGGAACAACAACACGTGCAAGACGTACCAGCGCAACAAGGTCTCCGCGCCGATCTCGACACCACCGAGGAGCACGAAGCGGACCTGTGAACCGATGACCGGCGAGTAACCCATCATGTTGGTTCCCACCGCGACGGCCCACAGTGCCAACTGGTCCCATGGGAGCAGATAGCCGGTGAACGAGAGCAACAACGTGAGGGTGAGGAGGATCACGCCGATCACCCAGTTGAACTCACGCGGTGCCTTGTATGCACCGTGGTAGAACACGCGCGCCATGTGGAGGAACACGCTCAACACCATCAAGTGAGCGCCCCAACGGTGCATGTTGCGCACCATAAGTCCGAACGTCACCGAGGTCTGCAACGACTGAATGTCTTGCCAAGCGTCGGCAGCAGTCGGTCGGTAGAAGAACATGAGGAAGATGCCCGTGACGGTGAGCAAGATGAAGAGGAAGAAGCTGAGTCCACCGAGGCACAGCGTGTAGCTGACCTTCACCGCGTGTCGCTTCACCTTCACCGGGTGCAAGTGGTAGAGCACCGAGTTCATGATCACGTACGAACGGTTACGTGGCGAGTCGGTGTAACCCTTGCGGAAGATCGAACCGGGACGGAAGATCGAGTTCCAGGCCTGGCTGCCCTGCAGCGACTCGCCGAGTTTGGCGGCGCGTTCCTTCAGCGTGAGGCGGGGCTTTTCTTCGATGGTGCTGGCCATGTGTGTTCTCCGTGTCCCTGACGTGCCTTAGAAGCGCATTCCGTATGCATAACCGTGATTCGCCGTGCGCATGTGCGAATCACCGGTGGCGGCTGGTGCGCCAACTTTGCCCAAGATGATGACTCCGGTCGGACAACGATCGACGCACAGCGCGCAGCGCGTGCAGACGTCGTCATCGATGATGAACACCACGTTGTCGTTCGGATCCGATCCCGGCATTTCAGTGCCCTGCGCTTCGGCGATCGCGTTCGGGGTCACCATGTGGATGCACTTCCACGGACAGATGTCGACGCAACCCTGGCACATGATGCATTCGCTCCGGTCGATGTGGATGAACTGCTTCGGCTTGACAGCCTTGCGCAAGAAGTCAGCGTCGACCTCGACGAGTTGATACTCGTCGGACCATTCCGGCATCGGCGGATTTGCGTCGGTCTTTGCCACGTCGAACTATCCCTTACGCACCAGCGGACGACCGTAGGTGGAGGTCTCCACTTCCTTCGGCTTCACTTCACCGCGCTTTTGCCACCAGTTGAACAAATAGATCATGAGACCGATGAACACGGCGTGGATGACGACGACGATGATGTCGCGAATCGCCTCGTAGCTCATCGTGAACGGGAACGGACCACCGAACGCCTTCGGCTTCAAGATGTCGAAGGGTCCGAAGATGATCTTGTCCTTGCGCCAGCCAAGCTCCTTGTCGGCATGGTCGATCCATTGGTGGGGCACGACGCCGAAAGCGACGAACATGACGGCAAAGACGTACGTCGAACCGAAGATCGCCTCACCCCACGTGGCCTTGCGGTCGACGGGTCGACGCTTGCCAATCGGGATGATCACGAGCGACATGGCGAGCGTCAGGACAAAGGAAAAGATGAACGCCTGGTTCATGCCCGGCCAGCGGAGAATGTCAATTGCCAACATGGTTCGCGGGAGACGCCTTTCCTCGTGAAATCACACACGAGACTAGTCGGGCAGTCCGGAATTGGGCGAAAACAGCGAGGTAGTGCATTCGTGCATGGTTGTGACCTTGCGCACCCCGTTCGATCCTGCGGAACTGGCCAATTTCGCCGACGAACTCGTACCTCCCTAGTGTTCAAGTGCTCGCTCGTGCGTGCCTTAGAGTGAGAGCCGTCAGTTTGGGCCTGTTCCGTACAGGACCAAGAAGTCAGTCATCAGAGGATCACCGTGACCGAAATACCCGAACACCTGCTGAAGCGCTCGAAAGAACGTCGTTCTGCGCTGTCGGGTGACGGGTCGGCTGAATCGTCCTCGACTGAAAGCACTCCGGCGAAAACATCAGCACCGGCAGTCGCCAAGGCGGCCGCACCGGTTGCTGCAAGCGCACCGCCACCGCCGCCGCCAGACCCCGACTAGGTCGTGGCAGCCAAGACGCGCAAGAAGATTCCGTTCTGGGCAATGGCAACGCTGAGCCTCCTCCCGTTGTGGGCATTCCTCTATCTCGTTGCTCTCCAGCCGCAGGAAAAGACGGTCGAAGGACCGCTCGCAATCGGCGCTGGCGTATACGGCTCCTGCGCAGGTTGCCACGGAGCAGCTGGCCAGGGTGGAGCAGGTCGCGTGTTGCATCAAGGTGAAGTGCTGAAGACCTTCCCGAAGATCGAAGACATGCTGAACTTCGTCTACGTCGGCAGCCAGGCGTACGTCGCCAAGGAACTCACGGTGTACGGAGACCCGAATCGCGAAGGTGGCGCGCACGCACCGCTCGCCTACAACGGCAACCCGATGCCCCAGCAAGGTCAGTCGGCTGGCGGCGGGTTGACCGAAGCCGAAATCCTCGGAGTCGTCTGCCATGAGCGCTACACGATCGGTGGTGCCGATCCGAAGAGCGAAGAGTGGATGAGCGAATACGAGACCTGGTGCTCACCGGAGTCGGAAATCTTCCTCGCACTCGAAAACGGTGCGACGACATTCGACACACTCGACAAGGACTTCTCCATGCTGGAGAAGCCACCGGTGTTCGTCGGCACCGAAGCACGCGCTTCCGGTAAGTGACCTTTTCGCTCGGTCACGCGAACGCTCGCGCCTGACCATACGCTGAACGCATGACCCCCAACGCGCAGACGCGCGAAACTGACGTGCTCGTCATCGGTGCCGGCCCAGCCGGTGCTGCCGCCGGATATTGGTGCGCAACGCGCGGCCTCGACACGGTGATGTTGGAGAAGAAGCACTTCCCGCGAGAAAAGACCTGCGGCGATGGCCTCACCCCACGAGCAGTCAAGCAGTTGAACGACATGGGCCTCGGCGATTCACTCGCCACGTTCCATCGCTATGACGGTCTCCGCGCAACCGCGCACGGCAAGGCACTCGAGCTGCACTGGCCGAGCCACCCGATCTATCCGCAACACGGTTATGTGGTGCGCCGACGCGAACTCGACCAGATGGTCGCGTTCAATGCGGAGCGTGCCGGAGCTGCGCTCTTGCAGGGGCACGAAGCAACCGCGCCGATTCTCGAAAACGGTCGACTCGTCGGTGCGACCGTCACCGACAAGGACAACGAGACGACCTTCGACGTTCGCGCCAAGTACGTCGTGATTGCCGATGGCGCGAACTCGCGCTTCGGTCGTGCACTCGGAACCTCACGAACCCGCGAATGGCCCTACGGAACCGCGATCCGCACGTACTGGCAGAGCCCACGACACGCAGAGCCGTGGATCGAATCCGCACTCGACGTCAAGGACCGCAACGGCAAGTCGATGCCGGGATACGGCTGGATCTTCCCCGTCGGCGACGGCACGATCAACATCGGCGTCGGACTCCTGTCGACGTTCAAGGACTTCACGTCGGTGAACACGACGCTTCTCCTCGACTCGTATGCGCACATGGTCGCCGACTCGTGGGGCATCAATCCCGACACGCCCGAATGCAAGGCAACGAGCGGCAAGATTCCGATGGGTGGCTCGGTAGGCCCGAAGGTCGGTCAGGGTTACGTCGTCGTCGGAGACGCAGCGGGCAGCGTGAATCCGTTCAACGGCGAAGGCATCGACTATGCCTACGAGACCTCGCGCATGGCGGCCGAGGTGTTGCACGAGGCGATCACCCTGAATGATCCGCGCGCGCTCGGTCGATACCAGCTGATGCTGGACGACGAATACGGCCAGTACTTCAAGGTTGCGCGACTGTTTGCCAAGGTGATCGGCCGACCAGTGCTGATGCGTGAACTCTCCCGCGTCGGCATTCAGAGCCGCACGTTGATGGAGTGGGTGCTGCGCATCATGGCGAACCTGCTTCGTCCCGACGAGATCGGTCCAGCGGAAGCCGCCTACAAGGCTGCGTCTGCGATCGTTCGTCTCGCGCCGAACGCCTGATCAGTTACAGACGACTTCGACGATCTGATCGTCGATCAAGTCCAACACGGATTGCGAACCGTCACCGCCGAAGCTATCGATGAAGTCGCGGAGGTTTCCCGGGTCGTTCTCACAGGTGCGCTCAGTCGGTGTGGCAAGTCGAATGACCCAGCCATTGTCGAACACGCCGTACTCACCACCCGCGCGCATGTCGACGAGTCCCGGCAACGTCAGATAGCGACCGCCACGCGAGGAGTCTGCTGGAACGAGAGTGAACCACACCACTGCAGAACCGAGAGTGTCCGCAAGCATCACACACGACTGGGGTGTCGCAAGGTCCACACAGGTGATCTCACCGAGCGTTCCCTCCGGGATCGACACCACTCGACCGTCGTCCAGTGACACAGTTGCTACACCGACGGTTTTGCCCGACGACGTCGACCATCCCTCGTCGGCTTGCACGCCACTCACGACCGCGATCATCTCGATGTTGCGGGTCTCCGCAGCACCACTCCCCGACCCTCCGCTCGTGACTGCGAACAAGCCGAGTGCAACTACAGCGAACAACGCAACGGCGCCCAAGCCGATGAACGTTCGCAGGGAGAACAGCGTGCGCATGGAACAAACCTATGCGATTGGTCGAATCAACGCGTCGCGCGCTGAGCGGCGCGCATCGCAGACTCGGCGAGCTGTTCCATCACCTGGTCGTTGTGACCGAGACCGACGAAGAGCGCTTCATACGCTCCAGGAGCCATCGCCACCGATTCCGAGAGCATCGCATGGAAGAACTTCGCGTACATCTTCTCGTCGGTCTGTTTGGCTTCGTCAAAGTTCGTGGGCACTCGATCACCGAAGTACGCCCCGACCAAGGTTCCAACGACGGGGAACTGAGCAACGATGCCCGCCGAAGCGCATGCGTCCCGCAACAGCGCCGACAACGATCTGGCGCGAGCTGCGAGCTCCATATATACGTCTCCGGTGAGTTCGTTGAGCGCAGCGAGGCCAGCAGCGGTCGCCATTGGGTTACCCGCGAGCGTCCCCGCATGGAACACTTTGCCGAGTGGCGACAGGTTCTCCATGATGTCCCTGCGACCACCAACCGCACCGATGGGAAGTCCCCCACCAATCACCTTGCCGAAACAGGTCAGGTCGGGACGCACGTCGTACTTGGCCTGCGCACCGCCGAGTCCGAGTCGGAAACCGGTGATCACTTCATCGAACACGAGAAACGTCCCAGCACGATCACACGCCGCACGCAGTCCCTCGAGGAATCCTGGAGCAGGTGCGACGACTCCCATGTTCGCGGCCACCGGCTCGACGATCACGCATGCCACGTCGTTCCCAATCTCAGGAACCACGTTGTACGGGGCGACGATCGTGTTGGCCACAGCTTCCTCTGGCACGCCGGCAGTTCCCGGCAGTCCGAGCGTCGCCACGCCACTGCCACCGGCGGCGAGCAATGCATCCGTCGCACCGTGGAAGTTGCCGTTGAACGTGATGACCCGCTTGCGACCCGTTGCACCGCGCGCAAGACGAACGGCCGTCGATGTCGCCTCGGTCCCGCTGTTCATGAGGCGCACGCGTTCGCAGCTCGGCACCCGCTCAGAGATCGCTTCGGCCAACTTCATCTCGCGTGGAGTTGGAGCGCCGAACGACGTCCCATCACTCGCTACCGCACGCAATGCAGCAGTGATCGCCGGATGAGCATGACCCAAGATGACGGCGCCGTAACTCTGCACGAGATCGATGTATCGCTTGCCTTCGACATCTTCGATGAAGGCACCCTCACCGCGCGCGACGACGTAGGGCTCGCCTCCAACCGCGCGGAATGCGCGAATCGAAGAGTTCACTCCACCGGGGATCACTCGCGTCGAGCGCTCGAACAGCGTGTGATTTGACGCGACGCCTGCACCAACACAGGTGGTCGGACTACAGCCCTTCTCGACGCAACCCTTCGGGTCGCAATACGGAATCGTGCCAGTGGTCATCGGGCGCGCTCGGCGAACCACCGTGCGAAGTACGTGAGGATGATGTCGGCACCCGCTCGCTTGACGGCGGTCAGCTGCTCGATCGCGACACCGTCATGATCGATCCAACCGTTCGCCGAAGCAGCCTTGATCATCGCGTACTCGCCACTCACGTGATACGCGGCGACTGGCAGATTCACGCGTGATCGCACCTGAGCGATGATGTCGAGATAGCTCAGCGCTGGCTTCACCATGACGATGTCGGCGCCTTGCTGGATGTCTTCTTCGACTTCGCGCAATGCTTCGCGGGCGTTGCGCCAGTCCTGCTGATACGACTTGCGGTTCCCGCCACCGGCGATCTGAACGTCCACGGCATCGCGGACGGGTCCGTAGAGGCCAGATGCGTACTTCGCCGAGTACGCCATGATCGCCACGTCGCTGAAGCCTGCACCATCCAGCGCAGCACGAATCGCGCCGACTTGGCCGTCCATCATTCCGCTTGGCGCGACGACCTGCGCGCCAGCGGTCGCCTGCGCGAGAGCAGCACGGCAATACACGTCGAGCGTTGCGTCATTGTCGACATCGCCTCGAGAATTCAACACTCCACCGTGACCGTGTGCGGCGTATTCATCGACGCATAAGTCGGCCATGAGCACGATGCGATCGCCGAACTCCGCAGACAACTCCTTGAGTGCGACTTGGACGATGCCGTTCGGGTCGAACGCTCCCGAGCCAATCTCATCTTTGTGTGCGGGAACACCGAACAAGATTGCGGCGGGAACGCCGAGGTCGACGAGTGCGGCAATCTCCTCGCGAAGCGACTGGCGAGTGTGTTGGGACACGCCCGGCAACGACGAGATCGGTTGTGGTGACGTGATGCCCTCGCGAACGAAAAGAGGTGCGACGAGGTCGTTCACTCCCAGTCGGGTCTCGGCAACCAACTCACGCAGTGGGCCACCGAGGCGCAAGCGACGTGGTCGGTGGGTGGGAAACGCCATGGTTCAAGGCTACGGCGAGGTACGACCCGTCGCCTCGCCGACCGCGACGACAACGTCACGTCCCGCGGGAGACGAGGCAACTGCACTCGCGTGAAGCCCGAGTTCATCCATCACGGACTTCGTCGACTCTCCGAGTGCGACGAACGTGGTGCTCGGACCGGTCAGCCGTTGTTGCGCAAACGACCGCACGGCCGAACCGGACGCAAACACGACGACATCGGCAGACATCAGCTGGCGCCGATCTTGTTGATCGAGCAACTCTGCAGTCGTCGCATATCCAGCAACGACGTCGACTGTCCAACCCTTTGGTTGCAAGAGAGCTGCAAGGTCCGCAGACGGCTCCTCTGCGCCGATCACGAGCACTCGCCCGGAGCCGCTTTCGAATTCCTCTGCCAGACACCGCGCGGTCGCTCGCGATGGCGTGAATGACACTGGTCGCCCGAGCGCGGCACCAGTTGCCGTCCCTATCGCAGCAAGTTTGGGGAGCAGTCGATCGTCGGAGACAACACCATGAAGAGCGCGTGCACCGTTCGCCGAGGTGACGACGATCCATTCGTACACCATGGGATCTGCCAACGCGGCACGGAGAGCACCTCCACCATCGCGCGGTGAGCCGATTGTGATCAGCGGAATGTTGACGACGTCTGCGCCAGCATCACGTAACGCATCCATGATTTCCGTTGATGCATCTTCAGGTCGCGTGAGCACGACGCGAATACCGTGCAGCGACGTCATCGTTCGACGGCGCGAACTGCTTCGCGCGCAAGTTCACGGGCAACGTCATGTGCTCCGGAGCCGACCGTCAACTCCCGGCGTGCAGAGAAACGACGGGAAGTCGGCTCAGGTCCCGAGGCCATGAACACCGACAGTGCACCGTCGGCGGCGTGCGCCCCAAGCGGCGCTGTGCACCCGGCGCCAACCTCGGCGAGAAAAGCACGCTCGGTCTCGACTGCCTGACGTGTCGAGGGGTGATCGACGGTCGTGAGCAGGTGTCGCGACTCGTCATCGTCGTCACGACACTCGACTGCAACACAACCCTGCCCGACCATCGGGACGAATCGTTCGAGGTCGAGATACTGCGCGATCCGATCCGTGAGGCCGAGTACCTGCAGCGCTGCTGCAGCCATCACGATCGCCCCACCAGCGGGAACCTTCTCCAAGCGAGTGGTGATGTTCCCACGAAGGTCGGTGAAAGTGAGATCAGGTCGGATTGCGCCGAGTTGTGCCTGACGTCGAACCGATCCCGTCGCCACGGTCGCACCATGAGCGAGATCGTCGATGGTTGCGCCAACCAATACGTCCCGTGCATCACGGCGCTCGCACCATGCGCCGACGACGAGACCCGGCGTGTCTGCAGAAGGAAGATCCTTCGCCGAGTGGATCGCGATGTCCGCGAGTCCTTCCCGCACTGCGTGCTGAACTTCCTTGACGAACACTCCCTGCCCACCGATCGTGTGGAGCGGCACGTCGCGACGCTTGTCGCCGAGGGTCTCGACGAAGACCAGTTCATAGTCGCGACCCGTTGCAGCGCGAAGAGCGTTTCCGACCACCTCGGCTTGGGTTCGCGCCTGGGCGCTCGACCGAGTGGCGATGCGAATCATTCGATGTCGAACAAGTCGCGCAATGCGTCGGAGATTCGTTCGCCCTGTGGCGTGCCCGCATTGTTCTTCAACTGCATCGACGGTGAGTGCAACAACTTCGCCACGATCGACTTCGTCAATGTCTCGACTGCGTCGCGGTCTTCCTTCGTCAAACCACCATGACGAGCAACGTACCGCTCGACCTCGGCTTGACGAATCTGCTCTGCGCGCTCATGCAGCTCTGCGATGAGTGGAGCAGCTTGGCGCTCCACCATCGCCTCGCCGAAGCGAGCGACTTCCTGCAGGATGATCGAGCGAACTTCGTCGGTTTCCTGTGCCCGCGCTGCAATTCCCTGCTGTGCCCAGTCACGCAAATCGTGCAGGTCGCGCAACGTGACTCCGGGTAGATCCCCCGCTGCGTGTTCGACGTCGCGTGGGACGGCGATGTCGACGATGAGCAGCGGTCGATCCCCGACGGAACTGCGAGCGGAAGACAACGCATCGGCGGTGACGACCACTTCGCCTGATCCCGTTGAGGTCAAGAGCACATCGGCATGGTGAAGCGCATCGTTCAACTCGGTGAAGTCGCGTACGGTTGCGCCAACTGAGTCAGCGAGTTCCACTGCTCGCTCCTTGCTGCGATTCAACACGACGACGCTTGCTGCAGCATCAGCCGACAGCGCTCGAGCGATTCCCGTACCCATCTCTCCCGCACCGATGACGACGACGTTCTTGTTCGCCAGCGACCCGAGGAGGTCCGTCGCCATCTCCACTGCGGCATGCGACACCGATGCGGTGCCACGGCTGATGGCCGTTTCCGTGCGTGCTCGCTTGCCGACCTCGAGTGCGTGGCGGAACAACAGATTCAACGTGGTTCTTGCCGCCTCGATGCGACGTGCGGTATCCCATGCGCTCTTCACTTGGCCAACGATCTCGGCTTCACCGAGCACCGCAGAATCGAGTCCGCTCACCACGTTGAACAGATGACCGAC
>JACCDK011321321.1_pt1 | contig 10099 bp, 7 predicted proteins | sample 7445871 | NCBI WGS metagenome assembly JACCDK01 (sample SAMN15323436, study PRJNA562643) | freshwater metagenome | isolation source: river surface water | place: USA:Blue River Watershed | collected 2017-08-15
CACTCACGCCACCCGCTGGCCAATCCGATTTACCCAACATGATTTTGGGCACCGGTTTTTTGACCAACGGTTCAAATTCATAGGCCACACCGAATGCGTCTCCGGTTGCGTATGCCAATAAGGCGGTGGCGATCGAGAATTCTGGCGTGCCAACGGAGACATCCGGCAGCAATTCGCCGAGCAGAGGGAGGTCGTTTGACATGACTTCAATCTAGTCCTGTCCCTCACGCAGGATTGCCTAGGCTCTGGACTTCGGCTAAACTGCAAGGACGGAAGCGTGCCGGAGCGGCCGAACGGAACAGTCTTGAAAACTGTCGTAGTTAATAGCTACCGTGGGTTCAAATCCCACCGCTTCCTCCACTAAACAAAACCCAGCTCAGTGCTGGGTTTTGTTGTTTCTAAATAAACTAGAAAGCAACCGCTTGATTTAGCCGCTAAGGACTCAATTGAAACTGCTCAAGTATCTTGCTCAATTGACTCTTGCCTTTGTTTTCGCCTCGACGTTGGTTTCTGTAAACACGCCAGCCACAGCAGTGATGACTTGTCCTGGTGGCACCACCTACGATGCCGTTTTAGATAAGTGCAAAGTTACATACGCAACAACTGTTGGAAATTCGCTCAACACCAGTTTCACCGTTCCGGCAAACGTAGCAGAGGTAACCATTGAGGTAAATGGTGGTCGAGGTCAGGACTGGAACCCAAACCTTCGCGGTGGTGCCGGTGCTTCGATAACTTCAACGGTTGCTGTTACAGCAGGTAATTCATTTTCAATTTCTTCCCCTGGTGTAGGTGGATCGGCTGGAGCGAACTCCTACTGCTACAACACAACACCTGCCTATACCTTGTTTGCCGGCTACGGTGGTTCACACGTCAAGGTGGCTCTCAGCTCAAACCCGAACGGTGTATTCGTTGTTGCTGGTGGCGGTGGCGGTCCGGGCTGTGGTGACACCGGAGGTACCTACGGTGGACAAGGCGGTGCTGGTGGTAACGCTGGTTTGCCAGCGTTTGGCACAACAGCTGAGGTCCCTGCAACCAACGGCGGCAACTACACAACTAGTCCTTACAACAACACCGGAGGTGCAGGGGCAACCACACTTGCCGGTGGTTCTGGTGGCACCGGAGACATCGCAAACGGTGGTGCAGGTAGTTCTCTAAGTGGCGGTTCAGCACCTTGTGCCTGTGGTCGTCCGGGCGGGGGCGGGGGCAGCGGCTTTTTTGGTGGAGGTGCCGGAGGATCTCGAGGCGGTGCTGGCGGTGGTGGATCATCAAAGGTAACCGGCATGACTGTTACAGCAGCTTCACTTTCAACAAACACTTTGCCTAGCGGTACTGCGACTTTCTATTTTGAGGTGCTGTCGATTCCTGCTGCCCCAGGCACATTGACTGTCACGCCTGGTAACACCTCTGCTCAAGTATCTTGGGCTGCGGTAAACCAAGCCACGAGTTACACGGTTACATCAAACCCGGCAGGAGCTACCTGCACAGTGTCAGGCACAACAGCAAACTGCACAGGCCTCACTAATGGAGTCTCGTACACATTCACCGCAACAGCTACAAACTCGCTCGGAACTTCCAGCGCATCGGCAGCAAGTGCCGCGGTCGTACCCACAACTGGTGTGTTACCACCACCTCCACCACCACTTGGTCCGCAGATCGGTGGCTTCACAAATAGTCAGGTTCAGCCGGGCACTGCAAGTTCTTTGACATTGACTGGAGGTAACTTCACTTCAAGCACTGCAGTTACTGTCATTCCTCCAGCTGGAAATTCTTTCCCAACAACTTCTACTCCAATTACGGAACAAGAATTGAAGATTGATTTGCCTCCACTTGACCCGGGCGTCTACGACCTTGAAATCAAGAATGACAAGGGCAAGGTTTATTGGGGCAATGCTTTTCGAGTGTTGCAAGTAAAGCGTCAAAATATCTCTAAACCGAGTTCTAACACAATTGTCTTGAATGCGTTCGCTCCCGGTTCATCGAAGTTGACACTTGCACACGAGAAGAAAATCCAGTCAACAAAATCAAAGACAGCAACTGTTGTGAATTGCATTGGCTACACGGAAGGTCCAAAGACACTACCGACTGATCAGTCACTCGCATTGAAACGTGCTCGCGCTGCGTGCGCTGCGATTCGTGCAATTCTCGGCGCGAACCTCACCTATCGTGTAGCTGGAGTTACTGAAACAAAGACTGGTGCCTGGGTTCGCCGAGTTGAGGTGGATTTCAAGTAACTCTCACAGCCTGAGAGTTATCTGAAGTCCTTGGTTTAGTAGGGAAACCTATTTAAACTGGAATTTCCCTCCAGAAAGCCCCCGATGCCAATCTTCAAAAAGCGTGCCCCAAGAGCCCTCGCTCGTCACGGCCGCCTGAAGGTGCAGTCGAGGTCTTCGGCATTCGGTGGAATCATCGTCAAAGCCATAGCTATGGTGGCTGGAGCTTCACTTGCCATCGCGGGAATCGCCGTCTGGGAGCTAAGCAGCACTATTCAGGGCAACGGCATCGACCTGCCAAACTCTAAGACCCTCACAGCAGCTGACCTCAAGGGCCCGATCAACATGCTGTTGGTCGGTTCCGATACTCGAAAGGGTCAGGGCAAGGGCTACGGAACTGAGAGTTCCACTCTCGCTGACGTGATGATCTTGCTGCACATCTCTGCTGATCGCAAAAACGCAGTGGCGGTTTCTTTCCCGCGAGACTTGATGGTGCCGTGGCCTGCCTGCCCGAGCACAAGTGGTGGACCCGGTTATCTTGAGCAGTCGCTCGGCCAGTTGAACGCAACAATCGCCAACGGCGGACCTGGTTGCACACTCATGACAATCGAGAAACTGACCGGTCTCACAATTCCGTATCTTGCGATGATCGACTTCAAAGGTGTGATTGAACTTTCAAATGCAATCGGTGGAGTTGAAGTTTGTGTTGCGAATGAAATCAACGACACCTACACTCAGACATATTTGAAGCCCGGTAAGTACACACTGCAAGGAAAAGCTGCACTTCAGTTCTTGAGAACTCGTCACGGAGTTGGCGATGGCTCAGACCTCAGCCGAATTTCAAACCAGCAGGTGTTCCTGACTTCCCTCGTGCGAAAGATTAAGAGTGATGGAGTACTTACTAATCCGGTACGCCTTTACTCGCTTGCCAACGCGGCAGCGCGCAACATGAAACTTTCGCAATCACTTACCGACCTCAACACCATGGTTTCGTTGGCCGGAGCACTGCGCAACGTTGAGCTCGACAAAATGGTTTTCTTGCAGGTGCCTTCTCGTGGTGGACTACCAGCGCCTTACTCGGGCAGAGTCATGCCGGTTTACGAACAGGCAAACGTACTCTTTGCCAAGCTGGTCAACGACGAACCAATCGAGCTAAAGTCGGGCAACACTGGCCAAGGTGCTGTCGTAGCGACCCCAAGCCCAACTCCAACTTCGAAGACCACGGCCACTCCTAGCCCTAGTCCGACCGAAAATCTCGATTGGGCAATCGGCACTAACGCGGCCACGACCACCTGTTCCAACTAGGCATCGAGTATCTTTGGCACATGCCTAGAATCGCCAAGATCAAGAACGGGCATCAGCCACGCATCTGTGAACGCTGTGGTCTCCCATTCGAGTGGCGTAAAAAATGGGAACGCGACTGGGAGTCAGTCAAATACTGTTCCGATAAGTGCAAGAAGTCATAGTGCGCATCATTTACGTTGCCTTTGACAAGCTCAATCGAAACCGGGGAGCACTTGCTCAGGCCAAACCTGGCGAGGACACCATCGTTTTTGTCGAAAGCGAGCGGATGGTCACCGGGCGCAACTGGCATCCTGAGAGACTCTATTTTCTGATCTCCTCGGCAAGGCACTTTGCCCAGACTCTAGAAGTCGAAGGCTTCCGTGTGCTCTACCTCAAAGCCAGGACCACCACGGCCGGCCTCGAAGAAGCCAAACGTCAGCTTGGGGAGTTGCCAATAATTGCCGCTCAACCCTCATCGTTCGAACAGCAACAACAACTCTCCGACTTTGGCGTGCAATTTGTTGAAGACGATTTCTTCCTAACCAGCAGAAACGATTTTCACACCTGGGCTTCAAAGCAAAAAACTTTTGTCATGGAAAATTTCTATCGAGCCCAACGTGTTCGACTGAACATTCTCATGAGCAACGGAAAGCCCGAAGGTGATTTGTGGAATTACGACTCAGAAAATCGACTACCACCACCAAAAAATTACAAATATCCAGAACCGCTCTACCATTCAACAGACAACATCGACGAACAAGTGTTGTCTGAATTGAATTACAAATCTTCTGGTGCTTGGGGTACTACAAGAGCTGCCGCAATAAAACAACTTGATCATTTTTTAGAAAATAATCTCGCAGATTTTGGTCCTTACGAAGACGCGGTTGCTGCAGACAGCTGGTCGATGCACCACTCACTACTCAGCCCGTACCTAAACAACGGCTTACTTACCGCAGATGAAGTTGTAGCTGCGATCATAAAGAAATACCAATCCGGTGAAATTCCAATCGCATCCGCCGAAGCTGTAATTCGACAAATTATCGGCTGGCGTGAATACATAAACGGAATGTATTGGTATATCGGTGAAGATTATCGCGATGAAAATCAACTCAACGCAAACAGAAAACTCTTACCACTATTCACCGACTCCACCAAAACCAAGATGAATTGCCTAAGCAATGTCGTTGCCGACGTTGAAGCACGTGCCTGGACACATCACATTCCACGGCTCATGATTCTCAGCAACTTAGCTCTCATCACAGCAGTGAACCCTCAAGAGTTTCTCGACTGGATGCGCGAGAACTTCATCGACGCAGCTGATTGGGTGATGGTGCCCAACATAATCGGCATGGCAGTTCACGCCGACGGCGGCACGCTCATGACCAAGCCCTATGCAGCCGGCGGTGCATACATCTCAAGGATGACCCAGTACTGCAAGGGTTGTGCCTACGACCCCAAGACCAGATCAGCCGATGACTCCTGCCCATTCACCACCCTCTACTGGGACTTCCTCGACCGTAACCGAGACCTCTTCATAAAGAACCATCGAATGAGCCAGCAGGTAAACGGCCTCAAACGTCTAGCCGACCTGCCCGAACTCAGAGTCAGAGCCAAGCACGTGCTCGACGGTCTGAGTGCTGGCACTATCTAACCCTCTGCTTGTCGCTCGGCGCAGCCCCGAGTAAACTGTTCAGGTTGTACTCAGGAGTCGTCGCATAGCCCGGTCGAGTGCGCCTCACTGCTAATGAGGTAAGGATCTAAAGTCCTTCGGAGGTTCAAATCCTCTCGACTCCGCAAAAGTTGAATCCCCCCAAGTTAGACTTAGGTCAAATCTTGGGGGGATTTCTTTTGAAGAAAATCATTGCCGTAATCGCATCTATTTTCCTGGCGTTGACGAGTGCAATCGCACTTGGGGCCGCCCCTGCAAGCGCAGACCTTCGTGTTTCAAGCACGGTTACGGGCAAAACTGTATTTATTGGGTCACCATCTACAGTCACGTCTTCCGCGACTATTAGTGAGCGGGCTTCCACTTCAGACTGGGCAAACGTAAAGTTTGAAATAAATGCAATTCAAAAAGTCAGTTTTTCTCTATTAGCTGTTTTCAATCAGCAAAACACATCTCCATGTGGCGGCACAACGGCTACAGTTTCAGGATCCACAGTTACTTGCTCCGTCAGCGTTACTGCTTCACGTACGGTTCTCTATGCTTCAGTTGCAAATGGCACAGGCTCCATTTCAACTTCACTGAAGGTGACACAAACTTCAGGTGCATCCCAGCTATATCGTGTCAGAACCTGGATTGACAGAAATAACAACGACCAAATCGATCCTTATGAACCGACCTCATCGGTGCAGAGCATAAATACCGTCGACCCGCGACTGGGTAAAGCCTTTTACAACTTCGATGTCGACCCTCCACGCTTTACGGAAGGCAAAGTTACGGGTTGGATTGCTAACGCAGGAACATCGAACAAAGCGACCGACTTAATGGATCCAACTCTGATTTCAATGAAAGTGCACAGCTGCGGAAGCTACTCATGCACGAGGATTTCTGGTGCCACGACGTATAACTATCACCCGCAGCTTTTGCGTTACGAGTTCACTACAAATGTCCCCGCTTTGACATATGGAACCTATGCAGTCGAACTCTACTATCAGCAAGACGTCAATAACTTGGTACTTCTTGAGACTAAGACTTTTGACTATAAAACCAGAGCGCCTCTTGGTGTAACGACAGAAATCCTTCCGCAGGCGGGGACTGTTCAGTTAGCCACTGGAATGTCAGCAGGCATCTCACCTCGGCTTAGGACCACGATGGCAAGTCCAGGTACGTCGTCCTTTACTTACAAAGCAACATTTAAAGACGATGACAAAACCCTTATCGCTAACAGGCCGGTTTACGTGATTTTCAACCTGACAGACATTGTTAGTCCGAGCTTGCTTCGAGTTAATGGAGTTCAAATTACACCAGTGCTGCAGGATCAAGTAATTATCCGTAGAGACACAGATGCCACTGGAGTACTTACCCTAAATATTCAATACACCGGAAGGGCACTAGAACAGCTCCGCATTGATCTTCAAATTAATGGACTGAGGCCTTATGAATTTGCCTATCCTGGAAGCGAAGAAGCATTTTCTTGGGATACCACTCCTGTCAGAACAATTGGCCTATCGGCGAGTGGCACAACAGCAACAAGCGCTAATCCATTCACCCTCACAGCAACTGTGAGCGGCTCATTTGGCGGTGCAGCAACCGATGGATCAGTGCTCTTCTATGGTGATTCTGGATTCACTTTTGACACACCAGTTGTGCCTCTCGCACTCGGAACTTCCGCTTCTACTGTGCTTAGAATAAGCAATTTTGCTGGTGAATCGGGAACGGGTTACGTTTACGCGCAAACGCTCTCTTCAAGCGGCTGGATAACCGCAAAGTTGCAGATTTCATGGAAAGAATACGGAAATGAGGTCATTGTCGGCGAAGTCAAACCGATCATTACCCTCATTTCTGATCCAAAAGCAGCCATTTCGGTCAAGGGGAAAGTGACATTTGTCACGGTTTCTGGTTTGGCTCCGACCGACATAGTTGTAATTAATAGAGGCGGAATTCTTTACAGCCCGACATTCAATTTTGAACATTCGATCGCGACAAAAACTTTCTCAACATCTTCTAAGCCGTCAATATTTTTGGTCACGGTTAATGGAAAGACCGTCCTCAAGGCGTACTCCAAGTAGTCAATTGCATCAGAAAGTTCTGATTGAATTGGCGGATGTCCCGAACTAATTCAGCACGTCTCAGTGCTGGGGATTTTATGCTTCTGGTCGTCGCCGCATTTTGGGGCGCCACCTACCTAGTAGTAAAAGAGCTAGGCAACGTTGGTTCGATTACCGGCATGATGGCAATTCGTTTTGTGTTGGCTTCGGCTGCACTTTGGCTTTACTGGGCAATCAAGCGAGTCAGATTTCAAAAAGCTGAACTGCTTCTTGGTCTCGGCTTCGGTGTTACACACACAATTGTTTTGAATCTTGAAGCGCAGAGTGTGCACTACACCTCGGCAACTAATGGTGGATTGATTGTTGCGTTGGCAATTGTTGCGGTGCCAATTGCTGAAAGTGCTTGGCGAAGGAATTGGCTGCCACGAAACTTTTTCATCGCCACGCTTGTTGCGCTCATCGGCGTGATTCTTCTTATTGTTGGTAACGGTTTTGTTCAGCCAAACATAGGTGACCTACTGATGTTTATCGCCGTGATTCTTCGAACCATACACTTCGTTGCGCTTGGACACTTCACCCAGGGAAAGACTTATTCTCCGGTAAACCTGACCATCATTATGGTCTCCACCTCAGGTGTGATAATGGCTCTCTGGAATCCGGTTGGTGCAGTCGAAACCGCTTTGCAATACAACACCAAAGACTGGTTGATCATGTTGTTCCTTGCGCTGTTTTGCACGGCGGCTGCATTTATTGGAATGAACTGGGCTGTCAAGCACACCTCGGCTTCTCGCACAAGTTTGCTTCTTGGCACAGAGCCGGTGTGGTCGACGATCATCGCGACTGTCATTGGCGGAGAACTCATGGGGCCAGTCGGCGCAATCGGCGCGTTACTAATTATTGGTGGCACCTATTGGGGTCAGGCAATCGAGACCCGTCACCGTTTGAAGGCTGCCGAAACTATTTCCTAAGCGCCCACACATAGGCGGCCGAGAAACCAAATCCGACAGCGGCATAGGCGTAAGTGAACCAGCCGAGAGTGGCAGGTATTAGAAGTGTCAAAACACCGAGAGCCCCTGCACTAACCAGCATCACCCGAGCCGAAAAATACACAGACTCTTTAGACGCTCTACTCGAGACGGAATACATGTTTCCCGCGAGAGCCAAGAGGGTAATGCCAATCATGCGCATTGCCCACTCGAGTGTTTGAGTTGTGGTGAAACCCAGAAGCTGATTGAAAAAACCCGGGGCAACAATTAAGGTCAGTGCACTCAATCCAAAAACGATTGAACCGGCTCGCAAAACTTCTCGAATTCGGTCTTCTCTTTTGTCTGACATGGTTGCTCCTTTGCAGCTTCTGTTGGCTAGTCTCAGCATATGACCAGGCCAAACCCATATTCACCAAGGACTCCGGGCAGCGAATCGATTCGTTCTTCGCCGAGCTTTTGAAGGGCAAATGGGGCTGGATTCCGCCTAATTCTTCGGTATAGAATTGCAAGGTTGCTCTGGCAACACAACCAGCGTCTGTGGCTCAACGGATAGAGCATCTGACTACGGATCAGAAGGTTGGGGGTTGGAGTCCCTCCAGGCGCACAAAAACCCGGTTTCTTCTCACGAGAGCCGGGTTTTTACTATCTCTGCCTAATGGTTCTCAAGCGAAGTCTCAGACTCTCCAATACTGAGTAGATTTGGTTTCAATCTGTAGAAAGTGAATCCATGACAAAGCCAGCCCCTTCTGTACAACTTTGGTCGATTCGTGAGCCATTCATGGAAGACATGAATGCTGCCCTAGCCCGATTGTCAGCGATAGGTTTCACACAGGTAGAGCCATTCGCTCACGGAGACTTGAAGGCCGGAAGCTTTATCGACGACTTAGCCTCAGCGCTCAAGGCCAACAACTTGGTTGCCCCGACCGTGCACATGCAGGTTATTGGCAAAGATGCGACACAGTATTTTGAAGCTGCGCAAAAACTTGGAGTTACTTATTTGATCGACCCGATGCATGCTCCTGCCGATTGGCGCGATCCGCTTGGTATTCCTGCGATGTGGCAAGACAAAGAAGCACTGAGAAAGATTGCTGAAAACCTCAACGAGCTATCAATTCAGGCAAAGCAATACGGACTCAAGGTTGGTTATCACAACCACGCGTTCGAACTCTCAGCTCGCGTTGATGGAGAGATTGCTCTTCAGTACCTAATCAATCACTTGGCTGACGACGTTGTAATCGAGCTCGACACTTACTGGTGCGAAGCCGGAGGAGTAAGCGCTCCAGAATTCCTAAAGAAGAATGGAAACAGAGTAGTCGCGCTTCACATCAAGGATGGCAACCGCAACGGAAACATAGACGAGCAGGTGCCAGCGGGCAAGGGCGAACTTCCAATTCCAGAGATTCTTGCCGCTGCACCGCATGCGATTCCAGTGATTGAGTTTGATAAGTACGCCTCGGGTGAAATCTTTGACGGCGTGGCCACTGCGCTTGCCTATGTAAACCAGGTGCGCGGCTAATTACTTTTTGCTGAACCAGTTTTCAGGCTGGATTCTTTTCTGCACTATGGCAGCTGAGAACAGAATGATTGCAGCCCCAAGAAGTGTGCTGAGCTGAATTGATTCGTTCAGCAGCGCCCATCCCGCAATCACTGCCACCAAAGGCGATAGATAAGTAACCGTGCTGGCAATTGCGCTGCCCACAATGCTGGTGACTCTGAAGTTCCACACGTAGGCGAAGCCGGTACCGAGGGCACCAAGCACAAAAATCGAAATTGCAGAATGAAGCGAAATCTCTGCGTGAGCAATTGGCTGAGTCATAGCCAGTGGCGAGAGTAGCACCACACTCGCTAGGAGCTGCGCTGTGGCCAGAGACGTGGAGCTGTAACCAGTGTTGGCCAAGTACTTGCGCA
>JACCDK011897837.1_pt1 | contig 10098 bp, 11 predicted proteins | sample 7445871 | NCBI WGS metagenome assembly JACCDK01 (sample SAMN15323436, study PRJNA562643) | freshwater metagenome | isolation source: river surface water | place: USA:Blue River Watershed | collected 2017-08-15
CAGTGGGGGCTGATGGCTTGCCAGTAGATGTTCCTTCTGGGCGGATTGGCATTCGCAAATCTCCTCAAGTCATAGGCGGCGATTTCTTGGTAACCACGCGCTCTAGAAGATAATTACACCCGTGTAATCCCTCTGAGTCAACCCCGAGTGGGCAATTTTTAGGCTGAATCGGCAGAAATTTGCAAAAATTTACAGAAATTTAGAGCGAAATCGGTAAATCTGCGCTCTTTGATAGATATCTCTCACTGAAATTTCTTCCTGCCTCAACTGTTGCGCCATGTGCAACGAAGGAACGCACCAGCGATACTCCTGCGCCGATAGTTACATCATCGCCGATGATGCAATCATCAATAACTACTCTCGCGCCGATCTGGCAGCGCGCCCCCAGTGATGTTCCACCAGTGATGCGGGCATCAGGTGCAATCTGGCACCCCGGCATTGCGTGAAAATCACCCACTACTAAATCGCGAGAGCCTTGAAAGAGCGCAGCGGGTGTACCCACATCTAGCCAATATGACTGTTCGTGATAGCCAAAGATAGGGCGGTTCTGCGTAACCAGAGTCGGAAAAGTTTCTCGCTCAACGCTGACCACCGTATTGAGTGGAATCTGATCAATAACGCTGGGTGAAAAAACATAACAGCCAGCGTTAACTAGTTTTGTTACTGGATTCTCCATCTTTTCTAAGAAAGCGGTAACACGACCTTCGCTATCGATTGGTACGCAGCCAAAGGCACGTGCATCCTCTACTTCAATAAGATGAAGAGTGACATCAGCTTGGTGCGATTTATGAAATGTGATTTGGTCTGCAATGGAATGGCGACTTAATACATCCCCATTAAAAATCACAATCTCTTCATCGCGCCCAAGTAACTCTGCCGCATTACGAATTGCCCCACCAGTTCCGAGAGGTTCTTTCTCTACAGCATAGAGAATTTTCATATCCCAGCGTGAACCATCTCCAAAATGAGGGATAAATACTTCTGCCAAATAAGAAGTAGCGAGCACTAGCGTATGAATGCCTGCCTTTTTAGCGGCTAGTAGTTGATGTTCAGTGACAGGAATTCCTGCAACCGGCAACATCGGTTTAGGAGATTCATTGGTGAGTGGCTTTAGGCGAGTACCGAGACCGCCTACGAGCAAAATCCCTACAGCCATTTAACCACGCACCTTTGCGAGTAAACGTTCTGCAGCGCGCTTGATCTGCTCATCGGTAGCCGTCATAGCAACGCGAATATGTTGTGCTCCTGCTTCTCCATAGAAAGCACCCGGGGTCACCAAGATTCCTAAATCGGCAAGCCAAGCAACTGAATCCCACGAACTTTCATGGCGAGTTGCCCAGATGTAAAGACCAGCAACCGAATCTTCAATGGTGAATCCGGCTGCCTCCAACGCCGGACGCAAGACGGCGCGACGCGCGTTATATCTATCGCGCTGTTGTGCAACATGGTCGCTATCTGAAAGCGCCGCCACTATCGCGCGCTGCACAGGAAGCGGAACAATCATTCCGGCATGTTTTCGAATTTCTAGAATCTTTGCAATAAGTTGTGGGTCGCCGATGACAAAAGCTGCGCGGTAACCTGCCATAGAAGAGCGCTTTGACAGAGAGTGCACCGCCAAAACATGGCGATTATCGCCACCGGTAAATTTCAAGATAGAAGTTGGTTGTGCGCTATCACCAAATTCGAAGTAACACTCATCAGAGACAACGGTTGAGTCATGCGTGCGTGCCCATGCAATTGCAGCGCGCAGCTCGCTCTCTGTATGGACCCGTCCGGTTGGATTAGATGGCGAATTAACCCAGGCTAGATCCGCCTTGACCCAAGTTGCTGGATCTATATCAACTGCAGTTGCCTTCGCTTGGGCAAGAAGCGCACCAACTAAATAGGTTGGATACGCGATTTTCGGATAGAGAACACTGGTTGCCTCAACCAGTGTCGGTAGCCAAGCAACAAATTCTTTGGAACCAATAAGAGGCAAAACTCCAAAATCACCGGTGGCACCTAATTGATTACGCGCCCACTTTTCTATCGCTTCTCGAAGTTCTGGTGTTCCAGCTGTGAGTGGATAGCCAGGTGAATTGGAAGAGCGTTGTAACTGACTCTGAATAAATTCAGGGGTTGGATCTACCGGCGTGCCAACTGATAAATCAATGGCGCCATCCTGATGCGAGCGTGCAATCGCACCATAGGGCGCGAGAGCATCCCAAGGAAAATCAGGTAGTTTTTGGCGCAAGAGCAGTTACATCTGCATGGTCGGTATTGGTTTCACCAACCTTTGATGCTCCCCCAGGTGAACCGAGTTCAATGAAGAATTCTGTATTGATTTTCTTGTAGTTCTGCCATTGCCCAGGAACATCATCTTCGTAATAAATTGCTTCAACTGGACAGACAGGTTCACAGGCCCCGCAATCAACGCACTCATCAGGCTGGATATAGAGCATGCGCGAGCCGTCATAGATGCAATCCACCGGACATTCCTCACGGCATGACTTGTCTTTCACATCAACGCATGGTTCGGCAATCACATAGGTCACGAAAAATCCTCCAGTTTGCAGCTTGGAACAGTTGGCGGTAATTCTAACCCTGCGGGACGGGCATTGCACGATTAGTGTTCTCATGTGAGCCAGTTTCGTGACGAAGTAGCAAACGCCCTCGGTAAACGTGCCACTCTGCGCCTGCGTGATAGCGATGGAGGCTTTCGAGATATCGTCGGTGTTTTACAGAGTGAGACTGAGTTAATCAATCGCCGGGGGGAAATCATTACCTTCGATCCAGAAGATATTGCTCTCATGCGGATAATCCCGGTTTTTAACCGTCGTGACAATAGCGTCGGCCACTTATCAATCTACGACACCATGAGCCGAACGATAAAAGAGATTACCCAACGCGATGGCGTAGTGACCATGTATTGCTGTGGCCCCACTGTCTACCGAGATGCGCACGTTGGCAACCTTCGTACTTTTCTCCTTGCCGATCTCATTGCTCGCACAATCACAATGACTGGTCTCGAAGTTCGCTTTATTCAGAACATTACAGATGTTGGACATATGGTGGATGATTTCCAAGAGCCGGGCACTGAAGGCGACAAGATGCTAGCCGAGGCTAAACGCACGAATTCTGATCCTTTCGAAATTGCTAAAAAGTATGAAGCTAAGTTTCATCGCGATTTAGCTCGACTCAATGTGATACCTGCAGATCTCTACCCCAAAGCGTCTGAAAATATGACAGAGATGATTTCGGCTATCGAAGAACTCATCACAAAAAATAATGCGTATGTAGGAAGTGATGGCTCTGTCTATTTCGATGCCGCATCGTGCTCTGATTATGGCGCAATTAGTGGCAACAGACTTGACTCACTCAAACCCGGCCATCGCTATGAATACACCGATGAAGGTGGAAAGAAGTTTCACGCCGACTGGGCGCTCTGGAAAGTTGCAGGAGCGCGAACTCAGATGGTGTGGGATTCTCCGTGGGGGCGCGGATTTCCAGGATGGCATATTGAGTGCAGCGTGATGTCAATCAATCTCCTCAATGCACACGTCAATCTTCATGTTGGAGGAATCGACCTGCGTTTTCCACACCATGAAAATGAACGAGCCCAATCAAATGCCCTGACTGCAACAGAGACCGTTGATACCTGGGTTCATGGTGAACACCTGCTCTTTGAAGGACGCAAGATGTCTAAAAGCGCTGGCAATGTGGTTCTCTTGCAAGATGTGATTGATCGTGGGCTTGATCCACTTGCGCTTCGTTTCTCGCTACTTGAAAATCGATATCGATCTCAAATGGATTTAAGTTGGGCCTCCCTTGAGGCAGCCCATGCAACTCTACGGCGCTGGCGAAAAACTATGGCGGATTGGGGAGATGCAACAGAACTTAAATTTGATCAAGAGATTGTGGATGCTCTGACAAATGATTTAGATACCCCACGAGCCATGCAACGCCTTCGCGCTGTTGAGAAAGATTCAAGTATTGGCGCTCTCGATAAGCGTGCGCTCTTTCTCTTCGCCGATCAAGTCTTAGGACTAGATCTCGCTCGACCATTGGAAAGCAAAGATCTCACTCCTGAACTCGCAGCGCTCCTTGAGACTCGTGCACAAGCGCGCGCCGATAAGAACTGGTCGCAGAGCGATGCGCTTCGTGTGCAGTTGGAGGAAGCCGGTATAGAGATTAAAGATGGTCCCACCGGACAAACCTGGAATTGGCGATAACTTTAGATCTTTCGAAAGAGAGCAGCGATTCCTGCCAGAAATCCAAGAGTAAATAGCGCGCTACCAGCGTTATCTCCTTGAATCAGCAACTCTTGCCCGGTTCCAAAGGAACCTGCCCGAACAACAACTGCAAACCAGGCACCTAAAGCATAGATTCGATATCGCCGCTTTCCAGCGTAACGACCAACCCACCACACCATGACGTAAGTTGTGAAAATTCCCAACGCTACTCCAAATGGCGGAAGAGTTTGATGAATGAGAGTCGCACCTAAGGCAGTTGCTGCACCAAGTGTGATTGCGTAGAGAAACTTCACTCAGTTTTCCCAATAGCTCCAGTAATTCCAGCAAAGAGATCGGTCTCGTAACCCTTTTCATCAAATGGCGGATGTTTTTTACCTTTTACGAGCGTGTAGTACTCGTTTCCCCAAACCTGTAGCCCCACATTATTGGAGAGCGCAAAGAAAGGCCCGTCTAGGGCAATCTGCGTACTGTGGGCTTTCATGGCGTTCATCTTTCGGTCCACATATGCATTGCCATCAATAAGTGCATGTACAAAAGAGTCATCTTTAGCGAAGGGAAGATCTTCGGCTTTTTCGGCTCCCCAAAAATCAGAGTCGATACCTTTCATGGCATCAATTCCCTGTTGAATTACTGAGATTGGCATAACATTCCAATAAATCTTTGGAATATCCCACTCTGATTTTTCAGCCGCACGCATCGCAACTCTATGGGCCTGAATATGATCTGGGTGACCATAGCCGCCGAATTCATCGTAGGTGATAAGAACATGTGGCTTTATTTCATCAATAATCTTTACTAGAAAGTCAGCAGATTCCTCTAAATTTGCTTGCCAAAAAACATCCGGTCGATTGTTCGACTCAGTTCCCATCATGCCGCTATCGCGATATTTACGAACACCTTCACCTAGGAAACGATGATTGCTGATTCCTAGCGCCTGCATAGCCTTAGATAGCTCTTGCACGCGATGTTCGCCTAAAGTATCGGTGGCACTAGCAGCGAGGTGAGTTAATTCTGGAACAAGTACTTCACCTTCTTCTCCGCGCGTGCAGGTAACGAGAGTAATTTCTGCTCCAAGTGCGGCATACATAGCCATCGTCGCACCATTGTTGATGGTCTCATCGTCAGGATGAGCATGAACCAAAAGAGCGCGAAAGCCTTGATAACTATCGCGCATTAATACACCGGCAATGATGAATCAATCTGCTTGGCCCACGCCACAACTCCGCCGGAGACGTGAGTGGCATCAGCAAAGCCAGCGCTCTTTAAGATCGCCAGGCACTCTGCCGAACGAACTCCGCTCTTGCAATGCAGAATTATTGGCTTATCTTGCGGCAGGTTGGCTAATACAGAACCATCGATGAAACCTTGTTTGGGAATCAGATGCGATGTTGGAATCCTGACAATTTCGAATTCGCTCGGTTCGCGAACATCAATCAGGTAGTAATCCTCTTTCGCATCGATCTTTGACTTTAACTCTTGAACGGTAATTGTTGAACCTGTGCTTGCCTCAGCAGCGGCATCAGAAAGAACTCCGCAGAACGCTTCATAATCTGGCAGTAGCGCAGTCTGACGAGGATTATCGCTACAAAGTGGGCAGTTTGGATCTTTGCGGACTTTAATCTTGCGGAAAGTCATTTCGAGTGCGTCATAGACCATCAGTGAGCCAACAAGCGGTTCACCAACTCCAGTCAAAACTTTGATTGCTTCGGTGGTTTGAATTGAACCGATCGTGGCACAGAGAACACCAAGGACTCCGCCTTCAGCGCAACTTGGCACCATTCCAGGAGGAGGTGGTTCTGGATATAAGCAGCGGTAGCAAGGTCCGTATTCGGCCCAAAAGACGCTGGCCTGTCCATCGAAGCGATAAATAGATCCCCACACATACGGCTTCTTCAAAAGCACGCAAGCATCATTTACAAGATAACGAGTTGCAAAATTATCTGTGCCGTCAACGATGATGTCGTACTGTGAAAATATCTCCATTACATTTGAATTATCAAGACGAGTCTGATGTAAAACGACCTTAACGAATGGGTTGATTTCTGAGATTTTTTCTTGCGCGCTCTTCGCCTTACTCTTTCCTATATCTGACTGGCCATGAATAATTTGGCGCTGCAAATTTGATTCATCGACAGTATCAAATTCAACAATTCCGAGTGTGCCAATTCCAGCAGCCGCCAGATACATCAGAGCAGGAGAACCCAATCCGCCAGCGCCAACGCAGAGCACTTTGGCATTCATCATTCGCTGCTGCCCAGCCATTGCTACATCCGGGATAATTAAGTGGCGGCTATATCGGCGCACCTCATCAACGGAAAGCGCAGGGCCTGGCGTAACAAGAGGAGGGGTCTTCATAGCGGCAATTCTGCCGTACTGTGCCATTCGATGCGAATTCTTATACGATGCGTGTAATGAGTATCGATTCGGTTTCTGCAAATAATTCGCGTTCAGATAAGTCGCGACTACCTCGCGATGAGCGTCGTGCGATTCTTCTCTCTGCGGCCCTTGAAGTCTTCACAGCCGCGGGTTATCACTCCGCTGCTATGGATGAAATCGCTGACCGTGCAAATGTCAGCAAGCCAGTTCTTTACCAGCACTTTCCTTCAAAGCTCGATCTCTACCTTGCGGTTCTAGATTTACATATTGATTCTTTGGTCTATGAAATTCAAAAGGCGATTTCATCTACTCCTGATAATGAAAAACGCGTTCACGTCACTATTGAGGCCTACTTCAATTTCATTGAAAATGAGGGTGAAGCATTTAGATTGCTCTTTGAAAGTGATATGAACGTTGAACCTCAAGTGCGCGAGCGACTCAATCGCATGACCTATGACTGTGCTGCAGCTGTGAGTGGTGTAATTTCAAATGACACCGGGCTTCCTAAAGAAGCTGCAATGATGCTGGGCGTTGGACTTATTGGTTATGTCCAAGTTACCGCACGTCACTGGCTTGAGCGTGATAGCAAGCTTTCGCGTCAACAAGCAATGGAACTTGTAGAGAATCTCATGTGGCGAGGTATCTCTGGATTTCCCCGTACTGACTCTTAGCGAATAAGATAACCGTATGAGTTCTAAGAAAAGTGAAAAAGCATCAAAGGTTCGCATCTCCATCACACATGTGGGCAGTGAACTCAATTTTGATTGCCCTTCGACACCTTCTGAGATCAAGGCAGCTGTTGCCTCTGCTCTCTCGGCGCAGACTCCCCTCATACTTCAAGATGTGCAGGGCCACGAAATCATCGTGCCTGCAGACAAAATTGGTTATGTTGAGATTGGCGAACCAACTGAACGCCGTGTCGGTTTCGGCGTTGTGTAAGTGAGTCTGACTTTCGCAGATCTTCCTCTTCGCAAGGAGACAATCGCAGCTCTTCATGAGCATGGCTTTACCTCTCCTTTCCCGATTCAGGAGCAGGTTATGCCAATTGCCCTTGCTGATGGCGATGTCATTGGCCAGGCAAAAACTGGAACTGGAAAGACTCTTGCATTTGGAATCCCTGTCATCGAACGTGTGATTGCACCTCATGATGAGGATTGGAAAGAGTTTTTACATCAAGGCGATCCTCAAGTGTTGATTGTTGTTCCAACGCGCGAACTCTGTGTGCAAGTAACTAAAGATATTGAGGAACTCTCTTTTAACCGAGGTATCCGTACTCTGGCTGTTTATGGCGGACGTGCCTTCGAACCACAGATTGAATCGCTCCAAGCTGGGGTAGAAATTGTTGTTGGAACTCCAGGGCGCTTACTCGACCTTTATCGTCAAGGACAACTTCGCCTCAAGCATGTTTCTCGTGTTGTTCTTGATGAAGCAGATGAGATGCTGGATTTAGGTTTCTTACCCGATGTGGAGAAATTATTCACCAGCACTCCAGCTCGCCAACAAACAATGCTTTTTTCAGCCACGATGCCTGGTGACATCATCGCTCTCGCACGTCGCTTTATGAACCAGCCAGTGCATATTCGCACTCAAGATAATGAAGATGAAGGTGCTGTAGTTTCACGGATTGAACAACACGTCGTGCGCGCTCATGCCATGGATAAGATCGAGATGTTGGCAAGAATTTTGCAAGCCGAAGGTCGTGGACCCACCATTGTCTTCTGCCGCACAAAGCGCACCGCCCAAAAGACATCTGATGAATTAGTCGAACGAGGATTTCGTGCTGCAACAATCCATGGAGATTTGGGGCAATCAGCCCGAGAGAAAGCGCTCAATGATTTTAAAGCAGGTAAATCTGATGTCTTGATTGCAACCGATGTCGCAGCCCGTGGAATTGATATCGATGGAATCACTCACGTGATTAACTATCAATGCCCAGAAGATGAGAAAACTTACGTGCACCGCATTGGTCGCACAGCACGTGCTGGTGCTCATGGAATTGCGGTTACTTTTGTGGATTGGGATGAACTTGCACGATGGAAGATGATCGATACCGCGCTCGTTTTGGGGCTGCCGGAGCCTTTAGAAACATATTCTTCTTCAGAGCATCTCTACGAGATGCTCAATATTCCTGCCGGCTCAACCGGACGAGTTGTGAAGGCTCGACCAGTGTCTGACAAGGTGACAAGACCCGAACCTGCAAAAGTTGCAAGCGCACCACGTATCAAACGGGAAAGAACTCGCACAAAACGAATCTCTAGCTAGCAGCAAAGGCCTTAATTGCATTGGCTAGCATTTGCACCGCGATTGCTGCCAAGAGAAGTCCTGCAATACTTGCCAGCAGAGTAACGCCAGATTCTTTAATAACGCTCACAATCTTCGTGGATGCCATAAGAACAGTTCCGATAATGAGATGGACTGCCACAATTGCGAGCGCCAATCCAAGAATTTGAGTGTTGGTATCGGCCTGTTGCACATAAATCATGGTGGCAACAATTGCACCAGGTCCGGCCAGTAGCGGCGTACCAAGCGGAACCATTCCTATGTTGTCGCTCTGTTTTTCAGTTCCACTCTTTGTGGCACCAGTCAACAGCTGAAGCGCAACATAGAGAAGTAAAAGGCCGCCTGCGGCTTGCAACGCCTCGATAGAAACATGCATGTAATCAAGAATTAGCTGTCCAAAAATTGCAAAAGTTGCAATTACAAAGAGAGAGACACCGGCTGCTTGCCAGGCTAAACGTATTCGTTCCCGTGGAGTTTTATCTTTTACCAACCCCAGAAAGATAGGCGTAGCGCCTGGTGGATCCATGATGACGAAAAGTGTGACAAATGCTTGCGCTGCAAAGGTAAGTGCTCCAGTTGAATTCATAGCCTGACAACCCTTCGTGCATTTGCGCGCGCTTCTAAGGCTTCCCATTCTGCAGGAAGAGTGGTGTTTTCTGCCATTGAATTAAGCTTTCCAGTGCCGTGATAGTCGCTTGCACCTGTGACAACGAGATGTAACTCACGCGCAATGGATACGAGAACTTTCTGTTCAGATTCATTTTGATCGCGGTGATGCACTTCAATTCCATCCAGCCCAGCAGCAACCAAATCTTGGAATGAATCAGTTGTGAGAACGTGGCCACGTCGTGACGCAAATGGGTGTGCGATAACTGCAACGCCCCCGGCTTTTTTTATGGTTCTAATTGCCTCCGCTGGCGTTGGTGCAGCATGTGTGACGTAGTACTTTGATTCGTTGTGGAGTAGATTCGTGAAGGCTTCGTCACGGGAAGCAACAATCTTCTTCGCAACAAGGGCATCAGCTAAGTGTGGGCGACCTATAGTTGCTTGATTTGGAGCGGCTTGAAATACATCGTCCAAAGTTATTTCAAAGCCATCTGCCTGTAGGAGCGCAACCATCTTTCGCATTCGCGGCAGGCGCGTATCGCGCGAATCAGCGAGCATCTCCTGCATCTTTGCATCGTCACCATCAAAGAGAAGCCCCAACATA
>JACCDK010224966.1_pt1 | contig 10096 bp, 4 predicted proteins | sample 7445871 | NCBI WGS metagenome assembly JACCDK01 (sample SAMN15323436, study PRJNA562643) | freshwater metagenome | isolation source: river surface water | place: USA:Blue River Watershed | collected 2017-08-15
CAAATAGATTAAACTACTTTAAAAAGAAAAAGGCACTCCAAGGAGTGCCTTTTTTATAGATATGAGAAAAGTCTATCTAGTTGTTTTCATTAATTTTTCTACTTTTAATGCGTTACCATTTAAGTCATTAATAAACACCATGTACATACCATCTGCATGATTTGTTAAATCAATTAAATTGGTATTTTCTGTTTCTATAATAACTCTTCCTGTGTAGTCTCTTACAATAATCTGAACAGATAATGGAGCATCAATATGCACTACACCATCAGTAGGATTAGGATATAATTTTATTTGAGTTGCTAAACTAGAAGTGTTATTTACACCTAAATCATATAAGAATTCTGGATCTGAGAAAGACTCACAACCGTTAGCATCTTTAACTTTTACTCTATAAGTACCATTAGCTACTGCTGTATAGGTCTGTGAGGTAGCGCCGAGTATTGGCACACTATTCAATAACCATTGATAAGAAGCGTAGTTTGTAGTGGTAGAGAATACAATGCCATTTCTAATAATAATAGGTGTCGTTATAGGGAACACAACTACTTGAACAGCAGAAGAATTTGCTGAACATCCAGTTAAGGTATTTGTTGCAAATAAGGTATAAGTACCAGTTTGTGTAGCATTATATGATGGAGCTGAAACACCAGGAATAGCTACACCATTCTTTCTCCATTGATACGTTACATTATTGCCTACTACAGCAGTAAGTACAACCAAACTACCATCACAGAAGGTAAGTGGTGTATTATACGTAATATATGCTGTAGGACTAGCTTTTACAGTTACCGTAATAGAGGGAGATGTAGTAGCGCAATTGGTGACATTAGTAACTTTAACCGTGTATACACCAGCTACTTTGGCCATATAGTTAGAACTTGTTGCATTTACAATTGGAGCATTACCCAAAAACCATTGGTAACTAACACCAGGAGTAGCAGTTGCCGATAATAAAACACTATCTCCATTGCAAATATTGGTTGTTCCACCTGCAGCTATAGTAACCGTTGGATTTGCGTAGGTGGTTACAACTATGATAGAAGATACGGTACTGCAATTATTAGCGTTTTTAACCACTACCGAATAATTACCTGCACTACCTGTAGTGTAGCTAATTGCTGTAGCGCCTGCTATTGGAACACCATTCGACAACCATTGATAAGTAAATCCAACACCTGAATTAGCTGTTAACGTAACATTAAATCCTTGACAGAAACTTGTTGGACCACTTGGTGCAACAACAGCTATAGGAGCATTTACAGCATTTACCACTTTAGGGCTAGAAGTTTGAATACAATTTGAAGTATTAACTGTAGTTAAAGTATAAGATCCACTCACATAAGCTACATAGTTCTGATTAGTAGCTCCTGGTATTGGTGCACCATTCAAATTCCATTGATAAGATACTACTCCACTATTTCCTTGTAAAATAACACTATCGCCATTACAGAATGTTAATGAGGTAGCGTTGGAAATTGTGGCTACAGGTTGATTATTTATAATCGGTATACCATTTGAAATTACTTTACAGTTATTAATATTAGATACTTGACAAGTATATGTACCTGTTGTAGTAGCATAATAAGAAGAAGCCGTTGCTCCTGGAATATCTGTACCATTAAATTTCCATTGATAGGTTATATTAACGCCTGTTGCAGTTGAAGTCAACAATACATTATTACCAAAGCAGAATGTTGTAGGTCCATTAGCTACGATACTTACTGTAGGAATGGCAACCACTGTTACATTCAGCGGAGAAGAGGTTGTAAAACAGCCAGTAGCATTGGTAACTCTAACAGTGTATGGGAATGTAGATCCGACAGCTGTTTGTGAAATAGTATACGAACTAGATGTAGCTACTGGTATAGCTACTCCATTTAAGAACCATTGATATGAAAAACCAGTTCCCGTGTTTGCTGTTGCCGTTAATACTTCATTTGAACATAAGTTCACACTACCTACCGGAGCAATGATAGCGTATGGAGTATCCACTAAAACAACTTTTGCAGTAGATGGGTTTGAAAAACATCCGGAAGGGAAGGTACCCACTACGGTATAAGATCCTGACTGATTAGCCGTATAGGTACTCGCAGTTGCACCAGCAATTAAATTTGTATTTCTATACCATTGGTAAGTAACACCTGTTACTGGACTTGCATATAAGATAACAGAACCACCTGGACAAAATGTAAGTGCGGTTGTATTATTTAATGTCATAGTTGGAGTAGGATTAACCACTACCGTTATGGCATTAGAAACGGTTTGGCAATTTGTAGCCGTATTAGTAACGGTACAAGTATAAACACCAGCGGTTGTAGCTGTATAACTTGCTGTTGTTCCAACAACTGTAGTGCCATTTTTCCATGTATATGTAAAACCTGTTGTTAAATTAGTTGAGTCATTTAAAACCACACTACCACCTGCGCAGAATGTAGTAGGACCAGCAGCTGTTACAATAGAAATCGGAGTTGGGTTTACCGTTACACTAAAGCCTACTGTATTAATACAACCAGCTGCATTTAATTGGTAGGAATAAGCTACCGGATTAATTACTTGGAATGTATTTATTAAAGTTTCATTAATAGCACCAACAACCGGTGTAGTAACTGCTGGATTAGTAATACCTAATACTGCTGCACGAGTCCATTGAAAAGTAGTACCTGCTGTAGCACTTGCTGGTGTATACGTGTAAGGACTACCACTACAAACACTTGCATTATTAGGAAGATTACTTAGGTTAGGTGTAGGTTTTACTTTAACAACTAAATTAACCGTATTCACACAACCCGAATTATTTATGGTATAGATATAAGTTACGTTAACAGGATTAGCAGACGTATTAACCAAAATCTCATTAATATTATTATTGATTGGTGTAGTTACTGCTGCGTTACTAATGTTGGGAACCGCAGGTCTTATCCATGTATAGATGAGTGTAGCTGTTGGGTTTGGTAATGGCGTATAAGAGTAAGGCATACCTGAGCAAACAGAGTCTATCAACGTTGAAGTAAAAGTAGCTTGTGGTTGAATATTTACTACGATAGGCAAACGAGGGCCAGGGCAACCAGCTGCACTAACTTCTGCAACGTAAAAAGTAGACGATACGGTATTAGAAGGAATCGGCGCTGTAGCTGAACCCACACCACCTGTTGCAGATGTATACCACAATAAAGTATTAGTTCCAGAAGCAGTTGCAGTTAATTGTGCCGTTGTTGCACCATAACAATAATTTATTGGCGTATTGGCTGTTGGCAATCCAGGCAGTGGATTGTAGAATAAGGTATCAACAATAGAACTACCTAAACAACCTACTGAATTAGTTGCTGTAACTTGATAATAACCAGCGGTTGTTGCCGCATATGTTGTGCCATTACCATTTAAAGTAATAGCTGCACCATTATAATACCATTGGTATGAGGTTAAGCCAGTTCCGCTTGCAACAAATGTTAAGGTATCTCCATCACATTTATACGTTGTAATATTAGGAGAAATACTTACCGTAGGCAATGCATATTGTGTAACCGTTACTGCACTTGAGGAATCAACACAACCAAAAGAACTGATGATTCTTACCGTATATGATGCACCAGTAAGTACTTTTAATGAATCTTTAGTTTCTCCTGGCAATAAGACACCACCTTGATACCATTGATAAGTATTACCAGTTGCAATAGGAGAATGTAGAATTATAGAATCACCGGTACATAGATTTAAAGATGGACCAGGTGTAATTGTAGTTGAAGGTAATGGATTTACGGTAATAACTGTTTGAGCAGACGTAGCAGAGCAAGCAATTGAATTGGTTACTTTTACCGTATATGCACCAGCTATTTTTGCATATAAAGTCTGATTAGTAGCACCAGCTATTGGAGTACCATTCAGATTCCATTGATAAGTTAAGCTTGTACCAGCATTTGCCGTTAAAAGGGTACTATCATTTTGACATATAGTTGTTGTAGTTGTAGTAATCGTAGCAGGAGGAGGTGTTAACAACTGAACTTGAATGGAATCAGATATTTTTTGACAACCATTTGCGTCTTCAACAATTACTTTATACCAACCTGCTTGAAACGCTTTATAAATTGAAGCTGAAGCATTGGATGCAATCACAGAATTATTTAATAACCACACATAAGTTACCGAAGTACTTGCTGTAGCTGTAAGAGTTATTGTATCTCCAGGGCATACAGGATTTAAACTATTTGCAACAACACTAACGGTTGGAATTGGGTTTACCGTAACTGTCGTTGCTGCTGAAGTAGCAGAACAATTATTGGCATTCGTAATAGTAACAGTATAAGAACCTGAAATAGCGGTTGTATAGTTTGATCCAAATGCACCTGTAATAATAACTCCATTTCTTCTCCATAAATAAGAATTTCCTGCTGCTAAATTAGCACTCAAGGTTACACTTCCTCCGGCACAAAAAGATGTAGGACTCAATGGCGTGATAATAGCTGTAGGTGCAGCATTTACATTAATTACTTTTGCAGTTGAAGTTTTTGAACAACCATTAGCTGTTACCGTACACGTGTAAGAACCAGACGCGGTAGCAAAATAATTTTGATTCGTAGCCCCGCTAATTGGTGTGCCATTTAAATTCCATTGGAATGTGTAGCCAGCACCGTTAGTTGCTATCAATTCTGTACTGTCTCCTGTACAAATAGTAGCAGAACCCAACAAACCAATAGTTGCAGATGGCAATGCAATTACAACAACATTAGTTGGTGAAGAAAAAGCAAAACAATTGCTCGCATTAGTTACTTTAACCATGTAATTTCCCGCTAAGGTTGCTGCATAAGTACTAGCAGTAGCTCCAGCAATCAATACACTATCTTTATACCATTGATAGATCAATCCAGTTCCTGTATTTGCATTTAAGACTACATTAGTTCCATTACAGATCGTTGTAGAACTACTTGCTGTGATAGTAGCAGTTGGTAATGGATTTAAGGAAACAGCTATTGGGGTTGATGTTTCTAAACAACCAATGGCATTAGTAACTTGAACAGCGTAAGTACCTGCTGATCCAATTTTAATGGTTGACAATGTATCGTTCAAACTAGCCGACCCATTTATTAACCAAACATATTGAAAACCAGTTCCCGTGTTAGCTGATATTGTCAATGAATCTCCTGAGCATATTGCGGTATTCGTATTTGGACTAGTAACTGCAACACAACCTAAGGCATCAATATAAACTAACATACCGTCGGATGTACCACCATAAGTTTGTTGATTTCCATTACTAGTTACAATTCCCGAATTAGAAGTAGTATAACCACCTGCAGCAATTACATTAGTTCCTACTCCAATTGAGCGAATCACATCACTACCAAAAGCCCCCACATAAGTACCCCATTGTAATGCTGTCAAAGCATTATTCATTCTTACCACAAACCCATCCAATCCGTTAGTATAAGTATTTTGAAAGCTGGTAGTAGTTGCTATAGCATTTGGAGAATTCGTAGATCCTGCAATAATTACATTACCACTAGCATCTGAATTTATTGCTCTGATCTCATCATTTCCTGTACCACCAAAATAACTTGCCGCTGTTCTAAAACCTGTGTTACTATTATATTTTACTAGAATTGCTTCTTGACCAGTTCCTAATGAAAATTTATACGACCCAGCAGTAGCCAAAAATGGAGAATTGGTGTAACCACCAATAAATACAGAATTTGACCCATCTACACTTACAGCATTTGCACCATCTGCGAAAGTACCGCCCATATAAGTACCAAATGACCTAAGACCTGTAGGGCCATATTTAACTAAAAATGCATCTTGCAAACCAGCATTTGAAGCTTGTTGTGCGGCCGGTACGGTTGAAGCAATATTATTAGTTGAAGTTGTATTTCCTACTACATAAACATTATTTGATGCATCTGTTGCAATTCCATTGATAGCATCATCTCCAGTACCACCTAAATAAGTTCCCCAAGTAATTGCACCTGTTGCACCATTGAATTTAGCAACAAAACCATCAGAAACCCCTGCACCAGCACCATATGCAGTTTGTTGTGTTCCAGCAGTAGCGATATTAGCTGTTGAAGTTGTTAATCCACCAAGATATACACTACCATCTGCACTTACAGCAACACCATTGGCTTGATCATCTCCAGCATCTCCATAATATCTAGACCATAGAATGACACCCGCTGTATCTAATTTCGCAACAAATGCATCAATACCACCACCAAAAGCATTACCTGTAGTTGCCAATCCAGTAGATGAAGAAGTGTAACCTGCAATAACTAAAGTGTTAGTAATATTTTTCGAAATCGATGTTGCATAATCAAAATCACTACCTCCGAAATAACTAAACCAAACTAAGTTACCGGCTACATTGTATTTTGCTACAAAGGCATCTACTGCTCCATTGATACTTGAAATAACACTACCCGTTGTAGCAATATAAGATATGGTACTGGTTTGTCCTGTTACAAAAATATCACCACCAGTTGCAATGGAAGTTCCAAATACCTCTTCATAACCTGTCCCGCCTATATAGGTTGCCCATAATCTGTTAGGAGTCGGATCAATTGTCAATGTTGCATTTTCAGGAATAAGCTCATTGGTTTTGAAACCATAGGAGCCATCTAATTTCTTTTCAAAATTTATAATAATCTTTTTGTAAGAATCTTTTGTAGACAAGTAACTTGCTGGGATTGATTCTGTTAGCGTAGCAATCGAATTTTTTAATATTAAACCTTTGGTACTAGCTGTTATTTCTTGAGCACCATTGATAGAAAAAGCAATATCAGCTAATCGTGCTCCTGGCCTAACTATAAAGTCATATTTAGGTTTACCGTTATTTTCGTGGAATACAACATCGATATTATTCCAAACGTTTTTATAGGTAACGTTTTTAAATGACGATGCTTTCACATGAGCTTGACCGTAGGTATAAGTAGCCATAGCATGATGATCGGTTATGATCTCAGCTGAGGGATTAGCATTTATGAAATTAAAATCTAATCTATGCAATTGATAAGCACCCTTTTTAGCAGCTGTTGGCTTCCAAACATCATAGCTAAAACCATTGTTACGTAATTGCATATTCAAACCTTTGGTAGATAGCAAGTATCGTACAGATGCATTAATCTTATGATGTTGATCTATAATTTGACCACTGTTTTCAACAAATCCAGAATGATTTGCATGAATTTTATCATCGATTTTTTTGTCTAATGCGAAAACAGATTGCGCACCTAACAAGGAAGCAAATAAAACCAATTTACCTGAACGTAAATAATTGGGCATAGTATACCTATTTAAAATTTAAACTTTACAAATTAAAAGACCTTGAAAACTTCCTAATTGGTTGGAACTTTTCGAAGATAAAAGATAGCAATGTAGACTTCCTTTAAAAAGCCCCATTTATCAACTACAAGTATAGCAATAATTTCTTAAAATTCAAATAGTTTTGAGTAATTATTCCAATAGTTTAAACGCTTTTACAAAAACCAAGCAAATAGCTAATAATAGTAGATTAGCCCATAAAAAAAGAGGGTAAAATTACCCTCTTTGAAACTAACATATTAATTTTTTTTTAAATGCTTTTCTGCATGGTAGGATGAGCGGACTAAAGGACCGCTTTCAACATGATCAAAGCCCATTTTATAACCTTCCTCCCTAAACATCTCAAATTCGTCGGGATGCACAAAACGAGCTACGGGTAAATGTTTAGGGGTTGGCTGCAAATATTGCCCTAAAGTAAGTACATCGCAACCATTCTCAACAAGAGATTGCATTGAAGCAAGCACTTCTTCCTTTTCTTCTCCCAATCCTAACATGATGCCGCTTTTAGTTCTCATTCCCCCATCTTTAAGCCTTCTAATTACTTCTAAACTTCTATGATATTTAGCTTGAATGCGTACTTTCTTAGTTAATCGTTCAACAGTTTCTAAATTATGCGAAACCACTTCAGGATGAGCATCAATAATACGTTGTAAATTTTGCCATTCGCCTTTAAAATCAGGAATTAAAGTCTCCATAGTGGTATCTGGGTTTAAAGCTCTTACGGCTTTAATAGTATTATACCAAATTATAGAGCCCCCATCGGCCAATTCATCTCTATCTACAGATGTTATTACCGCATGTTTTACTTTCATTAAATTAATTGCTTCAGCAACTCGTTGAGGTTCATCCCAATCAACTGCTTCCGGGCGACCAGTAGCTACAGCACAAAAACCACAAGATCGTGTACAAATATTACCTAAAATCATAAAGGTGGCTGTACCTGCACCCCAGCACTCACCCATATTAGGGCAATTACCGCTTTCGCAAATAGTATGTAACTTATGCGTATCTACAAGATTACGCACATGCTTATATTCTTCTCCTATAGGTAATTTTACTCGAAGCCAATTGGGCTTTTTTACTCTTATCTCTTCTGAAGAAATCGGATTTATTATTGGAAGTTCTTGCATAATTGGGTGCAAATTAATTCAATCATTTCCTTTTACCAAATTGAAAAGAAATATACATATTAGCAAAGGTTTTTTTATTCTGATCATCTAACATGATTTGAATAGGATCAGAATAAAAATCAACACTAGCACCTACTTCTGCTGCTAACAAGGTGGTTTTTTCTTTAGAAAAATCAAAATGCAAGCCCGTCTTCAAATGTAGTCCCGGAATGTATTTTAATTGATTTAAGCCTTCCGCAAAACCTGCACCACCAAATATTAAATCTGGATTTAAAAACACTTCTTTGTATGCAGGTTCATATTGAATCGTCTTTTCAATATACCCCAAAGTGGGATCGTTAACTAAAGCAACAATTTTATAAGGCTTAACGACACCAATAGACAAACCTCCAGCTAGAAGCCAGTGCACTGATGCACTTTTAGAATCAGGCTTACCTGCAATTTTTAATCGCTGACCATAACTTAAACGAGCTTGATAAAATTTATTTACTTTCCCAAATACATAACCAAGTGTATTGGATGATGAGGACAATCCATTAATGGTTAATTTTTGGCGTATATCTATTTTCTCCGCAATTTCAATTTGAAATAAATTAGTGCTGTACTGACTATTTGGATATTTTGGATTTAATTTGACTTCTGTACCAATATCAGCAAATAAAGCCCAACCATCAGATTGTAAACGAAAACCTGCACTCCATTCCGACTTAATAGGAGGCGCTTTCAATAAGCGTTTTGAAAGTTGCAAATTGGATTTAGGAATCACCTTAGTTTTAGGCATAGCAGCAGCTTGTCCTTTGGCAACTTCCGTATTCATTAATAGAGAAGTAAGGAATAAAAAGAAAACAAGAATTAATTTGAATAACTTTATGTTGGAAAGCATAAGGGTGCTTTAATAATACCTTGTAAATTTAACTAAAATATTGAAACAATGACATCTCAAGTAATTTATTTAGGCGAACTAAGAACAACTGCAAAGCATGAACAATCTGGATCGTCCATTGAAACAGATGCTCCGATAGATAATCATGGAAAAGGTGAGCGATTTTCTCCTACGGATTTAGTGGCTACCGCTCTTGCATCGTGCATGCTTACCATAATGGGTATAGCAGCAAACACGCATAATATAGACATCACCAATACACAATGCAGCGTTGAGAAAATAATGGAGACAGCACCGCGAAGAATAGGCAAAATTAACATTGAAGTGTATTTTCCAAAAAATATCGTGTATAGTGAAAAAGAAAAAATGATCTTAGAAAAAGCAGCTCTCACCTGCCCCGTTATGGAAAGCTTGCATCCAGATTGCATTAAAAATATTCAGTTCTTATGGCCTTGAGGTAAATATAGACAAGCCAATAGCACAATCTAAACATTTCTTGGGCAAACAATAGCTATTATATAATTGCAAAAGAGATTGTGAATCGAAAGCATTGTCAACCTTCCACGAACAAGAAGTCCATTTTTCTATAATTGAATTTTGCTCTGCTTTTATAGACTGTAACCATTCTATAACAAGCATTTTCTTTTCGTAATGATCTTCATATGAAGCATGCAAAAAAAGAAATGGAAGTAGCGTATTAATGGCATTCCTTCTGCGATCTTGCCGAGCAATTCAGCTGCAGCTGGGTACTCATCTGCAATCTCAATTGCGC
>JACCDK011130347.1_pt1 | contig 10095 bp, 11 predicted proteins | sample 7445871 | NCBI WGS metagenome assembly JACCDK01 (sample SAMN15323436, study PRJNA562643) | freshwater metagenome | isolation source: river surface water | place: USA:Blue River Watershed | collected 2017-08-15
AACAAATAACCCTACAAGACCTTCATTTCCTATAAGTGCAAACTCAGACCCCTCTCCATTTTCTAATTGACACATTAAAGAAATAATTGAATCAATTGGAAAATAAACATGCTTTTGAGTTTCACCAGATTTAAATAAGACATCGCCTACTTTAAGCTCAACCATACTAATATGTGGCAGTAAAGTATCCCATTCATTTTCAGTGAATGTATCTGTCAATAAGTTATCACTACGATTAATGATCCGAGGTGAACTTGGTGGTCTAAATAATTCAGCCATATGCATATACACAATTCCTATCTATTTATCATTGATTCATGCGACTGGAATGTTATTTCTTAACGAGCATTACAATCTATTAATATGTATTAATTGTGCAATATTCAAAGATGCTTGTAAGCTTGCTATCAAACATAACTCCTTACTAATTAAAAACCATTAGTTACAATAGGGTGCGCTTTTATTTGGGATTAAGCTATTTATAAAGATAAATAAATTCAAATCATGTATATATAAATAACTAAGGTAAGCTTTAAAGTATATGAATCAAATAGAAAACCAGATAATTGATATTTTATGAATGTGAATGAGAATGATTTGAATTGAACTAATAGTTTATAAGATTTAATACTATTGTATTTAACAACTATTTTTAGCAGCGATAAGATACTCTACCTAATGTGTGAATGACTACAGACATAAAATAGACTTAACAATAGGCTTTACATTCTTTAACTCAAAGGGATAAAGAATGACTAATCCACTTTCGCCAGCAATTCATCTGACACTAGATTATTATCAAAATTCTATTAATTTAACACTGCTTCACTTACAAAAAATTAGTACACACATGCATAATTTAGGCATAAAAAATATCAGTTTAATGAGAAATCAAACAAATATAAAGATACCTATTAATCAAGAATTGAATTTATTTGAAATATTTAGTGAACAACTAAATGAAATACGGTCACAATCTGAATCTGATATTTCAGATTGGATAAAAGAATTTTCAACTATACGCAAAGAAAATACTGATTTTATAAAGAATTATGCTTTAGTATCAAGTAAATTAATTGGGGAATTATCGACTATACATAATCTGAATAGAAATCTAGACAATAAAGAAGAAAGTAATATACCAAGCTTCTTACAACAGAAAATGAATGGTCAACAAAGTAAAAATTCGCAAACTAAAGATTGATTATGATTACATTCATTAAATAATTTATCTGATTTTCTGTTTCATCATTTAATTTATTAATAGTTTTATGAAGATGAAAAAGCTGGCAGCAGTACTCTTACTATTTGCAATATAGCTGGTCCAAGCAAAACCATTAAAAGTGTAGGAAAAATAAAGAAAATTAACGGAAACAATAACTTAATCGCTATTTTTGCTGCAGCTTCCTCAGTATTTTGTCTTTTTTTCGTTCTAGCGTTTTCTGAATGAATACGAAGCGATTCTCCGATGCTAGTACCAAATCTTTCAGTCTGAATTAACATTGCAGTTAATAGCTCTATTTCTAATACGCCAGTTCTTAATGCTAAATTTCTAAATGCTTGTTCTTTGGAAAATCCAGATCTAACTTCCATTAATACTGCCTCTAATTCTTCCGAAAGCGCTACGCTAGTGAGATGCATTTCTTTAGCAACACGTGCTATAGCCTGATCCAAACCCAAACCTGATTCAACACAGATAGTTAAAAGATCTAGTGCATCGGGTAGATTATCGAAAATTTCTTGTTGTCTTTTCTTAATATAATGAGTCCTTATAACATTAGGTATATAGTAGCCAATAGCTGAAGTAATAATGGCAAATATAAAAATCACATTTTTAGGTTGAATAATTAAATTATTCACCGCAGCTATAAATATAAAAAATGGGAATGTAAGGGCTAGTAGCGTTTTTATTCCATAAAAGATTGGAATGGTTGACGCACTTTTCCAACCTGCACGTAAAAAATTAATTTTAAGTTGACTGGGATTTGAGTTTTTATCTGGTTGAGATAATTTTGTTAAGGGTCTGAGTAAAAACTCAAACTTATTGATCATTTTTTGAAAAAAGTTACCATTTTTATCTACTAGATTATTAATTTTTTTATTTAATAATAATCGGTTCTCTAAATTTTTCGGTATAAACATTGACCCTACTAAAATAGCTATACTTGAAGCTGTAATAAAGACTATCAATAGAAATACGTTTGTTGATATCGACACAATAATTTCCTTAATTGTCAGTGAGTTAATTACGAATATTAATAATTTTTCTCATCCATAATCCCCCTACACACATCATACTAAGAGATAGAAGCGTTAATTCGATCACTGCCGGATCATTAGTAAATTGTCTTACATATTCTGGATTGAAGATGCTCAGAAATAATAAAACTACTATTGGCAATAAAGTAAGTATCCAAGCTGAGATACGTCCTTCTGCAGACAGTGTTTTGACCTCTCTTGCTAATTTAATTCTTTGTCGCATTAAAGAACTTAAGTTACTCATTAGCTCTGCTAAATTGCCTCCAGTTTCTCGCTGAATCAAAACTGCGATAACTAAATATCGCAAATCAGTTAATGGAATACGCTTTGCTAAATTTTGTAACGCTTGGATAAAAGGCACACCATAATTTATTTCATCTGAAAGTAATCTAAATTCAGACGCAATTGGATCAGCCATTTCAGAAGCTACCATTTGTATCGTTGCTGAGAATGCATGACCGGCTCTCAGACTACGCCCAATTAAATCTGCCACTTCTGGTAATTGATTATTGAAGTCACGCAAGCGTCTTGCACGTGCTTTGAGTATATATAAATAGGGAAGCCATCCTGATAAAAAACCTATTACGATGGCAATGTTGAAATTAATGATTGGAATGAAAATAGATAAAAATCCTACTAGTATGAATAATAAAGTGATAGCGATATATTTATCTATTTGCCATAACAGTCCAGATTCTTGTAGCTGTAAATCTAGTTTTTTTAGTCCAGGTATTTTTTCTAAAAATAAATGTAGATACATTATTTTTGAATAATTTCGCTCTTTTAAAAGTGTATTATTTAGAGAATTTTTATCATTTTTTTCTTCTACGATAGTTAATCGCTTAATCATTCTCTTTGCTTCTTGACTACTGGTTGATAACCACCAGTTCCACAGACCCTCGATAGTCAGTGCGACTGTAATGAATAAAAGTCCAGAGATGAGATAGAGATTAGTCTCCATAATTTTTTTAATATTCTTTATTATCAGGATCGTAAATTGATTCAGATAGGCTAATGCCAAATTCTTTAAATCGCTTATGAAATTGGGGGCAAATTCCAGTTGCTTTAAAGTTGCCAACAACTTTGCCAAATTCATCTACACCAACTCGATTAAATGCAAATATCTCTTGCATCGTAATAATCTCACCTTCCATACCTGTAAGCTCTTGGATGCTGACAATACGGCGTCCACCATCAATTAATCGCATAACTTGTATAACGACTGTTATAGCAGATGATATTTGCTGTCTGGTAGAGGCTTGCGATAAGTTTGACTCAGCCATTCCCACCATATTTTCTAAGCGTGATAACGCATCTCTTGCGGAATTCGCATGAATGGTTGCAAGTGAGCCTTCGTGTCCGGTATTCATTGCCTGTAGCATATCGAAGGCCTCACTATCTCTGACTTCACCTAAAATAATCCTATCTGGGCGCATACGAAGTGCATTTCTCACTAATGCGCGCTGAGTGACTGCACCGTTCCCTTCTATATTAGGTGGTCTTGTCTCAAGCCTAACAACATGGGGTTGCTGCATCTGTAACTCAGCAGCATCCTCTATCGTGATAATTCGTTCGCTGTGTGGAATGTAGCCAGAAAGTACGTTTAACAGCGTAGTTTTTCCACTTCCAGTGCCACCTGATATCAAAATATTTAACTTAGCTTCAGAAATCGCAATCAGAAGCTTAGACATAGCTATAGACAAACTACCTAAGGACAATAAGTCCCCCATACGTAACGGGATTTTAGAAAATCGTCGTATAGATAAAATAGGTCCATCAATTGCTATAGGAGGAATGATGGCATTAACTCGCGACCCATCGTGTAATCGTGCATCAACCATAGGACTCGACTCATCAACGCGTCTTCCCACTCTTGATACAATTTTTTCTATAATTCGAAGCAAATGCTGATTATCTTGAAAGACAATTGGTGTTAGCTCTAGCTTTCCTTTTCTTTCTATATAAATTTTTTCTGATGTATTGACGAGAATGTCTGAAATAGTAGGATCTTCTAATAAAATTTCTAGTGGCCCTAACCCAATCATTTCATGCTGCATATCTAAGACGAGTTTTCTTTTTTCAATCTGATTAATAACCATACTTTCATCTTGTATGATTTTCTCAACTAGAAGTGATAACTCAATTTTAAATTGCTCGACACTAAGATCTTTCATTCGATCTAAATCAATTTTCTCAAATAAGGATTGTTGTAATTTCTTACGCAAATCTATATAGGAGACATTTGCATTCCTCATTTGATCATGAGTAAAGTTATGTTCTCTATTAAGCAAAATAGCTTTATTCTAATATTGGTGGAAAATTGAATAAACGTCGAATTAATCCATTATTCGGCGCAACTGGAAATTCGGATAAATGCCGAATGAATTCAATCAAACTTTTTGAAAGATTGCTATTTTTTGAAACTTCAAGAGGTGAAACACCAAGATTAATAGAATTATTAACTACCTCAAAATTATTAGGCATTTTGTGTGTTATTTCATGCGACAGGGTTTTTTCTAAATCTTTTATTGTGACTGTCGCATCATTTTTTTGCCTATTAATAATTACTTCTATTTTTTCCTTTGGATATCCAAAAGAAATAAACATATCAATTAACTGCTTACCATCGCGCAAATAAGGTAAGGTTTGCTGTAGTATTGGAAAAATAATATCTGCTTTATCTAGTGCTCGTAATGAAACACTATTTAATTGTCTACCTAAATCAATTAGGACAAATTCATAATGTTTTTTAGCCAAATCTAAAATTATGTCTATTTGTTCAGGGTTGATTTCCTGATCTAGATTGATATGTGTTGAGGCCGCTAATACACCACAATTTTGTGTAACTCGTATTAAACTTGATTCTAATAAATCAGCATCTAAACGATTTATTTCTCTACATACATCAGTTAAGGTTGTTACTGGCTTTTGATCCGATATATATAGTGCAGCATCACCAAACTGTAAGTTAAGATCTATAAGTAGTGTATTTTTCTTTGCTAATTCAGCTAACCCATAAGCAGTGTTAGCCGATAAAAATGTTACTCCACTCCCTCCTTTACAAGATAAGAACGAAAGAATTTTTCCACCTTTATCTTGAACAAATTTTAGTTTTTTTTCTATTTTATTGATTGCCGCGTTTAATTCCTTTTCTATTAAAGGCAAATTAACGACTTCCCGTACACCATGTCGAATAGCCTGTAATAGTAATATTTGTGATTGATTTGGCGTCAATAAAATAATTGGCGTAGTTGGATATTTTTCTGCTATTCGACTTAAAGTAAGTTCGGTATTACTTTCATCATCCGATGAATCTAATATGAATAAATCGGCTTCAGATGCAATTTCATGTAATTTTTCTGGCGTTACCGATAGACTCACAAAACCTATATTAATTTCGGAATTTCTCTCTGCAAATATTTTTTGTATAGTTTTATTAAGTAATTCATTTTTAGTTAAAACAATAATATTTTTCATATCTTATCAATCATTTTTTAAAAACATTTTTCTATCAGCTAACTAATAGACTTGCTTTAGATTTTTATTTACCTACGCCTATCGTAAAATTATTACTTTCTGGAGCTGGATCTTTATATGAATTTTGATAACGTGCTATAACTTCTTTCGCTACCCTCCCATCTAATGCATATCCTGTACTTTGTTTATTCCCTGCAAGCGGATCAATAATTTGCTGATACATATTTTGGCGAGTCGAAGTCCCAAATTGATCATCCCACTTTGCAGTTGTTATAGAACAGCCTGACAAAATGATGAAACATAAATAAAGCAAACTCTGCGATAAATTTGCCTTTATTTTTTTATTTCTTGTCATCATAAAAATTCCGTTTCAATAGAAAATCATTTAAGGTTTATTTGGTGGTGCTTTTCCTTCAAGCTTTCCATCAACAAATAAATCAATTCGTGTTGGATCTTGTAATCCATCAGTAGGAAGTTTGTATGCGACAGCTAATGGTTTTACTAATCGTGGTGTAACTATAAATATCAACTCTGTTCTATCCTGCTGAAAATCACTACTTCTAAATAGCATGCCAATAATGGGGATTTCACCCAAGATTGGAAAAGCTTTTATATTTGCAGTGGTATTGTTTTTAATTAATCCACCTATTGCAAAACTTTGTCCATCCATGAGCTGAACTGTTGTGGATGCCCTACGCGTAGTGATTAAGGGAAGAATGGCACGACTGGTACCGCCAGAAGTACTAATACCGATTCCTTCACGGGATATTTCAGAAACCTCAGGTGCAACTTTGAGATTGATTCTTCCGCCTGATAAAACAGTTGGCGTGAATTTCAGCCCCACACCAAATTCTTTTTCTTCTAAAGTAACGCGATTAGTACCAAGTAAAGAATCCTGAGCAATAGGTATCAATATTTTGCCACCAGCTAAAAAGCTACCCTCCTGACCACTAATGGCCATCACTGTAGGCTCAGCGAGTATTTTGACTAATCCGTCTTTCTTTTCAGCTTCGAGTGTGACATTGGCACCGGTTGACCTAGTCACGGAAACATTTCCACCTAATGTCCCTGATAAAAAATTTGAAACAACACCCCATGTATAAGATCCATTGCTTGGACTACCCGCAACTCCTACACCTAATTTATCAAGAAGTGTTTTAGACACTTCTGCTATTTTTACTTCAAGCATGACCTGCTGTGCAGCCCCTACTCCCAATAGATTAATTACTCTTTGTTGCTGCAGTATTGTGTTCCCACCTGCATTACTCATTGATGGCATCCCAGATGGCCCCACCACACCATCTCTAATTGCAATACTGTTCATGACTAAGGGACGACGGACAAAAGCATTTGCTATATCAACTGCCTTAACAACAGCAATCGAATCAGTTACCGTACCACTGAGAACTAGACTATCCGCCGCTGCGATCACTTTAATTTCTTTTTCTTCCGGCATTAATTCTTTATATTTTTCTTGTAGCGCAGAAGGATCTATACCAACCGTTATTTCTAAGGTTTTGCATTGACCGCTTTTACCTTGCATGATCATATTGGTTGTACCAATATCTAACCCGACTAGATACATCGTATTTGATGAAACCAGCATGGCATGTACAACACCAGGATTACCTAAAGTACGATTGACTATCGGCTCCGATAAGGGCAACACGACTGATTTTCCTAAACCTAAAGAAATATTTTCAGACTGAAGGAATTCTTTACTACAGCTAAACGCAGGTATTAATTTTTTATTTATTTCATTTTTTCTATTTTCTTTATTACTTTTATCGACCTGATTAGTACCTACAACTTCTGCATAAGTGTTGTTATTCCATACCATATTTGATATGAGAATCAATAAGACTGATATTCTTTTTTGTAGTAATAGATGCATGCTAATCCTTGAATTTTATAAATTAATCGTATTAGAAGCATTCGCTGGATTCATGAAATCCACTAATCACATTGACGCAGTTTTTTTCTATCTCTAAGTTTTTCTCATTCTTAATATTTTTTTTGTTATTTTCTTTTTTAATTGGATAAGAAACTTGAACTGCTTGTATCGGTTTTGAAATTCCATTTCCTAATATGCTTTCCTTAGTTTCACCTTTTGTCACACCAGGACCAAAATCAACTTGATTACGTAATACTAGGGATAAATTTCCTACGCTTCTCGCCACGTCTAGTTTTTCTGCTTGTTCTGGCGTCACCTCTAAAGTCACTGCGTTCACTACTTTAGGCTTGGTATCATCACGTCCTATTTCTTGAGCGATTGCTAACACTAAAATTCTTTCTAAAATAATTTTTGAGATATTTTTTTCTTTAGAACCAATTTTCTCTTCATCATTTTGCGTACTTACAATGATGTCTACATAATTTCCAGGTAATGCGAATCCACCCACACCAACCACATCATTTACACGAACAGTAATAGCTCTGTATCCTTCAGCAATGACTGCGGACAGTCCTCCTGCTGTTCCAGCAGGTGCGAGTCGCGACCAATAAATAGGCTCATCCTTCAAAATACTATTTTTTAAAACGCGACCTTCTAACTTTGTGATTTCATGCGTAACACCAACAGGAATACTCTTTGATGGCCATTCAACCATTTTTATCATTTCACGATTTAACCGCTGACCAGGTCCAATATCACGCATAGCAACTGCTACTTGAACTACATCACCATTTGATTGATTTGTTAACCACTGCGATGCTAATACTACGGACAGAGAACCTGCGACTAGGGCTATTACTAATACAATTAATGTTTTATATTTTTTCATTGATATTTTTAAAATTAAAATTCAAATATGAAATTTTTAATAATTAATAAAAATCATAGAGATACAACCGATTGCAATTACTACTCCATAGGGTATTAGCTCACTACCAGAATAATAAAAATTCTCTTTGAATTTATAACTTGTAGGAATGTAAAGATATTTATTGACTAAACTATGTAGCCATATTTTTATAATCTGAAATGAATTCGAATAGGAGAGCAAAATAATGCAAGCCCAAATTCCACCTACCAACATACTAAGCAATCCAATTCCAGTGATAAAAACTGGACCAGAATATAATCCCAACGTTGCTAATAACTTTACGTCTCCTGCTGCCATACCTCGAATAAGATAAAGTGGAAGAAACATAAAAAAACCAACCATTGCACCCTGCAAACTAGCAGCAGCACCTATACCATTTGGTAAAAATATTGCTAGCAAAATAGCACCCAATGCACTCCATAAAAGGAGTAAATTTGGTATTCGCCATTTTTTATAATCATTCCATGCAGCTGGAATCACAGTCGCAACTAATCCCACAAGATTTATAAGTGGTAGTTCTATATCAAAGATAGCAGTCATTTTTTTAGAGGAAGCACGTCATGAATTAATAAATCAGCATATGTCATTCATGACATGCTAATTACTTAAAAAATTAAGGCATTGCTGCAGCAGCTGATGTCAGCTTGGTGCCAATCTTAGTAAATACAGAATTAAGATCAGTACCCACAGTTGTAACTGCTGTAATAATTACACCAGCAATTAATGCTGCCATCAGTCCGTATTCAACTGCTGTTGCACCACGTTCATCTAATAAAAATTCTCTGATTTTTATATACGAATAGTTCATTTCATGCTCCTAAAATTGTTTATCTATTAAATGAGAATGACTACAGATCGGATTGAGTAATCTGTACTCATCTCGCACTAATAGTCCAATTTTTGGGTGACTAGAGTCTGTTTGATATCTAACTAATAACTAATATTTAGTTTTTATTTATTACTCATAGTTTTTTAATTTTTTAAAATTCTTTTGTTATTAAGAGCACAGACTCACTTTAATCTTTTAATTATTTTTACTTAACGCCAAATTTAAATATTATTCAATTTAATTATTTTCTTTTTTTAATAGAATTTTTTATTTGGTGATTTTTAATTTTATTTAATTTATTAGAGGCGATAAAAATGAAAACCCATAAAGACTACCCAGCTTATTCACCTTCTGATTTGCTTGACCGACTAATGACTTTATTTAATTTGAAGAATGACCTTTCATTTAGTAAGAAATTTGGATTCTCACCATCACATATCAGTAAGTTACGCCATAAGAAAACCGTTATATCGCCTAATTTCTTACTCAGGATTCACGATACTTCACAAATTTCAATTTCTGAGCTAAAAAAAATGATGAAAGACAAGCGAAAATATTTTAGTTAATTCATATTCATTTAAAACACTGGTTTAGGTAATACTGCTTTTTGCTTAGACCAGTGTGGAGTTAGACCGATTAGAATTAAAAGTGCATTGAACTGACCATCATTAACTCAAACAGGATTAGCAACTTGCATTGGCTTGG
>JACCDK011902151.1_pt1 | contig 10094 bp, 9 predicted proteins | sample 7445871 | NCBI WGS metagenome assembly JACCDK01 (sample SAMN15323436, study PRJNA562643) | freshwater metagenome | isolation source: river surface water | place: USA:Blue River Watershed | collected 2017-08-15
GCAGATAAAGATCAACTCGCTGACTCATGGTTTAAAGAGGACATACTTGCTTCACTGGGGGATGTAGTTATCGAATGGGTTGATCCGTCAGTCACTGACAGTGATAGCGGAATCATCTCTGTGCATCTAGATACTCCAAATGGCTTGGTAGTTTTGGACTAGTATTTCCCAGAATAAACATTGTAAGCACCTGTTTAATCGTATTTGAGTAGATTAAATTCCCAATCGTACTCGCCAATTGCTTTTGGAAAGATATCATTTGGGCGTGGATAATCAGTCATTCAAAGATGCGCTAGCAAAGCTTGGGTCTAGTGTTTCAATAATTTCAATTGTCGATGAAGGACTGCTTTATGCATGCACAATCAGTTCACTAAACGCATCGAATGTTCTGGACCCGGAATTAATGTTTCAATTAACCCACACTTCTAAAGTTGGTGATCGGATAAAAGCCGGAATATTTTTCTCGATTTCTGTATTAGGTGGTGAACATGCCGGCTTAGCAACATATTTTGCGAACCCGCGAAGCATTTTAAGCGTCGAGTCACACTCCAAAGATTTTGCCAGATTAAAATCAGGCGATACTAATTTTGCTGTATTGCCTGACTCTCCGATGTATTTCCTATGTAAATTCAACGAGAGCATTAGAAGAGGAAACTCTGAAATATATTTTTCCAAAATCATTGGTGGAAGTACATCAAAATCATCTAGTTTGATTTACCAAAATAGAAAATATCACAGCTTAGATTAGCGATTCAACAACCTGATTAGTATTAACAAGAATATCATTCTGAAAAAATAAGTTTGGCTTACTTAACATACCAACAAAATGAATATTCTTAGAGGTCATATTTTTTAGTTCATCTATGTTTCGAAGGGCATCCAAAACTAGGTCATGAGACAAATCGGGATACCCCCCTTCAATCTTTGTGGCATGGGCTAATTTGATGTCAGATTTGTAAAAAATTCCCATGCCTTCTAACTCAGATGTTGAAATATTTTCAATTTCGGATTCTGTTAGATTGTCATGATAAACAATTTCATTTGTGAATCGAAAGCCATCAGCCACTTTTGAGTCATCACAAAATGTAACGGGCGAACTAAATCTGTGCGTTGAATGACGCGGGTCATGCGAATACGCATAATATAGATCTTTCATGTTCGGTTCTGACTTAACAACATAACTCACAATTGCTGTTTTTTGGATTGGTATAACCTTAGGAGCGGTTGCCTTTTTTTGGGTGAATCTAGAAAATGAAAGTGGATTAGGTGTCCAAATAACTTCGTCAAACTCAATAGTATCAACTTCATTTAGTACGAGTCTGTCTAATTGAATGTCCGAAATCTTCACTGACTTAATTATTCTTACTCCCAAATCATTCAGTTTATGCTCAAACGCATCAATGTAAAGCTGAGTCCCGTATCTCCGGGGGTAGTAAGCCTTGCGTGTTGAAACTAACTCTGTGGGCATCCTGCGCTGGTCGGAAAACGCAAGCCTTGAGTTGTATGCATCTCCACTAAGAACTCGTGTATCTATTTCATGCGAAAGCAGGTTAACTCTACTCAATGGCAAAATTGAAGCTACATTCGAATGTACGGAGTGAGCTGGTCTACCCGTAAACTTTTGCACGATCGGGTTAAGATATTCCTCCGACATTGTTTTGCCATATCTCTTGGCGAGATAATCAGAGGCAATGTTTGCAATATTCCCATCTGGGGCGGGCAGTTCCAAAAATTCCTTCTCCAGCATAGCGCGCTGATTGGGATTTAAATGCTGAAACCCCAGGTAGGCGTTTCCAAAATGCATACTTCCGCCATAAAAAGCCCCGCCTATATCTCGTCCTGTCCCTACCAAGTCAACCCATCCCCCAGATGGGATGATTGAGTAAAGGATTTCATCTAGATCACGATGGCCGGTTTCGTAGAAAGTATGTACGCCTGTATCGAAGTTAATTCCAGCAACATCAATACCTGACAATAGCCCACCAAGCTTACTTTGAGTCTCTAGCAAGGTCACCTCATAATTGACATTTGCCATTTTGATGCGAAGGGCAGCGTACATTCCCGAAATGCCACTACCGACAACTATGAATTTCCTCATTTATCGAACCTGAAATAAAGCGTGAAGTCCCAAAGTCCATAGTCATGTATTAGTGATACTTCTGAAGTGATAAATTCTTTGGCGAATTCAAAGAGAGTCATTGGATTTGAATAATAAAGATCTTCCCTCATCTTTCCTTTGTCCGAAAAGGAACTTAAGAAATTCACACCTAGCCCCTTTCTTGATTTTTTGGCCAAAATTGTAAGAGAGTGCTTAATATACTTAAGAAATTCATCATCCTCAACGCCAAATTTCTTATTAAATACTCCGCTCAGAATTACATAGTCATGCTCGGAGATAGCTTCAAAGTCTTCATTTTGCTTAAATTTGATACGTTGATCTGAGACAAATCTACCCTGAGCATACCTTAACAATTCTGGAGAAATTTCATAACCCGTGTAATTAGTGAATTCAAGGTCTTGCATAAAGTCAAGCAACCTTCCATACCCGCAACCAACATCTGCGACGGAGAAGCTTTTGTCCCCTAAAGGAATTAGATTTAGAAGTGTTCTCAACCTTAAGTCTTGAGAATGCTCAGTCCCCCAATCAACGCCTTTCGGGGTCGGCCCTTCACGTAGAAAAACCTCACCGAAAAATTCAGAAGCTCGAATTGAGTACTCATCCATTTCTTATGACTCTTGAATCTAAAGTTAGGGGTCGATCTTTTGTTTCGCCGAAAATTCTCAAAATGTATAATCCAATTGTCCCAATAGAAATCAAAACTATTGAGTTTAAGAAAATCATGAGCAGCATGATTGAAGTCCAGCCAGGAATTGTGATTCTCCCAAGAAAAAATAGGGATATCAAAGAGATAAATGCTGCACAAGACAAACCAAATACTAGCAATCCCATCGAGAGAATTAGCTTTAAGGGAGTCTCGCTGTAACTAGTAATGCCCGTAATTGTTAATCTGATTTTTGATCTAAATGAGTAAGTAGATTCAGTCTTGCTTGTTTTTGAAACCTCTATACGGCTCACCTTAAGGCCAACATGAGAAAATAAACCTGCAATGAAAACCTCTTTCTCATTTAGGGTCAGTAGTAATGATTGAAAACGTTTAGTGAAAAGTCTTGCCGTAATCAGACTAGGAACAATAGAAATCCGAGTTAGCAAAATTATTAATCTCCATGCGCCATCACCGAATATCCTCTCGGACCAAGTGCCCTTCCTTTTGGAGAGAAAGCCTTCTACCAAATCTGCATTTGTATTTGTCATTTCCGCCCAGTAATTGATCAGTAGCTCTGGGGCTTCTTCTAGGTCTGAATCGATAATAAATACATAGTCCCCCGTCGCCTCACGGATACCCCTCAGCAATGCTTTGTGGTGACCAAAATTGCGGGAAAGTTCAACATATATGGTGGAATCCGAAGCCGTCGGCATAATTTGGTTAATAACAATCTCACCCGATAAATCGGGACTTCCATCATTAACATAAATAACCTCGGGCAAGAAACCCAAGTCTCTGGCTACTTTTCGAATTCTAAAGTCGAATTCCTGAATTGTGTGTTCGCTGAAATATAGAGTAGTTACAACAGAAAGAGTCTTCAAAATAGTAATCCTCTCAAATCAAACTCAGAAAATTTCCGAACCTTGAATATGTATCAACGATTGAAAGATTGTACTCACAATCCTCGTGCCGCACTCCGAATTCTTTCACTAAATCAGGAGGATAGTTTACATAGCTCAATTCGAGACGCGCGGCTTGGAATTTTTCAGTTTCAATATACTGCCGTCCAGCCGGTGCCGAGATATATTCAGAGGAATTCAGTTTTTGGTTAATGTAAATCAACTTATCGGTAGGTTCTAATTCTTTGATGTTATTACTCGCACAGAGGAACTGAGTCTTTATGTTAAGCAGCTCTTGACTTATCTGAATAATTAATTCTTGATTTAACTGAGATAAGGTCAATATATTGGGGTCTAAGACTTTTGATTTATAAATTGAAAATATCTCTTCAAAGTGCTTGTTGCGGGAGTAGGTGTTCTCGATCGCTACCAAATGCTTCCTACGCCAATTACCGGAAGGGAGTAAAACAGAATTTATGCGCCGATTGACGTCGGCTCCGACGGGAATGCTTATCCAAGAAGGTCGATCTCCGGAAATAATCAGATTTCTATTCCTCCAGTCATTTTTTGTAAATTGAACACAATCGTAAAAAATGAAGTAATCAACCTTTGAAATCAAATAAAAATACCCCCACCAGGGAACATAATTTGACTGAGAAATCGCTACTCGTATTTTTCTAGCCGAGTTCAGGTTTGCGAACAAAATCCGACTCCTAACCTCAAACTAATTAATCAATGATCGAGATTTCACTATTTATCATGAAAAACGGCACTATTTCACTTGATTATCTCTATATTTAGTTACTACTCAGGTCACTTTAGCAGTTTCTAATGAGGGAATGAAGCGAAATCGAAGTATTTCTTGTATTCGAAACAGTTATCGATCTAACTTTAATCGCTGGTAGATAGTTACTTCCAATTTCTGTCGAGCTTATGGTTCATCACTCTTCATCGAACGGGGGTCGGGGCTTCATTTTATGGCTTTCTAAAACCTGTTTGTTAAGAGGACAAGGGGCGATTCAGTTTTAACTTTACCGCTTTGATTTATAGTCGCGCTTCGCAGAGCGAATTTCTTTTTCGGAAAACTGAAAATGCATACTCTTTGTGGAAACTTAATCTACAATCGACTCCAAATTCACATCGGATTAAGAATATTAAAAGCAGAAATGGACCTGTAGAAAGACAAATTGATTCTTCTCAACAAAAGAGGCATATTTCTAAAGAGTCAGATTGACAGAACCACTCTTTACAGTTGACTTGTCAACTATCCAACTTGGCAATTAAATGCGTTTGGTTCCTAACCTGACTGATTTAAAAGGGCACCGCTTTGTATATCTTGCTTAATATTGTATTCCGGTGCAAATCCTAGGCCTCGAATCTTTTGTGAGTTAAGGCTATATCTGAAATCATGACCTTTTCGATCCGCGATAAACTCAATCTTGCTTTTTTTGGTTTCTGAACTTGCAATAAAAGATTTCGCTAGTTCCAGATTAGTGAGCTCAATTCCAGAGCCAACATTATAGATTTGGCCTTTTTCACCATGGCTAAGAACTAAACCTATTGCTCTACAATGATCGAGAACATGAATCCATTCACGTATATTTGTTCCATCGCCATAAATTGGCAGGTTTTCACCCATACGAATTTTAGAAATTAGAAGCGGAATCAATTTTTCCATGTGTTGATTCGGGCCGTAGTTGTTACAGCATCGCGTAATTCGAATGTCCAATCCATAAGTCTCTACGAAACTCCTAGCAACTAAATCAGAAGCAGCTTTTGACGCAGCATATGGAGAATTTGGAGCAAGTGGGTATTTCTCATCTGCTGAACCATCGCGCAAAGAACCATATACCTCATCGGTTGAGACGTGAATGACTCTAGGAACATCTAGGTTCAGCGCTGATTGAAATACGTTAAAACTCCCAAGAACATTGGTGTCGACAAAAATATGTCCAGACTGTATTGATCTATCAACATGTGACTCTGCAGCGAAATGTACAACAACGTCATGATCAGCCATGCTTTGTTCAAGTTTTCTAGCGTCCCTGATATCACCCTCAACAACTGTTAGGCGAGACCCGGCGTTTAGTACTTCTAAGTTCTTCTTATTTGCTGCGTAAGTGAACGAGTCATACACGCTAATTTTTAAGTCTCTCGGAGACGAATTCAGGAGCCAACGTGCAAAATTGGAACCTATAAACCCGGCTCCTCCTGTTAGAAAGTAGCGCATGAGGATAGGCTATGAGGGATTCTGGCAGACGAGACTTAGGCGCACTGAATGGGGGCCAGAAATGAAGGGCATAATCCTTGCGGGCGGGAAAGGCACTCGCCTTCACCCGCTTACACAAATTATAAGCAAACAGTTGCTCCCGGTTTTCGACAAACCCTTAATCTACTATCCCCTCTCCACGCTTATGCTTGCCGGAATAAGAGACATACAAGTCATTGTTGCTTCGGGTCAAACACTAAGATTTTCTGAACTTCTTGGAGATGGATCTGAATTAGGAATCAAAATTTCTTATGTTGAGCAATCTAAACCAAATGGAATCGCAGAAAGCTTGATTGTTTCAGAAGATTTTATTTCTGGACAGAAATGTGCATTAATTCTCGGCGACAATATTTTTCATGGACCGAGCTTAGGGCGCAAACTCGCTACGTATTCCAGTGTTAATGGAGCACAAGTATTTGGATATCGAGTTTCAAATCCGGAGTCGTACGGAATTGCCATAGTCGATGCACTCGGGAAAGTCATCGAGTTAGAAGAGAAGCCGGAAACATTTAAATCAAATATAGCTATACCGGGATTATATTTCTTTGATGAGAATGCTTCTAATTTAGCGAAAAAGATACTACCAAGCCCTAGAGGCGAACTTGAGATTATCGACGTCTTGAAGAGTTATCAACAAAACCAAAGTTTGAGCCTGGAAATGTTGCCTCGAGGAACTGCATGGTTTGATTCAGGAACTTTTGGAGATTTGCATGATGCGTCTAGTTATGTTCGACTCCTAGAAGAGCGTACCGGTGAGAGGGTTGGCGACCCGTATGAAATTTCGAGAATTCTGGATTGGGCCAAATGATTCCTTTTTCCCAACCGTTCACTCCCAAAACATCAATTGAGTTGGTTAATCAAGCCTTGGTCTCGAAGCATCAGCAAGGGGATGGACCATTCTCGAAAGAGGCATGTTCTAGGATTTCGAATCTAAGTGGAGGAGGGCATGCATTACTTACTCCTTCTTGCACCGCTGCTCTTGAAATGGCTTCCATGTTGATTGGAATAAATCATGGCGACGAAGTGATAATGCCAAGCTACACATTTACTTCGGCGGCAACGGCAGTAACCCAATTTGGTGGAGTTCCTGTATTTGTTGATATCGAACCCAAAACCGGATGCATTGATGCAGATTTGATTCAAGGGGCAATCACGAAAAAAACCAAAGCGATTTCTTGGGTAAATTATGCGGGAAACGTCCCGAATTTAGATGAAATCGCGAGAATTTCAAAAGAGTTTAATCTTTTTTTGATCGAAGATAACGCACATGGATTTGGTGGAGAGTTTCAAGGGAGACGACTGGGCAGTTTCGGACACTGTTCCACGCTCTCATTCCATGCAACAAAGAATATCCAATGTGGAGAGGGCGGAGCTATTGTCATCAACGACTCGGAACTAATTGATAATGCAGAAATTATCCGAGAGAAAGGAACCAACCGAAAGGCTTTCTTGATCGGCGACGTGCAAAAGTACCAGTGGGTAGACAAAGGCAGTAGTTATTTGCTGGCTGAAGTTTTGGCCGCGCAACTACTGGGCCAGTTAAGTGAATTTGAAGCGATTCAAAGGAATCGGGAGGAAGTTTGGGATTATTACAATAACGAACTCCAAGAAACAATTCTTCAATACGATTCCCAGATTCTGATCCCAAATGCTCGAAATATTGCACATATGTTTGCAATTGTATTCAGAGATCAGCAATCACGGAACCAATTGATCAATCTGTTATCTGTAAAAGGAATACAGGTAAATTCTCACTATCAACCGCTTCACAATTCTCTAGCTGGGGAGAAATTTGGTCGTGCGGTCGGCAATTTTCCTGTCACAACTAGATTTGCCGAACAGCTGGCAAGGCTCCCAATTTGGAGCCAAGAGGATAATAAGTATATGGAAGCCATCGTAACTGGTGTGATAGAAGCTCTTGCTTAAAATGCCACAAGGAATTTCCAGGCGACTAGCAATTATTTTGAAAATATTTACTGCAATTTCTTGCGTATATCTGTATATATTTTATTCAATCAATCTGAGCCGGAGTGTCATTGCTAGTTCAGGAATTAGCGATGAAGGGTTCCTCCTAAATCAAGTAAACGGTAGATCAGTTGAAGGAATTCAAGACTGGTACTTACCATATACTGATTTTCTCGTCGTTATTTGGGATTTAGCAGGATATAACCTGCCTGTTTTTCGAACATTTGGAATTTTAATTTATCTGGCGATTCTTGTACCCACCATAGTGATTTTAATAATTAAGTCCAGATTTCATTTATCCATGTTGGCTCAAATATTAATCTTCTCAATTAGCGGTTTAGGACTTTCAAGATATCTGCTTGTAACTCCAGGGTATCAATATCTTTCATTGATTTTCTCCGTCGGCGCAATAGTCCCGACCCTTTACTTAATCAAGTCATTAAATAAAGAATTGATACTTCCCCATCTTCATTCGTTCCTAATTCTTGCTTTTCTGTCATTGTCGGGGTTGGTCATATTTTCTGCAAGAATTTCCGGAGGTATAGTTTTCTACTTCGTAATTCTAGTGGCTCTAATTCTCGAAATAAGACCAGCAACAGCCGTCAGATATTTCATCATTATCGCCACCCCCACAATCCTTGCTTTCTTCCTGAACATAAACACCTGGAGAGATCGCATCTTTTTCACATACTCCTTGACCCAACTGTATGACCCTGAGGGGTACTCATTGGTCTCTGAAGTTATTGATATTGCAACACCCCTTTTCCCGATGCTGTCATCATTTTTCATTGCATTTTTAGTGTCGAAAGGAAAAAGAAATATTAATTGGATACAGATTCCGATGCTTATGTTATTGGGAGCTGGACTTATTTATTCGCAAGTAAATCGCCTTACTTTATTCCTAATTTGTGTCATGACATATTTACTTTCGGATCACTTACTTAAGAATCACAATGTAACGAAAAGTTTGAGCGTAATATTAGTTGCAATTACGCCTTTTCTAACTGTATTTGGTTCTAATACACCAGCAGCGGGAAACCACCTAAATTTGCTGATAGGTCTTGTTTTAGCTTACTTTTTTTCAATCCAATTTTCGGTCTCGCCTTCAAAAGGTAATTTACCCTCCATAGTCAAAGCGCCAAATCTTTTCTTCGTATCCCTTGCTCTTTTAACTCTTGTTTACTTGGCGAGTACTACCCAAACAACCGGATATGGGAAGAGATTGCCAGATCTCAATTTATTGCAAAGAGTGCAAACCACCGCCTACCACGAACTCACCCTTGAATACTTAGACAAACAAGCATTCCCCGCGAGCTCAAGAGAAAATCCAAGAATTCTAGACTTAACTAAATTTAACCCCGGTTTAATCTATTTAGTGAATGGTTTACCATATCCAGTATCGCTTTCCTATGGGAGTCGCGGCTCACAAGTAATTTTGGAGCTTGGCGCCATTCGTGAAAGTATGAAAAAGTACGGGATTCATGAAGGCGACGACGATAATTATATACTTGTGCAAATGGCTTCCATGCAAACATCGGAGTGTGTGGCGCTAACGGATGCTATCGCCGATAAACGTTTAGCGTCTTACCTTGTTAAAACAGGGTGGAGTTCAAGATATTCCGTCAAAATCTTAATTGAGAACAAATCAGAGAAATTGCGTTTTGGCATAATGAAGGCCTGTGATGGAAAGGGAATTTAATTCCATGATTATTTCAAGAATCCGCACAGAGAGGTAAGAATGAAAAATTTAATCCCTTATGCCCGTCAAAACGTCTATGGCGCTGATCTTGACCGGGTCAATGATGTTCTTAAAAGTGATTTCCTGACTATTGGGCCTGAAGTTGAGGCGTTTGAAAATGAATTAACTAGCTACGTTGGTGCTCCAACCACTGTCGTATCTTCAGGTACGGCAGCTCTTCACGCAGCCTATTTTGCTATTGGGATAAAACCAGGGGATGAAGTCATTACTCCTCCAATCACATTTATCGCAACACAAGCAATGATCCATGCCCTGGGTGCAAAGGCTGTATTTGTAGATGTAGATGCAAGTTCTGGCAATATTGACATCTCAAAAATCGAAAAAGCAATTACAGCTAAAACAAAAGCTATCGTGGTTGTCGATTATGCGGGACAAACTCCAGATCTCGACAAAATTGCAGCGATTGCGAAAAAACACAATATCTATCTGGTAGAAGA
>JACCDK010342573.1_pt1 | contig 10092 bp, 10 predicted proteins | sample 7445871 | NCBI WGS metagenome assembly JACCDK01 (sample SAMN15323436, study PRJNA562643) | freshwater metagenome | isolation source: river surface water | place: USA:Blue River Watershed | collected 2017-08-15
CCATTGCACTGGGGCTTTGTGGTGTTGGGCTGGAACGCCTTGTCACTCGCTGGCGTCTTGATGCAAATCATCTCGCGCTTTCGCGAGTTGATGCCCATTGTTTTCAAGAACGAAACCGCCTGATCGGTCCCGTCACTTAGAAAGTCATCATGAACACTGAAACTCTGCAACACCCTGCGGGTGCTGCGGCTGGGAAGCCGCACGCCCAAGATACCGTCGAAAGTGTCTCTGGCCTGTCGCCCAAAGCCATGCACTTCTCCCGCGTTTTCGAACTCTTTGTGGTGGCCGCCATCATCATGTTGTTCGCCGGCGCCATCCACTTGCATGTGCTGTTGCTGGCGGGTGACTGGGACATGTTCCTCGACTGGAAAGACCGCCAATACTGGCCCTTGCTGTCACCCGTGGTCATGATCATGTTCCCGGCGGCTTTGCAAGGCATTTTCTGGACCTACTTCCGACTGCCGATTGGCGCGACCGTGGGGGCCACCTGTCTGATGTTGGCCGTGTCGATTTCTCGCCCTGCCTCGTTCATGTGGTGGACCGACTACCCGCTCAATCTGGTGCTGCCCGCGCAAATGATCGCCGGGGCCATTGTGTTGGATGTGTTCTTGCTGGTGTTTCGCAACGCTTTGTTCACCGCCATCTTTGGCGGCTTTGCCTTCGCATTTTTGTTCTACCCTTCCAATTACGCGATCTTTGCGCCGTTTTATGTGCCCGTCAGCCACCAAGGCATGATGGCCTCCATGGCCGATTTGATCGGTTATGTCTATCCCCGCTCGGCCACACCCGAGTACATCCGCATCATCGAGCGCGGCACGCTGCGCACCTTTGGCGACTCGGCCAGTTGGGTGTCGGCGCTGTTTGGCGGTTTCATTTGCATCTTCATGCACTACGCCTGGTGGTATTTGGGCCTGGCCATGTCGTCCATGAAATTCTTGCCCAACAACAAGAAAGTCATGGCGTTGATGGGTACCAAGGGCGACGCTTGAAGCGCCGAATCAAAAGGGGATAACCGTGCAATTCTTTCAAAACATCCACAAGTTGTTTGCATTGTGTTTGAGCGTGGTCGTGTGGGCTGGCGTGTTCACCGAGTCGGCTTGGGCCCATGGTGAGCGTTCGCAAGAACCATATCTGCGCACGCGCACCGTGCAGTACTACGACGTGCATTACGACAAGAAAACCGTCAAGATCAATGAGGAATTCACCCTCACTGGACGTTTTCGCCTCATGCAGGATTGGCCGGATGCGGTGAGCCTGCCCGAGACCGTGTTCTTGTCGGCCTATTCACCCGGCCCCATGATCACGCGGGTCGAGAGTTACCTCAATGGCATGCCTGCGCGCCAGTCGTTTTCCAAACTCGAACTGGGCCGCGATTACGAGTTCAAGTTGGTCATGAAGGGCCGCATCCCTGGCCGTCACCACATCCACCCCTTGTTGTCGATCGAAGGCTCTGGTCCTTTGGTGGGGCCAGGCCAATGGATTGAAGTGACCGGCACCAAAGGCGACTTTGTGGAAAAAGTCACCACCATGAACGGTGTGCAAGTCGACAACCTCGAGTACTACGGCATTTCACGCGCGCTCAAGTGGTATGGCGTGTGGATCGCGTTGGCAGCCTTTTGGTTGTTGTTCTGGTTGGTGCGCCCCTTGTTGCTGCCACGCTGGATCGCTTTGAACAAAGGCCGTGAAGACGTGCTCATCACGTCGCGTGACATCACCGTGGGTGTCATCTTGGGCGTGGTCGTCGTGGCCATCACCTTCGGCGGTTACATCTATGCCAACAAAGAGTACCCCTATGTGGTGCCATTGCAAGCGGGCACCAACAAAGTGGAACCTTTGCCCAAACCCAAGGGCGATGTCGTGGTCAAGGTGGTCAAGGCCACTTACGACGTGCCTGGTCGCGCCATGTACGTGGTGGCGCGCATGACCAACAACGGCAGCGAGGCGGTGTCCATTTTGGAGTTCGCCACGGCCAACTTGCGGTTTGTCAATCAACAAGCGCCAGGTGCCGACAAAGCGGTGTCGCCCGATTACCCGCGCGACCTGGTGGCGCGTGCTGGCCTGGGCATGAGCGATCAAAAACCCCTGATGCCCGGTGAAACCCGCGAAATCAAACTCGAAGCCAGTGACGCGCTGTGGGAGGTCGAGCGCTTGGTGAGTTTCTTGACCGACGTGGATTCCAAGTTTGGTGGCTTGCTGTTCTTTGTCGACAAGTCGGGCAACCGACTCATGACTGAAATTGGTGGCCCCATCCTGCCCACCTTCACTGCACTGTGAGCTGGGCATGAAACGTTTTTTGTTGGTGGGTGGTTTTTGCTGGACGGCCCTGGGCGCTTGGGCGCACGGTGGCTTGTCCATGGATCAAGACATGTGCAAGCTCACCGTGGGCCCGTACATGATGCATTTCGCGGGCTACCAAGAAGACGCGCAACGCACCGAGTTTTGTGAAGACATTCCGCACAAAGGGCCGACCATCATCGTGCTTGACATGGTCGATGCCTCGTTGCGTGACATGCCGGTGGAATTTCGGATTGTTCGCAAAACCGATGGACCCTTGGAGGCCGCGCCCGTGGTTTACCAATTGCCTGCGGCCACATACCCGCGCGGCACATTGATGGTGCGGCACGACTTCATGGATGACGGCGACTATGTCGGCTTGGTCTATGCGGGCGACAAGCAACAGCACAGCTCGGTGTTCCCCTTCGCGGTCGGCAAACCCCGCGGCAACATGCTCCATTACGTGTTGGGCGCGGCGGGTTTGTTGTTGTTGGGCTTTGGCGGCCTGGCCTTGGGCCGTCAGCGTTTGCAAAGAGACATCGCCCAGCAAGCCGACAAACAAGTGCAGTGACCATGCACGGGCGGCAAGTCCTTGTCAGCCTGAGCTTGGCCTGGCCATGGTTGGCGCATGGCCACGCCCATTTGATCGACAGCGAGCCGCCTGCCCACGCGGTCATACGCCAAGCGCCCCCGCAATTGCGTCTGCGGTTTTCCGAGCCTGTCGAAAAAAACTTTTCCCGCATCCAAATCACCGCCGATGGACAGGCCTTGAGCCTGCCGGCCAACAGCTTGCAATGGGATGCATCGGGCAAGGTGTTGCAGATTCAACTGCCCGCGTTCAAGGCACGCCAGTACCAAGTGGTCTGGGCGATCTTGGCCAAAGACGGTCATCCCGGCAAAGGGCGTCTTGACTTCACCGTCAAGCCCTGATCACGGTGGACACGCCCGCTTGCTTGCGCGTCTTGCAAATCGCCAGCTTGGCCTGGCTGCTGGGTTTGTGGCTGGCGCAGCGTCACGCCCACACCTTGTTTCACCAATCCGAACACGGCCAACGTTTGCAGCAAGCGGCCAGGCGCTGGCTGGTGGCGGTCTGTTTGCTGCAATGGCTGCGCGTCGCGGTACACGCCTGGTCCTTGCAGGCCTTGCTGGGCGAGTCCATGTCTTGGATCTCCGTTCTGCAAACCCATGTGGCGCAGGTGTTGCTGGCGCAAGCCGTGCTGCTGTCCTTGGCCATGCTTTGGTTTCTTTGGCGCGGCATGCATCGGGTGGTGGTTGGTGGCTTGTTGTTGGCGATGGCGGGCATGGCCTTCAGCGGCCATGTGGTGTCCTCGTCAGAAGACCGTGTGTTGTCGGTTGTGTCGGTGTTGCATGTGCTGCTCGCACAACTGTGGTTGGCCAGCCTCATGGGCTTGTGGCACGCCGCTGGCCAAGGTGATGTGCTGCACCTGACCAGGCGCGCGCGTTTGGCGCAGCTCTCGCGCTGGGCTTTGCCGGGCATGGGGGTGTTGCTGTTCACCGGGGTGATGATCAGCCGCTGGAGTGTGGCCACTTGGCCGGGTTTGCTGGCCACGACCTATGGCTGGGTCTTGCTGTTCAAGCTGTGTTTCATTGCCGCGGCATTGACCGGGGCGTGGCGCTTGCGCCGTTGGCTGCGCGACAGCACGGCTGCCCATGCATGGGCCAAGACCTGGTTGAGCGCCGAGTTGGCGGCGGCCCTGGGCGTGGTGGTCGGTGCCAGTTGGCTGGCGGCCACCGTGCCTGCCGCGCACGACACCATCGAATGGCCATTTGCTTTTCGTTGGGCCCCGGTGATCGCCTGGAAGCAAGACCCGACACCAACCCTGCAAGCCTTGTTGGCGGCGGCGGCCCTGTGCCTGTTGGGGGGTGGGCTGTGGCTGTGGTTGCGGCGGCGGCATCGCCCACTCGCGCGGGGATTGGGTGTGGGTGCCGGCCTCTTGGCCTTGGCCGTGGCCTTGCCGGCCACCACCATTCCTGCGTACCCGACCACCTACATGCATTCTTCGGCGCGACTGGATGCCGACTCGGTGATGGCTGGACAGGCCTTGTACCAACGGCTGTGCACCGACTGCCACGGTTTGCACGGCATGGGCGATGGGCCGCTGGCCAAGCAACACCGACTGCCCGCAGCCAATCTGACCGAACCGCACGTCAGTTGGCACACGCACGGCGACATGTTCTGGTGGTTGAGCCATGGGCGCGGTGCCATGCCGGGCTTTGCATCGGTGACCTCGGTCGATGAGCGTTGGCATTTGATCAACCACCTGATCGCGCTGTCGCTGGGCCATGAATCACGCAGCATCAGCGACAAACCTGCACCCTTCAACCCGTGGTTGCCGAGCATCGATTTTCGGTTTCAGATGGACAACAACAATTTCATGTCATTGTCCGAATGGCGGGGCTTGCACCCGGTGCACCTGATCATCGTCAACCAAGAAAACGAGTTGCAGCGGGTGCGCGATTTGTTGAAAGACATGAACGGGTTTCCGGCACAACTGGTGGTGGTGAGCAAGCCTGCTTGGTTGAAAGACTTGGTGAAAGGCCCTTGCGAAGCCGTGTTGGTGCCCGACACCGACGGCGTCATCGCCAAAGCCTGGTCGCATTACCGACGCTCGTTTGCCGCGCCCGATTTTCAAAACGAAGAGACCGAGGTGGCGCGCATCGAGTTTTTGATCGATCGGTATGGGTTTGTCCGGGCCCGCTGGCGTTCGGATGAAACGCCCAATGCCCTGAGCTTGCTTGAACTCCAGGGGGTGTACAACAGTTTGTCGGCCGAAGGCCCAATCAAATCAGCGGCGATCCACCAACATGACTGACCCCTCGACGCCAACCACCTGGGTGCAACGCGGTCAGCGTGCGTTGTTGTTGCTGGCCGTGTTGGGCTTGCTGTATGTGTTCGCCCAGTCTTGGTTCAAACCGCCCTTGCCCGAACCGGCGGCCAACCTGAAGACCTTGCCCGCTGGTTGCGACACACCGTTGCCCGGCCAAGCGGGTCGACACCCGGATCTGACCACGACCAGTGGTCTGCGTTACAGCGTGGTGACACCGAGCAACTACCAGGCGCAACGCCAGCATGGCTTGCTGATGATGTACCCGCCAGCGGGTTTTTCCAACGACTTGGCAGAACGCTATTACCAAGTCACACGGCGAGCGAATGAAGCGGGTTATGTGGTGGTGTTCAGTGCCGCCATTCCTTTGTCAGCGCGTGCCCTGCGCCTGCAAAGCGAGGTGGTGCCGCAGGTCATGAAACACTGGTGCATCGACCCGACCCGCGTGGTGTACGGCGGCCATTCGGATGGGGGCACCCTCAGCACCGGTTTGACGGTGCGTGCATTGACGCCCGATGTCCACCCTGCGCACATCGTGGTGAGTGCGGCGGGCATCCGAGCCGAAGACTTGCAACAAGAGTCTTGTCCCCAAGCCTTGAACGTGACCGTGTTGCACAACCCGGCGGATGATTTGTTTCCAGGCTATGGCGAAGGCGCGGTGCAATGGTGGGGTCGGTGCATGCAGTGCAGCGCGTCAGTGCAAACCGAGGCATCGGGCTGTGAGGTGCGTGCGTGTGCACAGGGCAAGGTGTTGCGTCATTGCGTGACCTCCGAGCCGCATGTGAAGTGGCCGGCGGTGGCGTCGCATCTGTTCGAATGGATCGACTGAAACCCGACGTTCACGCAGGCCCAACTGTCAGATGGCACCTTGATTGTGGTTTCGTCAGGGGGCTTCAAGCCGCAGCGCGCTGCAATCGGTCGCGCACACCATCCCAGGCTTCATCAGCAGGCGGTGTCTCGACCCAAATCTCGGCCACACCACGGGCGTCCATGGCGCGCAACTGGGCAAACAAATCATGGGCGCACTGCGCGGCATCGGCTGGCATGGCCACCGACATCACGCCGTCTGATGCAGGCCATTCGCTGCGGGTCCACAGGGCCACAGCGCCCGTCTTGTGGGGCCATTGCGCGCGCATGTGCGCCATCGTCATCAAGCGCACCCGCGCGCGTGGCGCGTAATGCGAGGCCAAGGTGCCGGGTGCGGCCGGCGCATCGGCCATTGACGCTGCAGTGCTGGCCAGGCCGCTTTGCACAGCCACGCCACCCACTTGGCTCAGTTGCGACACGCTCAACATGCCCGGGCGCAACAACACCGGCGCGCCACGGCTGCAATCGACGATGGTCGATTCAATGCCGACATCGCAGGCCCCGCCATCGAGCACCAGCAGCTGCGCAAAAGACGCGCGCACATGGGCTGCCGTGGTCGGACTCACGCTGCCAAACAGGTTGGCACTGGGCGCGGCCACGCCCTGCACACCCAGCGTTTGTGCGGCTTGCAACACGGCTTGTGCCATGGGGTGCGAAGGGCAGCGCAGGGCGATGGTGTCGTGCCCACCAGCCGCGGCTTCGGCCACGCCAGGGCGGCGTTTCAATATCAGGGTGAGGGGTCCGGGCCAGAACGCATCCATCAAACGCTGTGCAAAGCCAGGCACTTCGCTGGCAAAAGCCGTCACCAACTGGGCGTTGCCCAGGTGCACGATCAGCGGGTGGTTGGCCGGGCGGCCCTTGGCCTGAAAAATCGACTGCACCGCGCTGGGGTTCAGGGCGTCGGCGGCCAAGCCATACACCGTTTCGGTGGGCAAACCCAGCAACTCACCGCGCGCCAGGGTTTGCGCCGCTTGCAAAACCTCGTCGGCGAACGCTTTCACCACGCGGCGATGCCCAAGATGCCTGCCGCTTGCAAAGCCAGATCGCGCGCCGCTTGGGCGCTGGCGGCGGTGATGGTGAGGTGGCCCATCTTGCGGCCAGGGCGTGCATCGGTTTTGCCATACAGGTGCAGATGCACACCCGGCAAAGCCAGCACCTGCGCCCAAGGGGGCTCCAGGGCTTGTGTGCTGTTGGTGAACCACAGATCGCCCAGCAGATTCAGCATCACGCTGGGGCTGTGCAAGCGCGGCATGACCAGTGGCAACCCCGCCATGCAACGTACCTGCAAGGCAAACTGCGACACATCGCAACTGTCGATGCTGTGGTGACCGCTGTTGTGCGGACGCGGTGCCATCTCATTCACCACCAAGGGGCCCAAGGCCTCGCGCTCGGGGCCGTCTTGCAGCAAGAAAAACTCCACACACAACACACCCACATAGTTCAAACCCCGCGCCACTTCATACGCCGCTTGAAGGGCTTGTTCGGCGGTGTCGGCGGGCAAGGCGTTTTCAAACACCTCGGTCACCGCCAAGATGCCGTCGCGATGCAGATTCACCTGCAACGGCAAATGCACCATCTGGCCATCCAATCCCCGAGCCAGCACCACCGAGCATTCGGCGGCCAGCGGCAGGCGTTTTTCCAAGATGCAAACCACCGGCCCTTGGGCTTGCAACTGGGCCCAAGCCGAGGACAAATCGGCCATGGACGCCACCCGCACCTGGCCTTTGCCGTCGTAACCCAAGCGGGTGGTTTTCAAAATGCCGGGCAGCAAATCGGCCGGCACCGTTTCCAAATCGGCGTCGCTTTGGAGCACCTGGTGCGGTGCCACGGGCACGCCGCAGCTCACAAAATGCGCTTTCTCACGCGCCCGGTCTTGCGCCACCGACACCGGATCGGCGCCCGGTGCGCAGGGCCGCGTCAAACCCAATTGGCGCAACGCATCGGCTGGCACGTTTTCAAATTCGGTGGTGATGGCTTGGCATTGCGCCGCCATTTGCGCCAAGGCGTCGGCGTTCAGGTAGTCGGCGCAGACATGCACATGGCTGACCAAACCGGCCGGGCTGTGGCGATCTGGGTCGAGCACCGCGGTGCGGTAGCCCAGGCTTTGCGCCGCGTGGCTCCACATGCGGCCCAACTGACCACCGCCCAACACGCCCAGCGTGGACCCGGGTGGCAATGGCGTCACAGGACGGGTGGCACGGTCATGGCGCGTGCCTCTGCGGTTTGTCGGTCGCGAAAACTTTGCAGCGCGGTTTGCAAATGCGGGTGGCTGTGCGCCAGCATGGCCACGGCGAACAAAGCGGCATTGGCCGCACCCGCATGGCCGATGGCAAAGGTGGCCACCGGAATGCCTTTGGGCATTTGCACGATGCTGTGCAAGGAGTCCACCCCTTGCAAATGCTTGCTGGCCACGGGCACGCCCAACACCGGCACCGTGGTCTTGGCCGCCAACATGCCCGGCAGGTGCGCCGCGCCGCCTGCGCCCGCGATGATGGCGCGCAAACCCCGTCCGTGTGCCGCCTCGGCGTAGGCGTAAAGGTCATCAGGCATGCGGTGGGCGGACAGGACCTGGGCTTCAAAGCCAACGCCAAAGTCTTGCAAGATGTGTGTGGCGTGTTGCATGGTGTCCCAGTCGGAGCTGGAGCCCATGACCACACCGACCAAGATGGGGTTCATGATGAGGGGCAGTGAACTGCGGGTAAGCTTGCGGTTGATCGACCTCTGATTTTATTCCCCTGGACCTGAACCCATGATTGATGTGACCGTCGCCAATTTCGAAGCCGAAGTGATCGATGCTTCCGCCCACGTGCCCGTGTTGGTGGATTTTTGGGCGCCGTGGTGCGGCCCTTGCAAATCGCTGGGCCCTATTTTGGAAAAGCTCGAGGTCGATTACGGTGGTCGTTTCAAGCTGGTGAAGATCAACTCGGACGATGAACAGCAACTCGCCCAGGCCTTTGGCATCCGCTCGATTCCCACCTGTGTGTTGCTCAAAGGGGGTAAGCCCGCCGATGGTTTCATGGGTGCCTTGCCCGAGGGCAAGGTGCGCGAGTTTTTGGACAAGCATTTGCCCAGCGAAGGCGAGTTGATCGCCGAAGAAGACCTGAACGAGGCCGAGGCCTTGCTGGCCCAGGGCGACACCGCATCGGCCTTGTCCAAGTTGCAAGAAGCGCTGGCGGTCAATCCCGCCAACGACGATGCGCGCTTTGACTATGTGAAATTGTTGATGGCCATGGGCGAACTCGAGCACGCTCAAACCGCATTGGCCCCTGCGCTGGCGCAAATCCCCTTGCAACTGCGTTTTGAAGCCTTGAAACACTGGTGGGAGGCGCTGCATTTCGCCACCACCGATGAGCGGGCGCACTGGACCCTGGATCAATTCGATGCGCTGATCGAAAAAAACAAACGCGACTTTGACACCCGTTTGGCCAAGGCCAGGCTGTTGATGGCGGCGGCCGAGTGGACCGCAGCCATGGACGAGTTGCTGGAAATCGTGATGCGCGACAAGGCGTGGAATGAAGAAGCCGCGCGCAAGAACGTGGTGGCGATTTTGGAGTTGCTGACGCCACCCAAGGCCAAGGGCGATCAGCCGGTGCCGGGCAAGTCCGCCGGGGGCATTGAACTCACCGGCAAAGCCGCGGCCTTGGAAGACCCACAAGCGGAATTGGTGTCCAAATACCGCCGCCGCTTGAGCATGGCTTTGAATTAAAACCTGGGTAAATCGGGGTGGCTGATTTGCCCACCTCTGACCAACATCTTGCCGTACTCGGCGCAGCGTTGCAGGGTGGGAATCACCTTGCCAGGGTTGAGCAAGCCTTGCGGGTCGAAGGCGCGTTTCACGCCAAACATTTGCTCGTTTTCAGCGGCTGAAAACTGCACGCACATGGAGTTGAGTTTTTCCACGCCCACGCCATGCTCGCCGGTCACCGTGCCGCCCATGGCGACGCTGGTTTCCAAAATGTCAGCGCCAAACAACTCGCAGCGGTGCAACTGGTCGGGGTCGTTCGCGTCAAACAAGATCAGCGGGTGCAGGTTGCCGTCCCCGGCGTGGAACACGTTGGCACAGCGCAGCTGGTACTTCTTCTCCATCTCTGCAATCGCCAGCAGG
>JACCDK011385830.1_pt1 | contig 10092 bp, 9 predicted proteins | sample 7445871 | NCBI WGS metagenome assembly JACCDK01 (sample SAMN15323436, study PRJNA562643) | freshwater metagenome | isolation source: river surface water | place: USA:Blue River Watershed | collected 2017-08-15
ATCTTCACCTATGAATTCGAAATATGGCATCTAACTTCCCCCTTGTTTTGGGTTAAGGCTAGAGATTGCCTACGACAACAGGCAAGGGGTGGCCCTAGAGATTGTCAGGGCCGCCCCCTAGGATTCCGAGCATGGCGAAAACAATTAATCGCACCTACTGCTCCGAGACTGCAGTCTTTGAATATAATCCGATTGACCGAGCCGTGCTCTACGGCAAGAGACGTCGAGTTGCCTTCGACCTTGACGGAAAAGAGTGCACCAAAGCATCGCTTCTCGCTGATGGCTCCTTACTTATTAAAAGCGGCATGACCGCTCAAGGTTATTTCACCGAAGATAACACTTGGGTTCCACAATCAGATTTAGAAGCAATCAATCCCGATGGGTCAACGCCTGAGCTTTACCCATCAACAGTAGGTGAGAATGTTGCTGCGGAGAAAATCTCCGCTACCGAAGCGCTCAATCTTCGATTTAACACAACCTACTCTCTTGAAGCCGAAGAGCTGCCGTCGGGGCTAAAGAGCGAACTTGATGCAGGATCCATCTTTAGATTCCCATTTAATCCTCGCGCTGATTATCAGATGGAGACTGGAATTCTTGTTTCAAACGAAAATGGCTACTTTGCCCTCATCGGCGAACCCGTTGAATACCAATTCTCCGCACTCTCTTCCGTTGTATCGGTAGTTGATGAAGCAGCTTCTGATTCAAGCGATGACCTCGACTTTGAGATGTTCTAGGAGCGACCATGAAACTTCATATATCTAACTCTGCAAATCGCGATGCAACCATCGTGGCTACATCGCTTCCCGCGAAAGAGGGAACAACTCCAGCAAAGGCCGGAAAACCTGTGACCTTTAAGCGTTATGTTGCTGCTGGCGAGGGAAAATTACACGAATCTCTTGTAGTTGAACTTAAAGATAATTTTTCCCAGGAACTCATTAAGGGCGACCCTGAAATAGATATAGAGATGGTTGGCAAAGTTATTGAAGAGACCAATACGGTTCTGCTTACTCAAGATAATCAGCCCCTCTACTGCGCGCCTGAGGTACAAGAAATCATTTACGGACCTGACGGCAAAGAAGTTGAGCGACGAACACCAGTAGAGGTCGCCCCAAATGTAAATGAGGAAGTTCCAGTTAAGTGGACAGGCAAGTTGATTCCAAGAACTGATCTTGTTCGCAAATATGGGATTAAACGCACGATGCAACTTCGACATGTTGATGGAGTTACCTTTGACTTCCTCTTCTCCATGGCAAAAGAGTTGCACGAAAAAGATTCCGTAATGCTCCTTGCGGCAGGTGAAGGCGGCAAGGGCCCACTTGTACTTCAATCAAATGGAAGTCCTTACCGTGGATTCCTTGAAGGTCGCATCGAAGGTGAAACATTCTTGCTGCTCCTGCATCTTTCTGCGATGGAACTCAAGAAACCAACGGCTAAGGCTGAGAAGGGTGATGAATAAAATGGCAAAACTCGGTTCAGCAACAATCGATACGCAAGGGACTTTTAAGAACCCTGACTTAATGAATCAAATCATCGCCTACAGAAAAGTTGTAGCGACAAATTATGTTTTAACCAACCCTTCTGAAATCGAGCGCCGTCTCGGAATCCCCCTAATGGTTTCAACAAAACTTGATGGCGAACTTTGGTTCTTACTGAATGACAAAGAATGGAAGCTCGTCTCCCCCACTGGTCGCGTCATAAGCGGAGATATTGAAATTCTCAAGGAAGCTAGCGCTGCGAAGCTCGATAAGAGTTCAATATTTGCAGGCGAACTTCACGTTATCGGTGAGGCACGTACTCGTATTGCAGATCTTGCATCAGCGCTTGCTGGGGGCGAAAAAGCGAAAACAGATTCATTGGCATTTAAGGTCTTTGATGTTGTGGCATCGCCTGAAGTTTCAGCCATTGGAACTCCATATACAGCTCGCTATGCAGAAATCTCAAAACTTCCAACTGGAAAGAACTTCGGATTTATTCCAAGCACTGCGACGAAGGCATCATCTGAGGTTGTTGAAATCTTTGAGAAGGAGGTCGAATCTCTTGGGCAAGAAGGTTTAGTTGCTCGCGCTGAAGATGGTCGTTCATATAAAATCAAGCCCACCAAAGAGATAGATGCGGCAATCTTAGGATTTACCGAACGCCGTGACTCTGATGGTTCTCTCATGATTCGTTCTCTATTATTCGGTGTCCTGCAGGAAGATGGCAGTTGGATTCCTCTGACAACAACTGGCAATGTTGGAGAAAATGAATTTAGAAAAGAGCTACTAGGGCTGTTGAAGCCGCTTGTACGTCCAAGCTCATACCGCCGCACAAGTCAGAGTTCGGGAGTCATGTATCAACTAGTAGAACCAACCTTGATTGTCGAACTTAAATGCATGGATTTACAGCTTGAAGATTTCCAAGGCCGTGCAATCAAACATCCAAAACTGAACTTTGGGCCTGAAGGATGGAAGGTTGCAGGATGGACCAATAGTGCATCAGTGCATAACTCAATCGTTGTCAGATTAAGAAATGACAAATCCAATTCCTTTGAAGATATTGGTTGGAATCAAATAACTCGACTTCTTCCAATTGATGCATCTGTAAGTGAGGCCACCGTTGGAAAGAGTGAACTCATTCAACGAAGAGTCTGGACCAAGGAAGGTTCAGGCAAGGTCGATGTTCGCAAACTTGTAATGTGGAAGACGAATAAAGAGTCAGTTGGCTATCCCGCATTTGTCGTGCATTGGACAGATTACTCCTCAACACGTAAATCGCCGCTTGATCGTGAGGTTCGCTTAGCTCCGAGCGAGAAAGAGGCGCTCAAGATCGCTGAAGCGATGATTGCAGAGAATGTGAAAAAGGGCTGGAGTGAAGTAGCTCAGTGAGGAGAATTGAAAATCGCTGGGTCATTTCCCCACGAGATTTAGTTGCAGAGCTTGAATGCACCCATCGACTCCATCTCGAATGGTCAGTCCTGAATTCGCTAATTGATGCACCAGAAAAAGAAGAGTCGCCTGAACTCGAACTTCTCTCTGCAATAGGTAGAGAGCACGAAAAGAAGCTCGGAGATCAGTTAGCTGTCTCAGGAAGCTATATCAATCTAGGTGATCCGCAGTTTGATACCGCTTGGCTCAAGAAAGCTCACCAAAAAACTCTTGATTCCATTGCTGCAGGAATTGAAACAATTCACCAAGCAACTTTCTTTACCGATGATTTCTTAGGCTTTGCAGATTTCCTAATCCTCTGTAAAGATTCGAATGGGCAACCTAAGAAGAATGCAGATGGTCTCTATATCTACGATGCAGTAGATGCCAAATCTGCGCGAAGTGCGAAACGAGCTGCCGTTCTTCAAGTATCAGCCTATGCAGCAATCATGCGTGAAATCGGTTTGGCCGTGCCGGAATCTGTTCACCTATGGCTTGGTGGCGATAAGAAGTGGTCTGCCCCTGCACTGGACCTTATTGATCTAGCTGATCTATTTATGAAACGCGTTAGAGAGAAGATTGCTGAATTTGATTCTGCACCGAATCCCCTATGGGCTCCCCCTCGAGAGTCCTGCACGCGATGCAGATGGATTAAGAAATGTGAAGATGGTCGCGCTAATGCCCAGGACCTCTCTCTCATTCAAGGAATACGGTCGAATACTCGATCTGTCTTAGTCAGCCATGGCATCAAGACAATCGACCAAATGGCAGAAGCTTCCGATGAGATTCGCCCAAAGAGCCCAAAGGAGGTTTCTAAAGAAACGTTTTCACGACTGCGCGATCAAGCAGAGATTCAAGTGCGAGGACGCGGTCATAAGGTTCCACTCTTTGAAGTCCGCGAAACTGAAATCTTTGCTTTGATGCCAGCGCCCTCATCCGGAGATATCTGGTTTGATATGGAAGGCGACCCATTTGCAAATAATGGCGACGGTCTCGAATACATGTTTGGGTATCTCTGGAACGAGAACTCCAAATATCAATTTAATACCTTTGATGCCAGAAATTCTGCAGAAGAGAAAAAAGCTTTCTCAGACTTTATCCATTATGTGATTCAACGCCGAAAACAATATCCGGATATGCATATCTATCATTATGCATCATATGAAGTCAGCGCAATGCTCAGACTTGCTCAACGCCATGGCTTACTCGAATTTGAAGTTGATCAATTAGTGCGTGAGGGCGTCTTTATCGATCTCTACACAATAGTACGCAGGGCTTTTCGGTTCTCATCTGAATCACTCTCAATCAAGAAAATTGAGCCCGTTTACTGGGACGGAAATCGAGATAAAGAAGTGGCCAATGCAGTTGGAAGTGTGATTGAGTTTGAAAAAGCTCTTGGACTTTTGGCTAAAGGTGATGAGCAAGGTTTCCTAAAAATTCTCGAAGAGATCAAGGCCTACAACAAGGATGACGTTGATTCAACGCGTCAACTGGATCACTGGATTAGGGCGCAAGCGATTGCAGCAGGTTTTGATACATCCAAGAACCAAATTGGTGACGCTGCTGTCAATTTTGACGATTCATCTGAACTCAATCGTGATGAACCAATTGCCCTACAACTGTTAAGCGGAGTCCCAGTTGAACGGGAAGAGAGATCACAAGAACAACAAGGCCTGGCTCTGCTTTCCGCTGCAATTTCCTTCCATCATCGTGAGGCACGACCTGCTTGGTGGGCAATCTTTGACCGCGCTCTAAAAGATCCAGATGAGTTAGAAGCATTTAATGATGTAGTTGTGCCAACACAGGTGGATCCTGGAATGTGGGGGCTTATCGGGCGCCAAAGAAATCATCGGCGACAAATCACGATTCACACTGAAGGGATAGACCTTCGACACATCCTTGATTACGAACATGTGCCGCAGCTTCTCTACGAGTTTGCGCCAGAGGGTTTCAAAGTTATTCAAGGCAGCACTCGAGGTTTTGCAGATGCCACAATCATTCATATTGACGAGAACTCAGCGATTTTAGAAGAGTCAGAGAAGAAAGGTTCTGGTGTTTGGGAATCCGTACCTCTGGCACTGCTACCTGGTGCCCCGATTAGGACAACTTCAATTGAGAAGGTAATCCGAGAAGAACTTGGATCCCTTGTTCTATCTCACCGAGAGGCAGGATTGCCATTATTCCCTCAGACTGCGTGGGCAGATATTCTGCTTCGACGGACTCCTCGACAAATTAGTGGCGCATTGATTAGCTCTGATAATTCTGTTCGGGACATTACAGAATCATTGTTCGATAGTGACAATAGTTATGTTGCTGTTCAAGGTCCTCCAGGAACGGGCAAGACTTATGTAGGAGCACATGTAATTGCCAATCTCGTGAAACAAGGTTGGAAGATAGGCGTTGTCGCACAATCCCATTCAGTTGTTGAGCACCTAATGAATAGCGTTGCAAAGTTGGATCCAAATATCCCGCTTGCCAAGAAAGGTCAGTCAGAGAAATCACGCCCCGCGTATCACACCGACGACATTGCGAGTTGGGCATTTACACTGGCAGATTCTGGTTATCTTGTCGGTGGCACTACATGGACATTTAGTAGACCAGATGTTCGTGCTTTAGCTCTTGACCTGATTGTGATTGACGAAGCAGGACAGTTCTCTCTTGCAAATTCTCTTGCAGTAATCTCTGCAGCTAAGCGTGCACTTCTTCTTGGTGATCCACAGCAACTTCCACAGGTAAGCCAAGGTGAACATCCTGAACCTGTGAATGAATCCGTCTTGTCACATCTGCTCGGTGAAAAGAAAACGATGCCGAAAGAACTTGGCTACTTCTTAGAGAAAACTTTTAGGCTTCATCCAAAGCTGGCTGGGCCTGTATCTCGTTTGCAGTACGAAGACCGTTTATATTCGGATGCCAGATGCGAACGCCGCTCATTAGCGGGGGTTGAGCCTGGTCTGCATATTGTTGAAGTAGATCATGTCGGTAATACCGTTTCATCTGTTGAAGAAGCAGATGAATTAGTTGCTCGAATTCCACAATTGATTGGTAAGGCCTGGACCGCAATTGATTCACAAGGCAATCCAATGTCTCCACAACCACTAACTCAATCCGATATCTTGGTAGTAACCGGATACAACGCACAGGTGAGATATCTAAAGTCGCGTTTACGACAGGCAGGCTTTGATGGAATCAAAGTAGGAACATTTGATAAGTTCCAGGGGCAGGAAGCTCCGGTCGTCTTTGTTTCTATGGCCACTTCTTCAAGCGAAGAACTTCCCCGAGGTATTGAATTCCTCCTCTCTCCGAACAGACTCAATGTGGCAATCTCTCGGGCTCAGTGGGCTTGCTATGTTCTTCGTTCACCTCAACTTTCTGTCATGGAGCCAACAAAGCCAGAGGGCATGGTTATGCTGGGTAAATTTGTGACACTTTGTAAGAGTTAATCCTTGAATTGACACCTGGCAGAGATAGAGAATTTACACATGGCTAAGGGATATTCCAAAGATGACATAAATAAATGGATGCAGCGCGCTCTGGATACGAATCAGCAACGTGCACTGACAGAGGATGAAAATTGTCCACCTGAAGTCTTGATGTGGTTGGCGCAGAACATGGATGGTGTCGATTACAGCTTGATTGCGAGTAACCCATCGCTAACAGAGGAAATCATCGAATACCTCTTACGCAACTCTACTTATACACCGCAAAAAATTGAGTTGATTTATCATCCTAAATTTAATACACCTCTTATGGACATCGTATGTGCAGATATCGATCCATATACTCGGGCACAGGTTGTTCCAATAGCTAATGACAAGAGATTGGCAGTCTTTGCTAAAGATCCAGATTCCATGGTTCGTGAGGCAGTTGCGCAAAATCCTCATACGCCTCTTGAAATACTTTTAGAGCTACTGAAAGATCCTGAAATTGAGGTCGTAGAAAGATTGGCCGAGAATGAGGCGCACCATCCTGAAATTTGGGAAGCGCTACTAAAGTTAGAGAGCAAAGGGACCTGGCTCTGTCACTCAATTGCGTCAAATGTTCCAAAAGAGTTCATAACTAAAGCGCGCGAGGTATTAGATCCCCAATTTTTACATTACTTCTTATTTAATGAAAATATGCCAGATGAATGGCTAGAAGAAATGCTGGCAGATCCTCAAGTCGATCAGGATGGTCTAGCAAATGCTTTTTTTAACCGCAGAGCGCTTGAGGCAAAACATCTTCCATACTTTATAAACTCAAAGAACATAACTGCCCGCGAGAGAGTAGCTGGATTTAGGCCACTTCCTCTTGAGTATCAAAAAAAGTTGATTAAGGACAAATCTGCGAGCGTTAGGTCAACACTTGCTGCCAACCCCACTGCAGATCCCGAATTACTCATGGCTCTATTGGCTGATAAATCGGTTACGGTGCTATCCACTCTTCAGCAAACAACGTACTGGGATAGAGAAACAAAATCTCAGGAAAAGTATCCTGGCAGAGAAAAACTAATTGCTGCAGCTTCAGGAAGCGCAAAAAATCTTGAATCTAAAGTGAAAACAAAGACAGTGGCCGGTCGCTCTGAAGCTCTGCAAGATGAGATTTTAAGTAAATCTCAATATGCAGAGTTGATGAAAGATCCGTCAATTGGAATTCAGACTTCGGCAACTTTACGCGCAGCTGAGCTTGGGATTATTTCTTTCAAGGAGGCAGCTGCATTCGTGACCAAGCATGCACCTCAGACCTCTGCCCCGAAGAACCGCTGGGTTGAATCACGCATGGAGACATTTAGAAAAGAGAACAACGAAGCGTATTTGGATTTAGTTCTTGAGCTTAAGGGAGATGAGATCCTTGCGCTTCTATTTATGGAAGAGACGCTTTCCCTGACTCCCGGCCAAGTTTCCAAAGTTGCAAAGGCTCATCTTCCAATCACAAATTGGCGCCTTGCCCAGAAAGTGCCACTCACACCCGACTTGTTAGATGAATTAGCTGAGACGCCTAGCTTCTCGTATGACACCTACGGTGCTATCGAAGAAGATCTTGAGTTTGGTCAGTGGGCTGGAGAAACCACCTCGGGCTATCGAGTTGCGTCTTATCCTCAAGCGATTGCCGCTAACCATCCCGATACAAGAAAAGAGACGCTTGAGAAGTTGAAGAAATCTCGAAGCAAATATGTCCGCGGCGTGATTTTTCTTCGCAAGGACATCACCACTGCAGAAGATGTAAAGCTAGCGGCAAAAGATAAGGACGGATATGTCCGTTGCTTAGTAGCACAACACGAACTTGTTACCCTGCCGATTCTCGAGAAGCTAGCCTCCGACAAAGATCCAGATGTAAGAAAACTTGCATGCGCTCACCCATTGGCTACCCCAGAAATGAAGGCTGCGGCTGCCTTACTCGCGTAACCCGAAAAGGAGATGAAGATGAAACATCCAGCATGGTGCGATGAAGATGACTGCGAGTCAGGATGGCATATGCGCTCTGCGACATATTCAAATTCTGGCTTGGCTCGAATTGAAGTCAGACTCTGTCAGGATATTAAGACCGGCGCTTTTGAGTTAGATCTCGGAGATACAACTGGGAGCTATAACAGTGAGAAAGATATTGCTTATGAAGCGTCTCAGCTTCGCGAGTTTGCAAACACTTTAATTACTTTGCTGGATGCAGTCGAGGCAAAGAAGAAAGTGGTAAAGTAGCCCTAGGTCAAGAACTAAGCGTTAAGCCCTTTAGCTTGCTTAGTACCAATCCGCGCATAACTCGCGCACGGTGGTTCTAAAGGAAGACCTGCCGGCGATGAAAGACACCGCTGGAAGAGCGGGTCTCCATGTGAGGTCCAGTAAGGACTATTTGTTATGTCTTCATTTTCTAGATCAGTTGGATTCTTGGTTTGCACAACTTGCTTTGGATTAACTTCTGCAGGAACTGGCATGCAGCGCTGTCGATGCGAGGGGTACAAGGCATATCCAGGAGTTGATTGCCCGAGCGGCTTTCATCTCTGCTACATGTGCGCTGCCTCAGTTGCAGGTGGGACTGGGCGCTATTCGTGGAATGTCTGTGAGTCTTGCTTGAAATTCAATCGTAAGTTGGGAAGTAAGTACGGTGTCGGTCTTCCTCTAGGTAGGCATTCGATTATGAATGGGCTTGGGATTCCGATGCATGCAACGAAGAGGGTTCAAGAGGAAGCTGCAAAGGAGTTGCTGCACTTTATTGATGTTGCCGGGAGCATTTCCGATTGGGGAACTTTGCAGGCACGAATTTTGTTTGAGTCAGTGCCAATGTGGCGCAAGGAGCCGTTTATCAAGCGTGATGTGTGGGAGGCGAAGTTTCATCTATCGGTTGTGAAGGCAACCAGTAGATCCGTGCAAGCTTTTAAGGACTATTTGCGGGTGAAGAGTTTTGAGGAGATTCGTTAAAGACACTAAATCTGCTTGATTGAGACTGTAGTTCCGATAGCTTCGAGAGCACTCTTTGCGCTATCGGCTTGCTCTTTGGAAACGTCTTCTAACAGTACGACTGGTGCAGAGTTAATCAACTCCACTGCTTCATTCAATCCAAGGCCTTGAACTAAAGATCGGATTACTCTTCCAACTTTTGCTTTTTCTGGGCCGATCTCTTCAAGTGTCACAGTGAATCTTCTGGAATCTTGTTCAGGAAATGGAATCTCAAATCTTCCCTGCTTGAGTTCTACCGGAAGTAAAGCTTCTTCCGGATTCTCACAGAAGTAAGCAGCGTACTCAAACAAATTATCCCAACCATCCAAGATTAGATCAGGTACCTCATCATCGGAAAAAAAATCGAGATCTAAGCTCAATCCTTCAAGGTTCCAGTCTTCCCGAAATCGTTTATCCTCTTTTAACGCATGAATAAACTTAGTCAGACTATCTTCGAGTCCATACTTTGGTTTACCCCGCCCAAGGGAAGCATTCGAAGAAAAAGCGTGTCCCCACGAGAGTTGTGAATCGGAACCACTCATCTCAAGATGCACTGCGGCAAGTACTTGGCAACTTACTCGAAGTGCCGAGATTTCAAGCTCGCCAATCTTGGAATCTTCTTGAACTAACGTTTCAATAAGCGCATCAACTTCCATAGTTCAGAATAACCTCACCTGCTTTAGTGCAATAGTCTTTTGGGAGAAGTTTCTGCGGGATTTTGTCACCCCTCTCCCCTAATCTCTGGGCATGAGTCAAACACCTGCCAATAAGTTCATCGCTGC
>JACCDK011943094.1_pt1 | contig 10092 bp, 2 predicted proteins | sample 7445871 | NCBI WGS metagenome assembly JACCDK01 (sample SAMN15323436, study PRJNA562643) | freshwater metagenome | isolation source: river surface water | place: USA:Blue River Watershed | collected 2017-08-15
GGCCCTGGTCCAATTAAATTGAAATACAATTGTAATGGTCCTCACAACATTCGATTCACTGCAATTCCTCCTCCGGGTGATACTACGTGTTGGTCGAATGTCGATATCCCGATTTTGGTGAAAGGACAATATCCAACCTTGTTTGTGATGGGTAGAGATACCATTTGTTTACGTGATCCATTTGGAAACTTGGTGGTAGATACCATTTCAATTATGACTTCGCCATCAATTTGTGGCCCTTCCCCAGTAAGTTGTGCAGGAGGTTCTGTATATACTGCAGGTAACGCGAGCGGAACTACCGCAAACTTACCTACCCCTTTCCGCGGTTTCTATACAGAGTCTAAATGTCAAATGTTGATTTTAGCTTCTGAATTGCAAGCCTTAGGATTCCAAGGTGGACCAATTTCTGAAGTTGCCTGGAACGTTGTAAATAAAGTAAGTAGTCAAGGAACAGGTACAGGTTGTAATGGAAATGGCCAGTATGCAGGTTTTACCATTTCAATGGCTTGCGTACCTTATACTGATATTTATACAGGTGGGGTAGCATTGGATTTAACAACTCCTTTAACTCAGGTCTATACTACAACAACCTATAATACTACTGCAGGTATGAATAATTTCGTCTTGCAAACACCATATGCATGGGATGGTGTATCTAACCTTTTGGTTCAAACGTGTTATGATGCAGGAAGTAGTTGTTGGACTTCTGATGATCGCGTTGCAAAAACTACGAATGCTACGATATCTACGGCTGCTGGTTTGGCTACAACTGCAAATTTATGTGCCTACGCCTACTCAGATAGTTATGTTGGTTGTGATCCGAATTATGGCCAAAGTGGTAATGGATTCCTTCCGTTCTCTATTACGGAACGTCCGGATGTCTTTATTAAAGGATGTAGTGGTAAAGCAACAGCTACCACAACATGGGCTTGGACTTCTAACCCTCCAGGTTTTACATCAACGAATGACTCTATTTTCGTTTCGCCATTGGTTACTACCACTTATACCTTAACAGGTGATGATGGAGGCTGTCAAACAGTGAAGAATTTCACTGTTTACCAAATGCAGAAGAATACAATTTCTGCAGGTGCAGATACTACCTTCTGTGGAAATAACCAAGGGGTAAACTTAACTGCAACTGCTACAGGTCCTGTACCTGTGAATGCTGTGCCATGTGGCTTGAGTACGATGAACAATTGTGCTTCAGCTCCTACTACTGTAACTTTGGGTGCAGGTAATGATGTTACCACAACCATTACGCCATTCAACGCGAATTATTCTAACGGAAGAACGATGATGCGCTATACAGCAGCTAGTTTGCAAGCTGCTTTTGGTATTGCTGCAGGTACGCCGTATAAGATTTCTTCAATGGCATATAATATTACTACCAAGAATAGTTATTTGCCGCATTATAATATGACCATCAAAGTGAGTTGTATCAACAAGAATTTACCAATGCCTGCTAACTTCATTGGTGGATTGTCTACGGTTTATGGTCCTACGAATTATACTACTACAGCAGGTTGGAATACATTTGCATTCACCAATGCTTATGATTGGGATGGTAGTAGCGATTTGTTAGTGGAGATCTGTTTTGGTTCTGCAATTTCTTCCGCGAGTGATGTGGTTGCGAAAACAGCGCAAGCGGGTAACTGTGTAGTGTGGGCTGGTAACATCGCAGGTATTGCAGGTTGTACGCAAAATGCTGCGGCGCCAAATACCTTTGGAACAAGTAATTTATTGCCTAATGCACGCTTCACTGGATGTCCAATTCAAATTAATGCCGGTAATTACAACTTCTTCTGGAGTTCAATACCTCCAAGTGTTATTCCTAATAATACCAATTCTACGATTAATGTGAATCCTGCTACAACGACCACTTACGTATGTCAATTGATGGGATCCTATTGCCCATTGTTTGATACTGTTGTCGTGAATGTAATTGGTACAATTAATTTACAAGTACGTCAAGATACTAGTGTTTGTCCAGGTGCGGTTGTTCCATTATGGGCAACAGGTAATAATATACCAACGACAGGTTGGACATGGTCGACCATCAATGGTGGAGCGCTTTCAGGATGTAGTAATTGTTCTACACCTAGTGTAACAGTATTCGGTCCAGATTCAGTAATTGTAACGGCTACGCAAACAGGTACTGGATGTTCTGCAACAGATACCATTACTATACTTCAAAATCTTACTCCAAATGCGGACTTTATTATGAGTTCGCCGGTTTGTCAAGGAAGCCCTAGTACCATCACTTATACCGGAACGGGTACAGCGGCAGGTACTTATAATTGGGATTGGAAAGGCGGACAAGTATTAAGTGGTTCTGGTCAAGGTCCTTATCAAGTATTCTGGAATGCAGGTGGTGTTTATACACCTTCCTTAGTGGTAAATGACTTCGGATGTACATCCTTCCCTGACTCTGCAAGTGTGTTGGTAATACCTACATTGACTAGCAATTTCTCACGTAATAGTCCTCATTGTGTGGGCGATAGCTTGAAGTTAACCTATACAGGTTCTTCTGCGTCTTATCCTGGATTGAATTATAAATGGATGGATAAGAGTAACAACGTGGTAGGAACTACTAAGAATTTAAGTCTAGCTATGAATGCACCTGGTAAATATATTATCAAGTTGCAAACTAGTGTTGGACCAACGAATCTTTGTCCTTCTATTGTAACGATTGATTCAGTGATCATTTATCCAAATCCTGTGGCAAGCATGAGTACTACGCCTAATGCGGTATGTACAGGCTCTCCATTAACAGTTGGGTTCAATGGTACTATCAATACAGGTGTTGCACCTAACCCTACACCTACTATACCTGTGTATACATGGGGTTGGAACGGAGGTATTGCTAACATGATTAATAATACTCCTACCTACGATGTGACTTGGAATACAGTTCCTTCAAAAATATCTTTGGTTAAGAAAATTACATTGTTAGTTAATCAAGATGGTTGTTATGATAGTGCTTCTGTGAACGTTACCATTCACCCGTACCCAGTTGCTAAAATTAGTTCGAATCCTGCCTTAACATGTGCTGGTGTTCCAGTAACAATCACAAGCGCAGGTAGTACGTACCAAAATGCAGCATCATGTACATTCGGTTTTGCGTTCCCTAATGGTAGCCCGCTTACTGCAACTACCAAAGGTCCGCATAGTGTAACTTACATGACAACTTCTGGTATTAAAACGGAGGTTGCTTATTTGACAATCACAGAGAATGGATGTACTTCTAACACGGACTCTGTATTAATCACAGTATACCCGATTCCTACAGCAACTTTCAGTTATACACCTAATCCTATTTGTTCGGGTCAAGTGGTTAACTTTAGTTATACAGGAACGACGAATCCAAGTAGCAGCGGTCAAGTAACCTTCAATTGGACCTTCAATAATGGAAGTCCAAATAAAGCAACTACAGCTGGTCCGCATAACGTTCGTTATACGAACAGCACATCGACGCAAGCGCATTATCCAACGACTTTGGTTGTAACGCAAGACGGATGTAGCAGTTTGCCTGTAACACAAAATGTGGATGTAAATCCATTGCCAACACCAACTATTATCGGACCAAATGATTTGTGTTTGGATCAAACAGTAGGTTTGGCAGTAAGTCCGAATTACGTTTCTTACTTGTGGAGCGATGGATCTGCTAATGATTCATTGTTTGTAACAGGAGGTGCCGATGTTTTTGTATTCGTAACAGATGCAAATGGTTGTACAGATAGTACTTCACATCATATCACGGGTCATGCTTTACCAATTGCTGACGCGGGTGCAGATCAGACGATCTTCATTGGCAATGCAGCTCATTTGGATGGAAGTGGAAGTATAGGTGGTAACGCGTATCTATGGTCGCCTGCAGCTACTTTGGATAATCCAACCTTAATGGATCCAAATGCGACTCCAAGTGTAGATCAAGATTATGTGTTAACCTACTATAATGCTTCATTTGGTTGTATGGATATGGATACAATGCATGTGACTATACGCTTGTGTGATGCATTAAGAATTCCAAATGCATTTGCTCCAAACTCAGATGTGGAGGCAGATCGTACTTTCCGTGTTCTTAATCCAGATGATTTCTATCGTTTGGTACGCTTAGAGGTTTATAACCGTTGGGGACAATTGATGTTCGCAACCAATGATAAGAATAGCAGAGGTTGGGACGGTAAGTTCCGCGGTGTAGATCAAGAATTAGGAACCTATATTTACAATGTCATAGCAGAATGTGGTGGCGGTAAGTTAATTTATCTGAAAGGTGACGTTACTTTAATACGTTAATCCTTCTCAAAAAAAGCCCCTCAATTTTGAGGGGCTTTTTTTTGGTTAAAATCAATCAAAAGCGGGTTAATTTTTTTATTTTTAAGACATAATTTATAGCAATGAAGAAACTAGTTACTCTAATTGTATTTTGTCTTTTATTGGTTGGTAAAAATATAGGTGTGGCTCAGTCTACTTATGGCTTGCCATGTACTGATTTATATTTTAGTGAATATATCGAACCAGGACCAGGATTTTCTGGATGTAAAGCAATTGAAATTTATAACCCTACCAATACAAAGATTGGTCTTGTAAATTATAAGTTAGAAATCATTAATGGAAATACATCCGTGATGTTAAGTCATATATTTGGTCCTACAGACTCCATTAATGGCATGGGGGTTTATGTTGTCGGAGGCGGCTCGCCAGCAACAGCTCCTCAAAGCCCAGTTGTAGCTGCTGTTGTAGATACTTTCATGACCAGCGTTAACTTCAATGGTGATGACGCTTTTTATCTAATCAATCTTTTAAATGGTGATACCTTAGACGTGTTTGGTACGCCTGGTTCGGATCCAGGGACCTCTTGGCAAATTAATACACCACTTACGAATAACTTCTCAGTTAATACCACACTTGTTCGTAATCCTAATATTTATCATGGAGAAAAGAATTGGATGATGAAAGGAATGTATGAATGGACAGCTTATCCAATGAATACATTTACGATGCTTGGTAGTCATATTACCTTTCCTTGTGGAACACCTATACCTCCAACAGTGATTTTTGATTCCACCTATACTGTTTTCAATGAGAACAGTGGCACGGTAAATTTGCCACTGCATATCTTGTTTGCGAATAGTGACACTACAAAGGTGGACGTTGTTTTAGTAAGCGGAGCTGGTAGTGCAACTTCAGGCACCGATTATAACTTCGTTACGCAAACGGTCGTTATCCCTCCTTATTGGAATGGTTTAATTGATCCAGATACTTTGCAGATTATTGATGATTTGAATATAGAGGTGACAGAAGATTTGTTTGTTGAGTTAACAAACGCTCAAAATGCCCAAATTTTGGCTGTAGCTCAAGATACTTTGCGCGTAGATATTTTGGATAATGATTTTGCGCCAAGTAATTCCATTCAATTCCTAGCACCTGTTAATAATACTATTTTAGAGCAGGCGATTACCTTGCAGATTCCTGTAGTTTTAAGTGCGAGTGCTGCTGGTCCTTATACTGCCGACGTTAATTTGCTTGCTGCCAATACAACAGCTATTCAAGGGGTTGATTATAATTTTACAACCACTACATTGACATTCTTGAACGCGCAAGACACGCAGTATGTCTCTTTAGATGTTTATGATGAATGCGTTTGTGAACTAATGGAAAGTATTCAATTGGTTGTTTCAAATCCAAGTGCTGGGATTACTATTGGAATTGATTCTGTTTATTCATTAGATATCTTGCCAAACGATGCTCCGCCAAGTGTAACTTTTGGCGCAAGCACTTATTCCTTTAATGAAGGCCAGCTAGCCCAGGTAGTTCCAGTTAATTTAAGTGCGGCACATTGTGATACAATGTATGTTTTAATTTCGATGGATCCTGCCTCTAATTATGTTGCAGGAAGCACGGCATGGGACTTTAGTGGTTATGCAAATGGCACTACTTCAATTGTACTAACAATTCCTCCGGGACAAACTACGGACACTGTAGTGTTGGATATTTATTCGAATGCTACCTTGAATGTAAGTGGCTTAGCTCAGTCATTTACGCTGAATGCTACTTGGGCGAATTGTCAAAGTGGAACAGGTTTGAGTTCTAGCTCTACCTTGATTACAGTGAATGACATGAATCCTATCCCAAGTTTCTCATTCAATATGGCTAGTATGAGTATTGCAGAAGGTGGTGGAGCTGTTTTAGTTCCGGTGGATTTTACTAATGATTATGGCTTTGGGGGCACGGTAAGTGTAATGTCAATGGATATTACCACTACTTTAGGATTAGATTATACCTTCCCAGGTGCGGTTTTGAATTTCGGTCCTACAGACACTCAACTTATCTTAACGATACCAATTATTCAAGACCTTATTTTCGAAGGAACTGAGACTTTCTCTTTGATGTTGTATGGTGCCGGAGCAAATACACAACTTAATACAGCAGCATCCAATACATTGATCGATATTTTGGATGATGATGTTTATACACCGCCAACGGTTTCTGTAAACTTCGTACAACCGACCTATGTCATGTATCCTGAGGCCGCTACTGTGGTTAATATACCTGTGGTTGCTACCGGAGCAACGCCGATCTTCCCTTTAAACTTAAATGTGAATCTTGATTTGATTAATTCAAGTGCTACGCTTGGAAGTGATTTCGTGATGGCCAATCCAAGCACGCTAACATTTGCTTCCGCGAACGATACGCAATATGTTCAGTTATCTATTATTGATGATTGTGATTTAGAATTTTTGGAAAGTATTGTTTTGACGATGTCAAATCCTGTAAACGTTCTCATTGGTCAAGATTCTGTCTTTTACTTAGATATTCTTCAAAATGATCCTTTACCTAGCGTTAGTTTCAGCAGTAACCCAACCCAAACTATTGGTGAGGCTGGAGGGATGTTGCAAGTGCCGGTATTCTTAAGCAATCCTTATTGCGATACAGTAACCGTATCTTATACATTGGCTGGTACGGCAATTGCTCCTGCTGATTATAGTGTAGGTGGTACTGTAGGTACTGTCACTTTTTATCCAGGTGATACTGTTGTTTACATAACGATTAGCATCGTGGATGATATTATTGTAGAGCCAACAGAGAATATCGTATTAGTTCTAGTGAATCCAATTGGAGCGACCATGGGTGCTATGCAAACAGATGTGGTTACCATCAATGACAATGATGTTCTTGCACCATCGGTTTACTTTGGTACAACTTCAAATACTTACATTGAAAGTGCGGGTACTATCACTGTTCCTGTGATGATTCAAAATCCAGGCGCTACAACGGTTAGTGTAACTGCCACGCTTACCAGTGGTGCGGCCTTGGTAGGTACGGATATTACAGGTACAACTTCACAGACGATTATATTCCCTCCAGGTTCTAGTACCCCTCAAAATGTAACTTTCACTATTGTGGATGATGCGATTGTGGAAGGAACAGAAAACTTTACGATAGTATTAAGTAATGCGGTAAGTGCAACTATTGGCGCTGCCAATACCTTCACTGCTTCAATTACAGATAATGATAACGGCGGTTTACAGACTATCGCACAATTCCAAAGTACTGCTAATACAGTAAAAGAAGGGCAGACACTCGTTTTGAATGTGCCTGTTTATGTGAGCAATCCAACGGCCTCTCCTGTTTCGGTATCTTTCACTGTGAATGCAGGCACTTGTCTTCCTACTAGTGATTATGTTGTGATTACGGCAAGTCCTTTAATTATTCCTCCTTTCAATACCGTGAACAATATTCAAATCAATATTGTGGATGATAATTTGTTTGAGACGTCTGAACAGTTTACGATTACTTTGAATTCTGCTCAAAACGCGAATTTGGGTGCGCAAACCACGATGCAGATTTATGTATTGGATAATGATTTTGCTACCGGAGTGGAGGATATTAATGCAAATGTGATCAAAGTATATCCTTCTCCTATTGAGAGTAATGGTGTACTTAGCATCGAACGTGCGCAAGCGACTCCTGCTAATTTCCAATTATTGAATTTAATGGGACAAGTGGTAATGCAAAACGCTATTACAAGTGCTAAGGAACAAATTCAATTGCGTGATTTAAGTGCAGGAACTTATGTTTATCGAATTATTGAAAATGGCGTTCTAAAAGGGAACGGCCAAATTGTAATTGAAAGATAGAAAATCTGTGATATTAAGAACCCCGTAAGAAATTACGGGGTTTTTTATTTGTCAAAAAGTGCGGGATGTTTAATTGCTAACTATATTTGTCTTTCTAATATTCAACATGAAAGAGCAAAATAAATTCTGGTTGCCTACCATTGTAGCAATCTCTGTAATTCTAGGAGTTTTTATTGGGATGCGTTTGGGGTCAAATGGCGTAAACAAGTTCGGAGTAGGTGGTGGTCAATCTAAGTTTGATGAGCTATTGAACTATATTTCGAGTAATTACGTGGATACCTTGAACATGGAGAAAATTAAGGAAGAATCCTATGTTGAATTGTTGAAGCAATTAGATCCGCATAGCTCCTACATCTCTGCTGAAGAATTGAAAGGCGTTAATGAGCAATTGGAAGGTAATTTTGAGGGAATCGGGGTTGAGTTCTTTATCGTAAAGGATACCATTATGGTGGTGAATGTAATTTCAGGTGGACCATCGCAACAAGTTGGTATTCTTTCCGGAGATCGAATTGTAACGATTAATGATACTTTAGTTGCTGGTAAAAAAATCACCAATGAGAATGTTATTAAGAAGTTGCGTGGTAAAGGCGGTAGCAAGGTGAAGGTTGGAATTATCAGAGGGACTTCTAAGAAGCTGAGTTCGTATACGATTACTCGTGGTCAAATTCCTTTGTACAGTATCGATGCAGCCTTTATGTTGAATAAAGAAGTAGGGTATATCAAGGTGAATCGTTTTGCAGAGAATACGTATATCGAGTTTATGCAACGCTTGGATAGCCTGTTGCAGAAAGGTTCTATGAAGAAGTTGGTGATCGATTTGCGCGGTAATGGAGGCGGGTATTTAGATGCGGCAACCAAAATTTTGGATGAGTTGATTGACGGCGATAAGACTTTAGTTTATACCGTTGGTCGTAATCGTACGCGCCAAGATTATACTTCGCATGTGGAGGGGATGTTTGAGAAAGGTCAGATTGTGGTATTAGTAGATGAGGGCTCTGCAAGTGCGAGTGAAATTGTTTCTGGAGCCTTGCAAGATTGGGATCGCGGGACGATTATTGGTCGTCGTACCTTTGGAAAGGGTTTGGTACAAGAACAGTATCAATTGAGTGATGGTTCGGCTTTGCGTTTGACAGTGGCTCGTTATTATACACCAAGTGGAAGATGCATTCAGAAGAAGTATCAATTAGGCGAGGCTGATTATGAGTTGGATGTTTATAATCGTTATAAGCATGGGGAATTGACAAATGTTGACAGTATCAAGAATGCGGACACTATGAAGTATTATACAATGGTTAAGCATCGTCCTGTATTTGCGGGTGGCGGTGTTCGTCCGGATATCTTCGTTCCATTAGATACCACATTAGGTGCTGATCCTATGATTCGTTCTTTAATGAATGGAGGCGCTTTGCAGCAATTTGCTTATGAGTATGTTGCCCATAACAAGGCTACGATAGCAGCTTTCGGCAGTGCAGAAGCTTTTAACAGGAATTTTGATAAGGATGCCAAGGTTTTGAATTCTCTTATCAATTCCTCTGTAAAGGACGCCAAATACATAGGTGTGGTGAATGCTTCTGCTAGGGCGTTTATTGCCCGCCAGTTGAAGGCCTACATCGCCAAACAAGTATGGGGCGGAGACGCATTCTATTATATTTATGAGAGCGACGATTCGACTATCAAAGCAGCTTTGAAACATCTTCAATAATAATTTAGAATTTGCTTCAGTTTTTCTACATTTGTACCCAATAAAACCATTAATATGTCTTATTTATTTACTTCTGAGTCAGTTTCTGAAGGCCACCCAGATAAAGTAGCAGATCAGATTTCCGATGCAGTGATTGACGCCATGTTGGCGCAAGATGCTAAAAGTCGTGTAGCATGTGAAACATTGGTTACCACTGGTCAGGTGGTTGTTGCCGGTGAAATTACAACAAAAGCTAATATTGATTATCAA
>JACCDK011743358.1_pt1 | contig 10088 bp, 4 predicted proteins | sample 7445871 | NCBI WGS metagenome assembly JACCDK01 (sample SAMN15323436, study PRJNA562643) | freshwater metagenome | isolation source: river surface water | place: USA:Blue River Watershed | collected 2017-08-15
GCTCACTCGCTTTGTTGAGGTTGCCGCCGACGAGGCATTCATTCTGCACCCTGGCGAGTTCGTGCTCGGCAGCACCTATGAGTTCGTTTCACTGCCAGACAACATTGCCGCTCGCCTCGAAGGCAAGTCTTCGCTCGGTCGCCTCGGTTTGCTAACCCACTCAACTGCCGGATTCGTCGACCCAGGCTTCAACGGTCACGTGACCCTCGAGCTTGCCAACGTGAGCAACCTGCCGATCAAGCTTTGGCCGGGAATGAAGGTCGGTCAGCTCTGCTTCTTCCAGCTATCCAGCCCAAGTGAAACCCCTTATGGCAGCGCCAAGTACCTCAACCGCTACCAAGGCCAGCGTGGCCCAACGGCCTCACGTTCGTTCATGAACTTTCACATCACCGATGTCCGCAACGAGCCGCTAGATCAGCGCGACTAGTTACTAAGCGCTTTCCTTCGGTCATGCTTCTATTTCAAAAACTGCATTTTGGCCTGGAGAGAACGAACGGTCTTAGAACCAAACGTGGTCGTTGGCACCTTGTTCTTGGCATTCGACAGTTACATTGGGTGCCTCTGCTAACTAAGGCAGGCTTCGGGGTGTCTTTTCTGCCCGCAGTAATTACGGATGACACCTCCGATAATGACTTTCAATTTCAAGCCTTTCAAGAGACAGCGCAACTTGCCCTTAATGCCATTTTGATCAACAACCCGAACCTGAAGTCACTGTCTGTGCGCACTTCTGCAAGTCTAAATTTCGAGGGAATCGAGCGCTGCCTAAAAATCGAAGCTTTCCACACAACAGCCCCAATTGAAGGCAAATTGAACCTAAGTAGTTGTAAGAGGTTGGCTTTTTTCTCGTCTCACACAGACGGCAGTAGAGTCACTGGCATGAAGGAACTTGAAAGTTTAAAGTCCATAAGGATCGCGTCAGTAACAGATGCCTGGCTGAACGGAAACCTACCAGCATGTCTTGAACGTTTAGTAATCGCAGCCTCAAGCAGGGCGACGTATAAGTTTGAGAGATTCGAGCGATTAAAGTCACTCACATTTGCTAGGCAGAGAACCGTTGATTTGTCCCAAGCTTCATTACCAACTTCGCTAACTGACCTAGATTTTGCTGGAGTAAACGAGATTAAAGGCTTGGAAGAAGTTATCGCAAAAATGCCGAGTCTGCGCCGACTAGATGTTCACATGGTTGGGCAAGAGTCTCAGCGAGAAATTATGCGGCTCGCGAAAAAATACGCGCTCATAGTCTCATTTCGGTAGGCGTATGGCCTAGCGACACTTATTACAGAACTGGAAACGGGGCCAACTTGGCTCCTACCTTGACTCTGCAATTCGATTGTCGGCAGCCCTGAAATAGACGTTGAGTAAAACTTTCGAGTTTTTGTCCCTTACATGCTTTATGTCGGAAACGAGCCGCTAGATCAGCGCGACTAGGCGAACCACAAAGCGAAACAAGGCTCCAACCGTTTCATCTCATTCAGTTCTTACAGAACGATGCAGCGACCCCGAATTGGCACGATTGCCAGGCGACAATTCTTAGCGAGTAAAAATCGTTCAGCTTTGTCCCAAAACTCCAGCTGATCTAAATAGATTGCAAGCACTTCTTCATAGCCTTCATAACTTATTGGCGCTTGCCACTCCTGATACAAGATCTTTCGCGCTTCAGACACCGACTCGAGAGACGCACGCTGACTTGAAAAATGTGATGTCAAAAGGTTTCTGAGTTCAGCACTACTTGACGCCGACCGAATTTCAAGGCCAGCATCCTTGGAGATAGCGATGTTTGCTTTTGCCCGCGTAATGTCACTCTCTGGTGTCCACAACACTCCACGACCTTCGGGAACAAGAGCTAGGGTGTGGCCAGCGCGTCGAAAAGTGTCTAGCCACCATGAATCAATGTCCCTCGACCAGAAATCAAATATCATCTCTCCAAATTCGCCGAGACTCCGCCATCCAGACCAAAACTGCGGCGGTTCCCAGTCGGCAGGTACTCCATAGAAAATTGTGATTCGATCTTTTAGGCGTTCCTTTATGTGAATCCATTCCCGGTATCCAGTCATAAACCCCTCAACTAAGGTTTGAGTTTCAGCTGGTTTATCTTGGGTGACAATTTGTGAAAACAAGGCGGAAAATTGTTGTTCGAACATAATGGTCCATGGCTCGTGAATAGAGTCAGCCTCGCTTGGATGTGCGAACACTGGCTGAAATCCCTGAGCCCAGCTCCACTTGCCAGAGACTTGAAAAGCCACCTCACGATACGGGCCGATGACTCCCTCAAGCCAGGCTGCAAAGTCGGCTGAATCTGCCACGGCCTCAAGCTCGATGACGCCTAAAGGTTCGAATTCGGTGTAACAGATGCAACCCCAAGTTTGTTCTGTCTGTTCGGTGTCTTCGTTGTAGAAGTTGAATACTCCCTTAACAAAGCATTCAAGACGATAACTGGGCACGAGACGCCCAATCCAGTCGTAGTCATCTTGCATTTTGTAGTCGGTCGCAGGGTTGCAGACTCTAAGACGAAACACATAACCAGCATTTGGCTCATTGAGTGCCTCAAAGAAACGGTCCCCATCACTGCTGGGGCGGTTAACGATGTAGTCAGGTATCTGAACTGTGTCACGCCACCAGGTCAGGGTAGAAGTTCCACCTATGAGCTCGCGTCTGTACTTTGCGTATTTGGGTCTAGTTTTTGAAGTCAAGAATTGCTCCACCTCCTCCTAAGCGTATTTCAAACAACTGCATGCCACTCAAGGGCGAACTTGTGGGTATTGAGTAATGAAGGTTCACTTAATCCTTAGGTTTCAGAACCTCAACCCACGACGCGATCACAAAAAGACCCATCGCCCCGCCTATCCCAGTCGCCCCGTAAAAGAGTTTGTAGAGCGACCAATCTGCCAAGTTTAGGTAGCCGACAATTAGCATTGCGGCAGAAAGGGGTAGCGCCCAAAAAAGCGGAAGCAACCTAATAAGAGGTTTGGACTTGATTCTCGATGCCACCATGAGAAGTGCACTTACCTGGGCAACCATGCTGCAAACGAAAAGAATAACCACTCCCTCAGCAGAAAACACAAGAGTCTGGTCTAGGCGCGATACAACTGCTTCGAGTGATTGCGTGTGCCTACCGGAACTCGCTCGCCCCCCGAAAACCCAAAGTAGGGTGATGCTTAATGTCGTCGCTGAAGCTGACATAAAGACGAGAAAAAAACTGCGCCTTAACGGAGCTTCTACTAAGTCATCTTTTTTCTGGCCAGAATGCATTAGCTCTACGAAACCGAGTTTGCTCGACACGGTCAACAGGAACTGAACGTACCTAGGGAGAGATTTCATGACTAATCACCTTTTCCATGGATACTAGCCGCGCCTACCAATGTATGTCTTTCGAGGTGGTGGGGGATTTTTACTACTCGGGTTTTCGGGGTCCAAAATCAAAAACTCAAGAACTGCCCCGATAACAACAGTGAATCCCTGCTCAACCAAAAACGGCACTGACTTACCACGCAGTTTACTCTTGAGTACCCCCTTCAGTGTGGCTATGGCAGACGGGGACAAATAGCCCGCAAGCGCCCCGGCGACTCCCGAGATTACTAACTCTACAAATGAAAACTTGCTCCCCGAGGTCCTAGATTTAGGACCCCAAGTCAAGTTGATTCCCTGTGAGACAACGTTTGCAAGTAGTCCGAGAACAATCGAAACGATTGCCCCCATAGCCGGATTCGCCTTGGTAAACAAAAAACTAGCAATCCAAGCTACGGAATCGAGCCCAAACTCAATTAAATCCATCCCATTTTGATCGATTTGAAAAAGCCCTGTGAAGTCGTTTTTGTTGATTGGGTCGTTTGGGTAGGTGTAGGTGGTTTCGTTTCCGCCGGTGATCGGGTCTGGGCTGGTGAATTGGTTGGTTACTGGGTTATAGAGTCGTGCACCCATCAAGATCAGTCCTTGACTGGTTGTTGCACGTTCATACTGGCCATAGGCGTCGTAGGTGACTAGTTTTCCTGTAGAAGCAGCATCACGGTTACCGTATTCATCGAAACTGACCCAACTATCAGTAGATGCAGTATCAACGTTGATGCGGGTAACTGTGTTGCCTCGTAGATCGTTCACATCAAGGCTTACCGTTTTCTCACCGTTATCGAGAGTCACTGTGCTGTTCAGGCCCGTACCTAGAGAACTGACATAAATGTCAGTCACACCAGCAGTATTTGTACTCCAAGCTGGGTTATCTGAAGTACCGGTGTAATGTTTGGTGACCACGCTGCTGCCGGTTGTTTCGGTAACCCTACGACCGAGACCATCAAAACTGTAGGTGGTAGTCACACCGTTTTGTGTAATCGAAGCTACCTGGTCATTGAGACGGTAACCGACACTAATCACACCAGCATTGTTAGGTGAATCAATAGCAGGTATAGACGTGTTTCGACCTAAACCGTCATACACATACCCTGCGTTAGTTAGCTGCGAAGCGTTGTTGAAGGTAAACGATTTAGCTGTTGAACTACTGCAGTTACCGCTACTGACACTTATTCGATTACCTGCAACATCAAACCCATAACTGTTGAGACTGCAACTTGTTGGTGTAGTGGTCTTCGCCGAAGCTAAACGAGGTCGGCACCGCGATCTACGTGACGACACTCGGATGCTCACCCGCACTCACCCCCAACCTGTAGTTTTTCAAACCTAACAAACTAACTTCGAGAACCAAGTTTTGTAATCGAAATGTTGTTTGTTTGGGTTTTGGTTGTCGGTGGGTTGGGTTAGGTTTTGGGTGTCGGTTGTTTTTAGTTGGGGGTTTTCTCTTGTCTCGTTTTCGTTTGGTTTTTGTTGCTGTTGTTGCGGCGTTTTCTTTGGTTTTGCAGGGTTTGGTTCCTGCTGGTGCTGTTGAGCCTGGGGTTCGGTTTTCTGGTGAGGCTGCCGATTTTTTGTCGGCTCGTGTTCAGGCTGAGGCGAGTGGTGAGCGTGTGCTTGTTGGGTCGGCGTTGGATGAGTTTTCGACTACTTGGGTGAATCCTGATGGTTCTCGTACGACGGAGTCGTTTGGTTCGCCGGTTCGTGTGCGTGATGTGGGTGGCCATTTTGGTTGGCGTGATCTTGATTTCACGTTGGTTGAGAATGTTGATGGCACGGTTGGTGCTAGGTCGGGTTTGTTGCCTTTGACTATTTCTGGTGGGGGTTCTGCGGCTGAGGTTGCGGTTTCTGGTTTGGTGTCTGTTGTTCAGGGGGAGGGTCGTTCGTTTGGGTTTGGTTTTGATGGTGCTTTACCTAAGCCGTTGTTGGAGGGTGATACGGCTCGTTTTGTTGAGGTTTTTGATGGTGTCGATTTGTTGGTGCGTTTGGATGCGACGGGGTTTGAGCAGTTTTTTGAGGTGAAACGTAAACCTTCTGTTGTGGTTTTGGATCAGCTTCGGGTTGGTTTGAAATCTCGGAATGTGTCGGTGGTTGGGAATTCGCATGGTGGCTTTGATTTTGTTGTAGCTGGTGAGTCTGTGGCTTCGATGGTTGAGCCGAGTGTTTATGACTCGGCGGTCGAACGGCAGGTGCCTGTTTCTGAACCGATTGATCCGGTGTTGGATTCTGCTGGTCGGGTGCGTTTGTCGGTTTCGGCAGAGTTTTTCGAGAACCCTGAGTTGGTTTATCCGGTGATTGTTGACCCGGCAGTGACTTTGGGTGTTTGGTTTGATTCTTATGTTTCGTCTGCTTATCCGACGACCGATTACCAGTCAGCTACTGAATTGTTGGTTGGTACTCCTGATGCTGGGGCGAGTAAGTATCGCGCTTTTCTAAATTTCTCCTCCTCTGCCTGGGAGGATACTGACATCATTTCGGCTTCTTTGAAGCTGTATTTGAACTATTCGTGGTCTTGCACGGCTCGTTCGTTCACTGTTTATGCGAATGATCCGGTGTCTTCGTCGCTTCGTTGGGGTAATCAACCGGCCCCTTATTCGTCTGGCAGTGTCACTAAATCTGCGGCTGCTGGTTACAGTTCGGCTTGTGCCTCAACTTATGTGACTACTGATGTAACGCCGACGGTTTCTTATCTTTCGGGTGTTACTTCTGGCACTGCCGGCTTTTCGATTCGTGCCACGAATGAGAGTGATTCTGGTGGTTGGAAACGTTTTCGTTCAACCAATGCGGCGACAGGTAAACCGTCTCTAACAGTTACTTACAATCACAAACCTAATCAACCTGGTACTCCTTCGGCTTTACGGTCGGTTGATGATGGCGTTTTGGTGAGTGTTCCGAGCGTGTATCCAACTTTGAAAACTAATGCGACAGATGCTGATAACGACCAGTTGACGGTTAGTTTCAAATCGTATTCTTCAGCGTCTTCAACCATTCCATTGGCCACTCTTTGCAGCGTTACAGGAGTAGGGCCTGAGTTTTCTTGTAAACCGTCTGCTGCTTTGACTGATCAGCAAACTTATTATGTGCGGGCTACGGTTTCAGATGGCAGAGTCGAATCGTTCTATCCCTCACCTGTTTTTGGTTTCAAAGTTTTAGCAACCGAACCTTTCACCCCGGTTATCACTTGCCCGTATGTGAACAATTACAGCTCTGGCGCTATACCGGCAAACGATTTTTCTTGTACTGTCTCGACTTCGTCTGCGCCGGTGAATTATCGGGCAGCGAAAGTTTTGATCACGGTCAACGATTCTGAAACTTTGATTGTTGATACTGCTGTTGATGGTTCGTCAACTCAAACAGTGAGTTTGAAGGCCGGTTCTTATCAACACCGAATCAAAGCCACCGCGGTTTCACTCACCGGTATTCAATCTGTTCCTGCAAACCATGTGATGAGTTTCGGCTATGCCGGTGTGATTAGCCCGCAAAGGTTAGAAACTAAAAACAATGATGTAAGAATTTCGTCTTATGCCCGCGCTTTTGGGGGTACTTTCGCAACCTCTGCGTCGATTGATTGGCGTAAAACTGGTGACAGCAACACGGCCTGGATACGTGCGGTTAGCAACATTGCGGTTGGAACTAAAGCGGGTGTGCGTGGAATTTATGACCACAAACTAAACCTCACTTCTTTAGGTGCAGGAGTGCTGCCTTCTAACGTTCCTGTGGCTTTAGATTTGCGTATTTGTTTTCTTTACGGCATCTCGAATGAAGAGTTTTGTACCACTGACAATGCTTTAGCAGTCAACCGCCTACCGTCTGGTTTTGATCCGACCGTAACCGAACAGGCAGGCCCTGGTCGTGTGTCGCTAACCACTGGTGCTTTACAGCTTTCAGATACAGACGTGTCTGTTTCGGTTGGTGTGAACACGCTGAATGTTTCAAGAACTTACGATGCAACGACCACTGTTTCGAACACTCACAACAAACTTTTCGGACCGAACTGGTTTGGCAGTATTTCTTCAGACGCTGCAGCTTTGAGCGGTTTCGAGCTTTATACCGATAGCGCCACCGGCATGCACTATTTCTTAGCTGACGGTGGCAGTTTGTTGGCTTATCGAAAAACGTCACCAACAACTTTCGTACCTATCGGTGATGAGTCCACTCAGGCGCAATTGGTTATCTCAAGTAACTCATCGGCCGGCACGGTCACGGTCACTGAGCAAGATGGTTCTCAAACAACGTTCCAAGCTGTCGGAACTAAATGGAGACCTGTTTGTGTGCGGGATACTGCAATCGGTAGAACGATTTTCTCGAAATACGATTCTGCCGGTTATGTAACCCACACCGGCACGGTTGCCTCTACGATTGGCTGCGGTACCGTCCCGGCAACTTTAAGTCAGGGCCTTCAATACGATTACGTCACCGTTAACGGCTCGCAGGTTTTAGATAAGGTTTGGTATTTTTACCCTGGTCAACCAGCAGCCGTGCAGGCGCAATACGGTTATGACTCAACTGGCCGCCTGATTAGTGTGCAGAACCTACCAGACACAACTTCGTCAACCACCACCACTTACAGTTACACCGCTTCAGGGCTTGTTGAGACAGTCACTGATTCAGGGTTCGCCCCGTACCGTTACAAATATGATGCTTCGAACCGTATCGTTCAGGTTCAGCGAACCCAATCACCAACTGGCACAGCAATCACCGCGGTTGAGGCAAGTTTCGTTTACGACCTAAACCCTGCCAACAACACCGGTCAACAGCCAATCTTGACCGCTGCAACGACCAGTTTGTGGGGGCAAGAAAATGCTCCAACTTTTCAAGTTGCCGTATTCGGCGCTGATCAGCAACTGACTTTAGGTGCCAACAATGTGCTGAATCTGCCGGCAGCGACAGATGCCAAGTGGCGTTCTGCGATGTTCCGAATGCTTGATGTGAACGGTTTACAAACCAACACGGCTATTTATGGCAAAACAGGTTGGCGGTTCACGGCAACCGTTTTTGACGGCAACAAAGCCCCAATCGCAAGTTACAGTGCCGACGCTACCGAACAAATAATTGACCGTTACACGCTTGAAGGTTCAGCAAGTTTTGATGAGCTCGAATACGCGAGTGTGACCCGTTACACCACCGATTTGAATGGTATTCCAGCCCCGAAAAGCATGTATGTCGGTGAAGTTTGGAGCCCAACATTTGAAATCACTAGGACCGATGGTTCGAGCTATACGGCCAGAACTCACACAACCAACACTTATGACGAGGGCAGCCCAGACGGTTTACATGGTTTGCTCACAACCCAAGTTTTGGTGCTCACCACCGGCCCAGGTTTAGACATAACCGGTGCTACACCGTTGCAAAAAACGGTAAACATTTTCGATGCTCAACAAACCGGCACTACCTCGGGTTGGGTTTTGAACCGTCCAACCAAGATCCAACAATTCAACGGAACATCAACCACATCGTTAGACACCACCTTCGTTTACAACGGTTTAGGTCAAACGATCAAAGAAATCGCACCAGGATCAACCGGTTCCGATGCTAGAACCACCAACTACACCTATTACAGTGCTGGTGCATCAACTAGGCCATCGTGTGGCAACAACACCAACTGGGAAGGCCTACTTTGCTACACCGCCCCAGCTGCTGCCACGGCGCTACCGACCGAACAAATCAGCAGCTACGACAGCTACTTGAGACCAACCGTTGTGACCGAATACGACGCAACCCAGGCTGTAGTTCGAACCACAACCACAACCTATTTGGCAGATGGCCGAACCGACTATTCAGAGGTTACGGCTACGGGGCAAGTGTCTATCAAGACGAAACAAAACTATGACCCGGTGACGTTACTAAACACAGGCACCGAACTGTATTACGGCGGCGTGCTACAAAACACAGTCTCAACCAGTTACGACAAATGGGGTCGAGTAACCGCCACCACAAACAGCCTCGGTGAAACAGAAACACTCACCTATGTGCCAATCGGTTACGTCGGTGCAGGCAACGTGGCAACACTCACCAACGGTGCAGGGGTAACAACCTACACATATGCGGGTGTTGACGCTAACGGATTCACCGAAACACGACCAGTAGTTACCAAAACTACTTTCGTAAACAACTCGGCAACACCCTTCACCAACACCTACACAGCCGCCTACACCGAAAACGGCCAAATCGCGAAACAAATCGCACCCAACAATTACTGGCAAAGCTTCGAATACGACAACACTTCAAGGCTGATCAGCATGGGTTATGGCCTACCAACAGCTACCAGCACATTCCTGAACTGGTCACGCACCTACGACCAATACAGTCGAGTGCAATCCGAAACAGGCCCACACACGGCAAACGAAACGTTAGCTTCAGAACTAAAACGCAGCTACACCTACGACAATGCAGGCCGTTTAGCTTCGGCGAAGACCACTACACCGTCAAGTTGCAGCCTAAACAGTTACGGGTTTGATGTTGCAGGTAATCGAATAAGTGTCAGTAGCGGTAACTGCAGTAGTTCAACAGCTAAATCGTTTACCTTCAACAACGCTTCGCAGCTAACTAATGCAGGGTATGTGTATGACGGTTTAGGTCGAAACACGTCTATACCTGCGATTGATTCACCTAACAATGCTGGTGTGATTAGTGTCGGTTACCGTGTCAATGACCAGGTAGCTTCGATTACACAAAACGGTGTGACTACCACCTACAGTTTTGATGGTCTCGGTCGTAGGGTTACCGAAACAACCGGCAGCAGCGTGGTCACC
>JACCDK011400009.1_pt1 | contig 10086 bp, 17 predicted proteins | sample 7445871 | NCBI WGS metagenome assembly JACCDK01 (sample SAMN15323436, study PRJNA562643) | freshwater metagenome | isolation source: river surface water | place: USA:Blue River Watershed | collected 2017-08-15
ATGCTGGCAAGTAAATCAGGCTGATGTGATCTGAAATGGCGATGGCTTGAAACAGCCAACCATTGAGCAAATGGCTGGCGCAAAACGAAACGCCAGCCAAACTGGAAGCGATAAATAGTGCAAAGACGGACTTGTCTTTTTCGTTCATTCAAACAACCACAGATGCGCGAAAAGCGTTATCTTCATTTTATGAATTGTGGCTTGGGCTTTTTGTATGAAGGGAGACAACCTTGATGCAGCAGGTTAATGCAAAAGAATTAAAAAGAATGCATTTTTCAATTCTGCTCCGCGATGAGGCAAAGAAAAAGCCCAACTGCGAACAGTTGGGCTTTTAAATTGGTGGCCTGGGGCAGAATCGAACTGCCGACACGCGGATTTTCAACGCAGGATGCTCAAGTTTTACCTATATTTTATGGGCTTAGTAGCGGTATTTTTTCAGCCGTGCAATTAACCGTGCAATTGAGAAAATTCAAAATCCACAGCTTTTACAGGTCATTTACTTCACTTGTTGCATTTATTGCACTTATGAGATTACATTAGCAGCGTGCCACCGTAAATCATGAAACACAGTAATACGAAACATCATAAGAGAGCACCATGAGCACAACCATCGACAGGGACAGACTTGTCCCACCACCCTTAAACGAGAGCGAAACGGAAATGGTAAAGACTGCAGAACGAATGATCATGGCTTGCCTTGATCACTCACGTGCAGCAACTATCACGATTGAAAGTGATGATGGCACAGCGCCAAGCGTACAAGTTCCACCGCAAATTTTGCGTGTTCTTGGACAAACACTTGGACTAATGGCTCGCCATCAACCGATCATGCTTGTCCCTGAAAAGCAGGAGTTGAGCACGGTCGAAGCCGCCAACTTCTTGAATGTCTCGCGTCCCTTTGTTATCAAAGAGATTGAGGCAGGCAGATTGGTGCATCGCATGGTTGGCACACATCGTCGCATCAGGTTTTCGGACTTGATGGACTACGCTAAAACGATGCGTGCCAAGCAACAAGAGGCCCTCGACAAGAAGGCAGACAACGCACGCGAGCTTGGTCTCGAATATTGATACGAACAAATCATGGCTGGACACAACCGATACACCGCACTTCTAGACGCAAACGTTTTGTATTCGGTTGCCATTTCCGATGCCTTGATGGAAGTCGCGGCAACAGGAATTTATGCGGCGAAATGGTCCAAAGCCATTGATGACGAATGGGTCAGAAATCTAGCCAAAAACAGAGAACGTCCAGAGGCTGACTTTCATACGCGACGAGATGCAATGCATGACGCATGCCCTGACTGGGAAGTTCCCGAAGAAGGCTGGAAACTAATCGAACCCTGCCTTTCACTTCCAGATGCAAACGATCGGCACGTGTTAGCAGCTGCTGTCGCCGGTCATGCTGACTCGATCGTGACCATCAACATCAAGCACTTCCCTGCCTCAGTACTTGATCCGCTTGGGATTACCGCCCTGCACCCCGACGAGTTCCTGCTTCAACAACTAGAACTGGAACCCTTGGTTGTTTTACCCGCATTTAAAGTGATGCGTGCTCGTCTGAAAAATCCCGCATTCACACCTACTGCCTTTGTGGATGCAATGGAGCGCAACGGGCTTGTCCAAACCGCGGCATTCTTGGGCCAAGCATTGCAATTGATCTAATCAACTGAAGGAGTCACGCATGCCAAAGACTAAATCTGACGATCCAAAAAAGAAAAAGCAAGACGCAAAACTAGTCAGCATGCAAGACCATGAGCAAAAGTACTTGCAAAAGACCACAGGCAAATCCGCTGCCGAAGCAGCCAAAGCAACCAAGTCAGCGGGTCCATCGCGAAAAGCTGTTGTGAAGAAATTGAGCAAGTAACACTTGCCGCGTATCTTGCATTGATATACGAAGGGAAAACTTATGCCTCGGTCTATTGAGCAAGGCTTTAGCGATTTTCACAATAAGCTCAAAACCTCTGCAGCGGAAACAGCAGCAACAAAATCACATAGAGCATCAATCGAAGCATGCTTGAAGAGTAATTTTGGGTTGAATCGATTCACAAGAATTGGATCCTTTGGCAATGGGACCAACATAAACGGGCACAGTGATGTGGATTACTTGGCATGCCTTCCTACCAGTTCATTAACAAAAACATCTACGGCATCACTTGTAAAAGTTAGGGACGCGCTAGACACTCGATTTCCAAATACAGACGTAAAAGTTAGCACCCCAGCCATAGTTTGTCCGTTTGGAGAATTTAAGTCAGAGGACACAGAAATCGTTGTTGCCGACTATGTAAGAGTAGAAAACGGATTCAAGATATACGAAATCGCTGACAGCAACGGCAACTGGATGGAAGTTAGTCCAGACGCTCACAACTACTATGTTGCGCAAGTAGATAAAAAGCACAATGGAAAAGTAAAGCCACTCATTCGCTTCATCAAAGCATGGAAGGCTTATCGCAATGTACCAATTAAATCCTTTTACCTGGAAATGAGGGTCGCCAAGTACGCAGACGGCGAATCATCCATCGTCTATGACATAGATGTGGAGCAAATATTAACGATGTTGAAAGATAACAATCTCGCTTTATTGCAAGACCCTATGGGCATAGCTGGATACATCACGCCATGCAAAACTAGCGCCCATAAATCTGATGCCTTGTCAAAGATTAATACCGCTGTAACTCGCGCGAAACATGCGGTAGATGCAGAAATTAATGGCGACACAAAGACGGCCTTTACCTGGTGGCAGCTACTTTATAACGATAAATTTCCGAACTACTACCTATGAACATCATTCAAAAGCAAGAGTTACCGGAAAACATTGAACTCTTAGCAGCACAGCGCAACCTCTACTCAAGAGCGAAGAAAATTATTGGGTTTCAGATGGTGCTGAGCGTTCCCATCGCTATCTGCGCAGCAATCACAACGATTGTGCGACCTGAGCTTAAAGGCTATGTAGCGGTCTGGGGAATTTTGGCTGTTGTGTTTGATTTGTTTGTCTTCACGCCATGGGAAAAAAAACTACGAGAGCATGCCGCTCGAATTCAGGAAGTTTTTGACACCAAAGTTTTGGGACTTGAGTGGAATGAGTTTTCAGTAGGGAAAAGACCAGACGCGGAACTAATCCACGAAGAAGCGTTAAAGCACGGTTTGGAAGAAAAAATGGTTGAACCGCTACGAAGGTGGTATCCAACTAGTTTAGAAAATGCACCAGAAATCTTTGGCGTAATCATCAGTCAAAGATCTAATGTGTGGTGGGATGCCAGAATGAGAAGGAAATATGCGTTCTGCATCCGAGCAATTCTTGTATGTATTGCGCTCGGACTAGTTTCTTATGGCGTCTATGAAAAGAAGGACATGTTTGAATTCTTGGCCTACATAGTCGCGCCTCTCGCATCAACCTATGTTTTTGGGTATCGCCAGATGATGGAGCATAGCGATGCGGCGGATAGGCTAGACAAGCTCAAAGAGTTAGCCGAGAAAATTTGGACAGAGGCAATAGAGGGTAAAGGTATCGATGAAATTAAGGCTAAGTGCAGAAAACTGCAAGACCTTATTTTTGACCACCGGAAACGCAATCCTCCGATCTTTGACTTCTTGTTTCAATGGTTCAGAGACGGAAATGAAGCGTTAATGAATAAGGGGGCTGAAACACTTCTTGCTGAGATCAAAATTTGAGCACGCCCCACTTGCTCATCATTACATTAAATGTCGAAATAAGCAGCCAAATCACACTTACAGCGCGGTCAAATTTCTAAGCTAAGTCGTCTCAGCTGCACTTTGAAAACGATGACGCTGTAGGGCTGTTTAACAAGCTGAGTATTTTTAATGGGCTCAGCATAGCCAGTCACGCCATCCGCGCACATGCTGCAATTCGCATCAAAAACCCATCGTTTGAATCGTTTGACGTAATTTAATACTCGCTGGGCAACATGATTACCCAGTGCTCTCCATCCCAGCAGGCATAAAGCGAAACGGCTTGCATTGGGAAATCTGTGTACGGTATTTCTTGCCTAGCTAGCTCTTTGCCATTTCCGTCGTCATAGATCATGGTTGCTTTGATGCCATGCACCTGCACCTTGATTTGTACAAACCAGTCATGGGTTCCGATTTCGCTCACATGACTTGCAATGGCGTCCATCATCCAAAAGCACTCCGCCACTTCCGCCAAGTACTTGGTGCCATCAGTTAGCAAATGGCGTCGGCTAATGCGGTAGTACTTCTCTGTTCCAGTGAAGTGCGTGAGCATGGCAGGGTCAAATGTCTTACGCATTTCAAAACCCTGTTCTAGTGAGTTCAGCTTGGCTGTGTGCCAACAAGTCAATTCGAATGTTTGGTTGTATGTTGGTCACCAAATAGTTGATCGCATAGTTCAGTTGACGAGCCCGTTCACGATCATTTTCTGCATCATCAAAGTTTGCCAAATAACGCTCTAAGTCTTCCTTTGCACGATTGAGCGTGTTGATTGCATCTTGCATACGCTCACGTGCATTTTCTCTTTCGTACTGTGCGTTAAAAACTTGAAGCTCTGTGTGTCCATTAAGTTCTGACATCTGTAGTCCTCTCTTGTGTGTGACTAAAGTATGTTTTCAGCCTTCAAGATGGACAACCTGAAACCCGCCACTTTGGCGGGACTCATTGCTTAATCGCTAGCTTTGTCAGTGATTGCTGTGCATTGCGAACCTTCAAACGCAGCGCAGCCTCCTTCGCACGCTTCTGAGCTGTCTTTGCTTGCTGCTTTAGCAAATTGACTTGCTGGCTTGCACCGTCAACGATTTCACATATACGCATAGTTATGCCTCCTAAAGTATTTAGTGGGTGTGCTGGCCTTCGAATAAACCAGCACACAGCCAAATCACTTCAAAAAGCCATTGCGTAACTGACCCGATACAGCTTCAATCTGTGCATCAAGCTCACCCGCAAGCACGGCAGCATTTACAGCTTCAAGTGCTTCAATCAATGCGTCCGGACTTGCCACTTCAATCGCAGACTTGCCTTTTGCAAGTTCAATTACCTTTGCGCCATAACGCACAGCGATGCAGCACTTGCCGTTTTCAGAAACAAACCACCAAGGACGAATTTTTTTGGGAACTGCGACTGTCACACGTTCGCCGTCCGCATTCGTGATTATTTTGTTCTTTGCTGGTGAATATGTTTCACCTAAATTCTGTGCGCGAGCAAGTTGAATTTGCTCAAACACTTTGCTGCTGAGTTTGTTGCGGCGTTGAATTACAGGCGGTTGATTGCTGGGTTTCTTAGCTGCTACCAGTTTGAGTGAAGCGAGTGTTGCCATGGTGTTTTCCTTTCGTGTTTAACAGGGCAACACAAATTTATTTTCAGACAACGGCCTGGACAACCGGAAAGATTAGGACTGAATAGAAGTGATCCAGTCTTAATGGCTTTTCTTATCAGTCGAGATAAATAAATGCATGAACAAGAAGCATGCTCTTACACCCGAACAGTTCCAACAACAACTGCAATCAAAGCGAGATGCCGGACTGACCGATTGGTGGTTAAAACAGAATGGATTAAACCCAGATGCAATCGCTGATGTATGCATAGAAGTTTTGAATGCACAGCGAGTAGCTCATGCTCTCTTGCATCGTCACAAGGACTTGCTCACGCCCAAGCAGCTACAACTTCTCAAGAATTTCAATCACAGGCTCAACGACAAAAAACAAAGGCGCAAGCTCAGGCCATCATCCGCTTATCCAGTGCTCAACCTATGCACCAAGATCAACAGGCAAGCTCATCGAATCGAATTAGAAACAAGGCAAAAAATTCAGGCGCTAAGAAAACATTAACCATCAAGGTAAAAACGCGGGTTGTAATATGACGGCTAATGACCCCGCCCTGCACATGTCGCTGGTAATGGCGTGTGACACACAGGTGATGCCGCAGAGCAGTACGTAGGTCGTACTTAGAGTTCCAATTCATCAGTCTCTAACTCTATTACCAGTGTGAAGCGAAACGATACTCGGATCAAATCACGCAACGGCGGCTAATAGCACCAAGGCTCGTTCCTCGTGCTATAGCCGTCGTTCGCTCACTTAATCTGGATCAATCAAAAACACCACTAGCAACTACGTCGCTAGCAGCTCATTGCTACAAAGAAAAAATGTGCGATGTGATGTGATTGAGCGACAGCGATTGAACATCACTGAAGCACAGCGAACAGGCGTTCGCTCATTACTAGTAAATAACTGCATGTACAAAACCCAATACAAGTCACGCAGTCCCTACGAATCATGGAACACCCTTGGCATGTATACCAGCGAATCTAATGCGATCTCCAGTGCCATGCTCAAGAAGAAGCGTGGTGCATTGATAGTTCGCGTCACCAACAAATCAGGCTATGTCGTCTACACCAACTGATTTGTAGTTTTAAACAACATTTAGGCAAACGGCGATTGCTGGACTTCTTCAATAGCTACTTGATCAACACCACTATGCTTTTCGAATAGCTCCTTGAGCTCTCGATAGTCAAGTGACTTGGCATGCATCAGGTTTTGGTCATAGCAGGGAAATTTCCCACGTGCAGCGTTCTCAGCCAAACACGCTGCTTGCCTCAAAAATCGACCTGTTGTGGCAGCAAGAACGTTTTTGGGGATTACTGCTTCTTTCTTTCTAAATGTCTTCGAGCGCATTTCACTGGCGTAGGTTTCGTTTACGCCCACATTCATACCAATTTCCCATAGTGGCATAGCTGGCTCATAGGCTCTTGCCTTAGCCACGGTCAACGTTTGCTGCATCACCGCATAACGAGCCTTTACTCCTGTAAGCGCATAAAGGGGTTCTTCGGGGGGCGCTTCGTCACTGTCCTCTCGCCTTGCTTTGTAGTACGTGATCATTTCACTGAACGTCTGCACCAGAACTGATCTGTCCGCATCCAGCGGCACACTGATAACAACAGACAGTGGGTTCCCCATCTCTGGTCTTGTTCTATCAAAGTAAGTGTCAAGTGCTTCAGACATGTCGCGCTGTTGTGCATATTCACCCGACTGCATCACGTGCAGAACCTTGAGCTTTAGGTCAGACAAGGACTGTCCAAAAAGGCGCAGGTTATTTTGATTTCGCCATTCGCTCAGGCTTTGCGTCCATACGTCCCCGAAGTTTTTCCTTGTCTCCCAGACCAATTCCGGCTCTGCCACTTCTGCAAAAAACTGCTCCCTGCTTGCCTGTCCTTGCATAACTCGACACGCGAAGTTGTAGCTAGGACTTAGCCGCAAGAACTCGGGCCACAAGTCATAGCGGTGGTCATCTGGCCTGCGCTCGCGCACAGAAGTCAGGTTGATATTGTCAATTCCCATACTTTATTCATTAACAACTAAATGAATTCAGATTATAGACTTTTTCACACCTACCCCCACCGAAATACAATTGACGCATAGCAAAAAGCTATATCCGCTCTTTAAAAATTCGACCAAAAACCCCCCTAAAACCAGCGTAAAAGCACGTTTTAAGCACATCTTCGCACATGCATTAACTGCACAGTTGTGAGCGATCGCTAACTTAATCATGTTAGCAACTTCCATTAACAACTATTTTTGAATCGCAATCGCCTAGAGCAATCCCGCTCGAAAGCAACCAGTCACACCACAGGAGGTTTATATGACTGACAACACAACTATCGACACTCAAGCAGCACTGACCATGGGCTTCACCGCCAACGTCATTGGTACACAACAGGAAGAGGTAATTGAGGCTACTGAACTCAAGTTCCGCACCGACATGTTTATCAAAGACTTGGTAGCCAAGGTCGCTGAGTTCAGCAAACTTGAGGCACGTACTGATGCTTTTCTGTACGAGCTTCTTCAAGCCTGTTACGACACGTACGTAGTAATTAGCAATCCCAGCAGCAACATCGCTTCGGTAGCCTGCGAACAACTTGACAAGTACTGCTCCAAGAATGGCATTACGGGCGGCAAAGACATCAAGCTGCTGAGCAAGTTCATGAACAGCGTGTTCAAAGGACTCGATCGCAGCAAGATCTCCACATATAGCTACGTAATCAAGTATGGAATCAAGAACAACGTTGCCAACGGCGCACTTGCTGCCGAGATCAAGCGCACGGGTGGAATTCAAGCGATCAAGAAAGCCAGCTTCAAGGATATCGCTGCCAAGACTAAAGCCAAGGTCGAAGATAACTTGCAGCAAGCTCAAACAAAGGTCAGTCAGAGTTCCATGGGCGTCGTTGATATCCCCAACGCAATTGGCGCAGTCAGCAAACTCAAGTCTGGGGAACAAGTGGTGCTGATCGCAACGGTCAATGCCGAACGCAAGTTCGTCATCCAAGCAGCCACTAGCGACGCAACCGTCATCAAGTCTGCCGTTCTTGCTGCAGCCAAGCCCAAGGAAACGAAGGAGAAGGCGCAGGAAGCTGAAAGCGCCGACGACGCCGTCATCACTGCAGATCAAGCAGAACTCGAAGCAGCTTAACTAACAAGGAGATACAACATGCAACTGAATCCAAACTTTGACACAACATACGAGCCCAAGACACTGAACGACATCGTGTTCACGCAACATCAGCAACGCAATCACTTGCGTGATGTTGTAACCGGTCGCAACCCGTTTCCGGGCAGCGGCAAGAACGGCATCTTGCTTGTAGGCGACACAGGCTCTGGCAAGAGCACTCTTGCAAAACTACTACCAGACTTGATCGAAGTGGCTCGTGGCGGAGAGGAGGCTCATCCCATCTATCACCAAATCACTTCTTCAAACGGCGGAGTTGCGCTTCTGGACAAGATTGAGAATCGGGTGCAGCTGGTTACGATCGGGCAGGAGTTTCACTACATCGTTCTTGACGAGGTTGATTTGCTCTCTGCGACAGCCATGGACAAACTTAAAAGCGTGATGAACATCGCTTACAAGTCCTGCATCTGGATCATGACAACAAACGACTACGGCCGAATTTCGACGCCTGTCGTTAATCGCTGCCACACCTACTTTCTCAATCACGCACCATCGATTCAGTGGCTTCCACTGTTTAATCGAATCCTTAGCGATCACGGAATCACCGACATCAGTGAAACGGAAATGCTGGAGCGAATCGACATGTGCAATGGCAGTGGTCGCGATGTGATTGAAGCTGCTAAACAAATCATCCTTGATCGGGAGGAAGATGTGTTTCCTCCTGCAATCAAGCTCAGCCTAAACGTAGTTTAAAACTACAAATCTGCCCACTAAACAGCCCACGCTGCTTAGTGGGCCACTTATGCAAACCCTTCTCATCCGAGTAATTTAAGGACATATATGAATAACGACTCACTTGAAAACTTGTTGCTAAAAGTTAGCTTGCAGTCAATTAAGGATTTGGTTTCCGACACCCTTGACCCAATTACTGCACAAGAAAGAATTGAGCATCTTGCATTTATGCGGCCTATTCTTGGCATTACACAGCTCATCGAAGTTTGTCCGCCTCAAATGAATTACTTGTACATCATTAAGTTTGGTTTTTCACCTAACTTTTTGTATGAAACACGTTATTCAGACAACCTCATGCATCTTGAGCAGTTGTATTGGTTGATGAAAATTCCCTTTTATGAATGCAACGAGGAGCCTGGCATCTGCGATGAAGAAGGACTGGCAGAATGGCTCTCACGCAGCCAAATTGAAATTCTCGGTTCGACTGATCAAAGTCATAAACTTACGACTTCAAAGTTGCTCAACTCAGTCAAAAAGTTTGAGCGATTCTTGTAATTGAAGTTTTTACACATTAATTCAGCCCACTAAGCAGCCCATGCTCTTAGTGGGCTTTTTTTTCTTCAGATGCTCATCATATGCTTGAGCTCTAGTGTCACTTGCGACCCATAGCGGTCACCAGATTAGCGCTAGTCAACGACCGATCGTCCCGTACTTGACGTTCCGCCCTTAAAAGGCAAGCATTTCATTTCAGAACGAATCTTGCCGTCGACTGCCTACCTCCGACTGATATGACGGCAATGATTTTTGTGCCAGGACCGACTTTGAAAGCCCCGGCGGCCTCCAGTTTGTCATCGCTAGGCTTGAGATCAACTTCTTGCTTTTCAGCGCCGGTCAGCAGCGTCAATTTGGCTGAGGCTTTGGACACATCGACTGCCTTGCCATGGTCTC
>JACCDK011646118.1_pt1 | contig 10085 bp, 2 predicted proteins | sample 7445871 | NCBI WGS metagenome assembly JACCDK01 (sample SAMN15323436, study PRJNA562643) | freshwater metagenome | isolation source: river surface water | place: USA:Blue River Watershed | collected 2017-08-15
AAGACATCGGCCTTGGCATTTTCGCCCTCTTCGAGAATCTGTGCGGCCAGTTCGGCCGAACCCGCGTAGCGCACCTCGACGGCGATGCCGGTCTCTTCGGTGAACTGTTCGAGCAGTGGAGCGATTAGGTCTTCGGATCGACCCGAGTAGATGGTGATTGACTGCGCACCGGTGGTGGGTGTTGATTCCCTTGCGCATCCTGCGAGGGATGCGGCTGTGGCAACTACTGCCAGGGTGGCTGCGCCGAAAGTTAGCGCGCGCTTTAGTGCTTTATTCAATTGGTTTCCTTCAGTTTCGGTGCGGATGTTCATTCCGGCCGTCTGTTTTTTCGTGAACGTGGGCGACAATGCCCACTACTAACTTAGGTAAACCTAACCTAAGTTTCAAGAGTCAATTTGAACCGAATCAAATGTTCGCCAGACCGAACCTCCCGATTCCTTCGACTAGCACCGAATCTAGACTTTGACCGAGTCAGAGGCGTTCCCGCTGCTCGGAAAGGTGGCAATGAAGCCGAGACTACGATCTCTCAACAGCGCTTTACTTGCCGCTGCACTTTCGTTTGCTCTGAGTTTTTCAGGAACTACCGGTATCGATGCTGCTCGCGCTGCAGTTATCGACTGCAATTCTTTTGCCGCCGGATTCACTCAAGTCGGCACCACCGATTACTGCTCAAAGACTTTTACCTACAGTGCGTCTACTCAGTCATTCACGGTGCCCAGTGGGATTACTTCGATCGATGTCACAATCTTGGGTGCTAGAGGAGGCACCGGTGGAACAGACATTTTCGCTGGCGGTGCTTCTGGTCTAGCCGGCAAAGCAGTTGGAACCTTGTCGGTCGTGCCTGGCTCTGTCGCCACGATTGCAGTTGGCGGCAACGGCGGCAACGGTGTTGGAAGTAGCCCGGATCCTCTTGCCGGAGGCGCTGGGGGGCTCAATCCACTGGCTGGTTACGACGGTGGTAACGGTGGCAGCGCAGGTTGCTCATTTGCAGTTTGCGGTTCGAACCGAGACGGCGTGGCTTCTGGTGCTGGTGGTGGCGCCGCGTCAGTCCTGCAGATTGGCGGAAACACCTATGTAGCCGCCGGAGCCGGTGGAGGTGCAGGTGGAAGCTACGGAGGTAGCTACAACCGCGCGGGGGGCGCTGGTCGCACCGGTGTGCTGCTAGGAAGCGGCACCTCTGGAGCACCAGGAACAACGACTTCAGCAACGACCAACTCCGGAACCGGTGGTGGTGGCGGCGGCGTTCTTGGCGGTGCACGCGGTGAAAACCTCGACGGCGGATCCGCTGGTTCGAACAGCACTGGCGGGGGGCTCACATACTCATTTGAGACCGCGCCTGCGAACGCATCAATCACCATCGCGTTTTTGGCAGAGGTACCCGTTTCAGTGGCCAGCAATACGGGCCCGACATTCACCGGGGCTCTAGTTCTAGGTAGCACTCTGACCTCGGGTGTCACGTATTCGGGCGTTCCTGCGCCAACTGTTTCCAGAGTCTGGCAGTTTGCCGATTCGTCATCTGGCCCGTGGACTGACATTGCCGGTCAAACCGGATCCACCCTGGTGGTGTCGGATACCGCGCTTCTCGGCAAGTTCATTCGCGACTCATCCTCGGCAACTAACCTCACATCAACCGGCACGAACGCGGCAAATGCAGACTCGCCAGCTGTGGGGCCGATTGCTATGGCTATCCCAAGCGCTCCGGACCTCGATGCCAGCTCAGATTCCACTCCAGTGGGCAAATCGCTCACAACCGACAACGTAACCTCGGACACAACCCCGACTCTCAACGTGTCAAACACGGTTGTTGGAGCAACGCTCACGGTTACCGCCACCAAAGGTGCAGAAACCCAGGTTTGTACCGTGGCGACTGTTACTTCGAGTTCGACATCCTGCACTTTTGCAACTCCTCTTTCCAGTGGTACTTGGAACTTCACCTCATCGCAGTCACTCAGCGGCTTCACTGCGGCCGCCGCTTCTCCACTGAGCGGCGTTGTGTTGGATGCCGTTTCGCCAACAGTGTTGTCTGCCGTGGTCACCCCCGACCTGAGCGTAGACAAACGCGTCCGAGTTGTTCTGACATTCTCTGAGCCACTCGACTCGGTTGACGCAACGCAGGTAACCATTGGTTCAAGTGGAACCTGGACCAAATCAAACCCTGTTGTCTCGGGCAACACCTTCTCATTTGAGGTCACATACACGTCCTTGGTTAATGCGGATTTGAACATCATGGTTGGCAACAACGCTGCCTCCGATGTAGCCGGCAATGTTCAGGTTGTGGGCAACACCTTCTTCGAGCAGGTCGAACTCGTAGCACCGAGTGCACAATTCGCTGAGATCCCAGCACGGTTGGGTTTGACCCCTACGAGCAAGGTGATTCCGATCAGCTTCAACCGAAATGTGTGGGGTCTAACAACCTCTGATTTCACTTGGACTAGCGCAGCGAACGGAGCTACCTGTTCCACAACCTCGCTCAGTCCTGCCACCGGGCCCGCGACTAACTACAACTTGACCGTCACCTGCACTGGTACTGGAACCAGCACACTTCGTCTCTTGGCGAACTCAGTGAAAGACTTCGCCGCAACAACTGGCCCGGCCACTTTCGTTGATCTGGCGGTGATTCGCGACACTACCGCGCCAACAATCTCCACAATTAGTTCAATTGTTGTGGGAACCCGCATCGACTACACGCTCACTTTCAGTGAGGAAGTGACTGCTTTTCCTGCTAGCTCCATCTCGACCCTTGGGTCATCTACTGCTACAGGATCAGGCGCATGGAGTGTGACGACGCCTTTGCGCGTGGGCGCTACAAACCAGTGGACTTTTTCAGTTGAAAATCCATTGTCAATCAACGGCACATACAAGCCGAGTTTTATCGTTGGGGCCGGCATTCGCGACCTAAGTGGCAACCCATTGGTAACCGACCCAACATTCAGCGCTTCCACGATTGTGAAGTTGCCCACCTTTTCGATCGGCACCTTGACTTCTCCTGGCCAGGCAGCAACTCCGCTTGCGCCTAACTTTGATTTGAGTCTCTACAGCGGCACGATGTTCGGTATCCGAATTACCAATCTTGATTGGTCGACAAGCGGCACGACAAAGGATGCCTTCAGCGCAACTCTGACTTCGGGCGCGATGGGTGGGTCGGTTACCGTAACGACTGGTAACGGCTTCATCGACATCATCGCAGCAAACGCGACCGAAGCTCAGTGGGAAACTGCAATTAGGTCGGTCCGTTTTGACGCAGGCACAACGCCCGGAACACGCAACTTCGAGTTCCACTTGCGACCGACCTCTGGCTATGTGATGAGCAATGAGCACTACTTCCTTATTTCGCCTTCAACGGCACTTTGGACTGATGCAATAAACAATGCCGCGGCTTCCTACTACGCCGGTATGCGCGGCTACGTGGCAACAATCTCATCTGCTGATGAACAAGCTTGGGCGATTTCTACTGCCGCTGCTGCTTGGATAAGCGGAAGCGACGCGACAGTCGAAGGCACTTGGGTGCACACCTCGGGACCTCAAATTGGCCAACCACTTTCACCAACCTTCTGGGACACCAACCAGCCCGACACGGCAGGCGAGGACTGCCTAATGAACTTTGCAACCGGTGGTTATTCGGGTTGGCATGACGTGTTCTGCTCCTTAAACCAGCGCTATCTCATTGAGTTTGGTGGCACGACCGGAGACCTGTCCGTGCCCTCGATGAAAGCAGCTTCTGCGACGACCGTTGATTTGATGGGCCCCGATGTCACGTCAGTTTCCGCAGTGAGTGGTGACGGCACCTATGTACTGGGTGAGAAGATCACGTTGCGTGTTGCCCTTGATGAAAGCACCGTGGTCACTGGTGCACCTCGCATAAAACTGAATACGAGTCCCGTTCGTTACGCAAACTATGTTTCAGGTTCTTCGACAAACTCACTGATTTTTGAATACGTGGTTCAAGCTGGTGATGTTGCCGGCGACCTCAACTACCTAGACACCACGTCTCTCGAATTAAACGGAGGCACTTTGAGCGATGTTGCCGGTAATCCGGCAAACATCACGCTTGACCCGCAAACTGGCTCGACTTCGCTAGCCGCAACTTCAGGCATTGTGATCAATGCGGATCTGTTCATCGCACCGACTTTCGCACTCGGCAACTTGCCCGCAATTGGAGCGAACCCGGTTGCGTTGGCTCCGAGTTTTGACCTAGTTACGCGTGGCTCGCAACCTTTCGGTATTCGAATTACCAACAACACATTCGATGCATCGGCGAGTACGCCTGACGCATTCGTGCTCAACCCAGTTCCTTCAGGGGTTACTGTTGTTCGAAATACCGCCGGCGTAATTGAGTTGTACGCAGAAACTCTGACTGAAGCGCAATGGGAAGCCGCGATTCGTTCGATTCGCTTCGACGCAGGATCTTCAAGCGTGTCTCCGAATCTAACCTTTGCTCTACGACCGGTTAAGGCTTACGACTACAACACTGGTCATGCATATAGATACGTTTCTGCCGCAGCTATCTCGCATGATGCCGCTAGAACGGCAGCGGAGGGGCTCACACTTGCTGGAATGCCCGGCTATCTGGCAAACCCAACCTCAGCTGACGAAACAAACATTCTGATATCGAATCTGTCGCTTCCAAGTCACTCGCTAATCGGGTTGATCAAGCAGACAGCGGGGACTTCGGCAACAGAGCCGGTCCGGATCGTGATGCCGCTTGCAGAAGCCGGCAACATCGCTTACACCAACTGGAGTGCTGGCGAACCCAATCTGGCCGGCGACATGAACATCCAGCTGTACTCGAGTGGACGATGGAATGACTACAACGGCGCAGCGAATGCTTTCACTGGCGGATATGTAGTTGAGTTTGGGGGCAACACCCCGGGCTCAAATCTTCTGGCGACATCAAATCAAACTGTCGCCTATGTTGGAGATTTGACTGCACCTTCAGTTCAAAGCGTCGTTGCACTCTCGCCAAACGGCACTTATCTAGTCGGAGACCAAGTTCAACTTCGAGTTCGGTTTACCGAGTCTGTGGCTGTCACGGGTACCCCGCGTCTGGCTCTAAATCTCGGCGCTAGCAGCAGATTCGCCAGTTGCACGCTCGCCAACCCCGATACGGATCTGGTCTGCACTTACTCGATTCAACAGGGTGATACCTCGACCGACTTGACCTATGTGAATTCAGGTTCTTTGTCTCTGAACGGCGGAACAGTCCAAGATTTGGCAGGAAACGATGCAAATCTAGCCCTGCCCATGGTTGGCGGCATTGGATCGTTGTCCCTGTCATCGGCAATCGTGGTTGATGGCAATTTGAATCTAGTCACGCTCGCAGCCGCGGCACCAACAGACGCAGACCGAAACCTGGTTTTCCTGCTTACTTCTTCGCTGCCCGTGGACTGCTCGTCGCTTTCATTGTTGAATGGCGTTGACTTCGAGTTTTCTGGAGTATCAGCGATTACAAGTGTCGTTGCCTCTGGGGATAACAAGACCTGCACTATCAACGCACAGTCGTCGGTCCTGCCGGGTCAATATGGAACCAGCTCGCTGTCCAAGGCACAGTCTTTTTCGATTAACGACTTGCAAAGCCCACCAGTTGCCACAACAGCACTGCGACTCAATTCGGCCTCAATCGCCGTTGAGATTCCTGCTCCAACTGGTCAGGGTGTAGTTACCAGAAGCCTCATTGCCGGATCCCCGAGAAGCCAGTTTTCTAAGGTGGCTCCCGATACCGTATTCGGAGCCCTCACCTCCGCGGCCAAAGAAGCGCTCAAGAACAACAATGTCTTAAACGCAGTAAACACGGCCCCGATAGCGAAGATTGAGGGTGACTTCTCGCAGGCCACTTCTCGTATCGACGCCAAAAAGCTCGAGCAAATTTCGGCTGGGGATCAAGTTAGTCTCGCCATCAAGGTTGACCAAAGCCTGGCTTCCACCCACGAGGTCGCTGCCTTCTTTAAGTCGAATGTGGTTGGACAGAGCAACAACGGTTGGATCTTCTTGGGTCGCCGCGATTTCGATCCATCTGGATTGGCTGTTGCCGAGCCAATGACCTTTGCCAAACGTGGCACCTATTTCGTTCGCCTCATCGTCGTTCAAAAGGGTGCGGTCTTCCGTGAAGCTTCGATTCGACAGGCTTCGGTCTCAGAATTGCACAATGGTCCAACACCGAGTCCCTCAATCTTCGATTACTTGAGTTTTAGGACTGCATCGCTCGCAGATTCTGATCTGCCGGTTGGCGTCCAAACGCTAGAAGTGGCCGTTGAAGTCGTTGGAAGTGAACCTACGGTCATCGAACCGGCGCCTGCTGTTAACCCAGTGGTCTCGACACCTTCTGCAACGCCGTCTCCATCAGTATCGGCTTCGCCGTCGGTCACGGCCACACCTAAACCGACAGCCAGCGTCAAACCAACTGTCACACCAAAGCCAACCAGCTCGTCAACGCCAAGGCCAACAGCTAGCAGTTCAGCAAGTATTAGGCCGAGCGCGACGCCTAGCGCATCACCAACACCGTCGGCATATCCAGAGAGCTCGAGCGCACCATCAGCAACCCCTAAATCACCTAGAGAACCGGCCCTCGTCGGTCCCGCTGCGGCGGCAGCTGAACTATTCGAACCCGGCATCTCGATTCCCGACATTAATCCTGGAGAGCCGGTCGCAAATCCTGCTATTGGTGCAACCGGAGACGACTCAGATCCTCCAACGGCGTTTGATCCTTTGGGAACTCCGGAGTCAATAGCCACTGTGACCGAGACGACGGCAACGGCTGTGGTACTCGCTGCCAGTGTTGCCGCTGCCGCTGCCGCTGCCGCTGCTGCAGCTGGCGCCGCCGCCGGTGCAGCAGCTGGCGCCGCCGCCGGATCATCTGCCTCTAACGCATCCGGTTCGGGTAACTCTAGTTCCAGCTCTTCGGGTGGCTCAAGTGAGGAAATCGCGGGCCTTGACGTGGTCCAGGATGACTTTGAGATAGATAAAACTTCTTGGGGTGATCGACTTAGCTGGTTCTTGATACCGGGTATAGCGGCACTCGATAGGCTCACGCATGATCTGAGCCTGAGGCTTGCCCGAATCAGCCCTCTCATGGCAAAAGTGGTCAACGATGGTTCTTACTTGAGAGCTGTGATCGGCAGCCCAGTTGCACTTGGCATCATCGCGGCCTCGATTTTGGGATTCTATGGTGCGATCGGTAACTCCGGGCAAGTACTGACACCAAGTTGGCAGCTTCTTCTTGCAATCGCGGTCTTGGGTGTTTTTGACGCTGCCGCGGGCTTTGCTGGGGCAACCGTGTTTATCGCAACGAGTGTGTTTTTCGCTGTTGCTTCGGGTAACTCTGTTGGACTATCAGATGTGCGCTTGATGTTGGGTGTCATGGTGCTCGCCATTGGCCCGGCAATGCTCACCACTGCTTTCCGAACACTGCGAAAGCACCCCGCAAATGACGCCAAGTCCTGGTGGGAACGGCTAACTGACTTCGCCGTGGCACCGTTTATGGCAGGCTGGTCCGCGTTTGCTATGGTCAGTTCTTTACCTGCTCTGGCAGGGTTGACGCTCTCTGCTGCTAATCACGTCCGAGACATCTCGCTGGCGGTTGCCATCGCTGCACTTCTTCGTGTGGGGATTGAGGAGTTTGCGGCACGTTACTATCCGGCACGCTTGAACCGAATTAACCCAGACTTTTTGCCAGAGCCACCAATGCTTCAGAAGGGCATCTCCCTGGCGTTCCGATTTGCAATCTGGGTGCTGATCGGCGGGGCTCTTATCGGAGACGGCTGGCAACTCTGGGTCGGTTCGGCCTTGTTCTTACTGCCGACGGTTATTGGTTGGTTCCAAGATCGATTCCCGAACAATCCGATGCTCTGGCGGTTGTTGCCATCTGGAGTCCCTGGGTTGGCATTTAGTCTCATTATTGCTACCGCGACCACCGCACTCACTGGAGCCCTAATCGGCACGATTCCCGCTCTAGCACCTTGGTCTTTTGCGATTCTTCCTCTGCCACTTTTGATCCTGAGCCTGCTTGGCATGTTTGGACGACATGGAGTCGATGAGGCTGACCTGAAGCCCGCTCAACGGCACGTTTGGGTCTATCGCATCGGTGGAGTCTTGATGCTTCTAGTCACGCTGCGGTTGGCCGGCATCATCTAGACAGTCGGGCAATTGCTGAAAAGGAGTTTTGAGAAGACGCCAGTCGATTTCTAGGACTGCTTGTTCTTTTTAGGCTCGAGTTTCTCCCAGATGAACATTGCCAGCGTAACAAGCGCAAAGCCGAGGACTGATCTTCGATCGGCGCATAGGCGATTCGAGTTCCCGTGATTACCTCGGGATTCTAGGTGACGATTTCCTGGCTGCTGCTCGCGAAGCGCATCGAGGAGGCAGTTGATTTGGCGCTGCTTTTGGCGCTGGCGTTGATTGCACCGCCGCTGGTGGCCTTCGCCTTCTTTTTCTGTCTCTGGCACGCACTTCGGCACACTGGCAGAGTTTCGCTTGAGCTGAAGAGTTCGCAGGTGAGGCGCAACGCCGGCGACTGGAAAGGCGCTTTCGCAAAGGCGTTTTTGACCGGCGTGCCAGCGCTCGCGATTGTGTTGGCCTTCACGATTTATCTCGGCTTGACCCAGGGCTTCAACATCAGCCAAGAGCTGCTCTGGTATCTGCTGGTCGTCGTTTGGGCGCTCACCGTACCCCTTGGCGCTAACCCTGAGGCTCGATGTGAATGCGCTGCGAGGCAGTACCTAGGAGTAAGGCAAACTCGCAAACCTAGGGCTAACACTATGTTTAGCGAAGTTTTGTTCGTTCAAGCGAATAATATGCACGGGTGGTACCGATTGAACCTGGGCCGCAGATTGTTGGAATCCCGTGCTGAAATTCACCAAGTCTCTATTGTCAATCGTCGCCACCTCTGCGCTGGTGCTTGCAGGCCTTAGTATCTCGGCGGCACCTGCCAATGCCGCCATCGTGCTAAACGCAAATGGTGTCAGCCTAAACTTCGATGAGACGAACCAAACCGTGAACGTCATCGCGGGCACCACCGGCTCAGGGCGAGGCACTGCTGTAGGTGACATCGTTGCTTATCGAGGCGTTGCTACGATCAACTCCACGGTCATCGACGCTGCAGTGGAGACGGTTTCGACAACAGGTGCTTCAATCACAACCTATGACGGAACCAGTGCCGTGTCAGGTGCTAACGAGTATCTGCAGACCAACATTTCAACCAGCGGGGCTGGCTCGGTTGTATACAAGTTCTCATTCTTTGTTGGAGGAACTTACACAGGAGGAAGTACCGGTACCCCTGTGATTCTGCAAAATGTCTACATCAATTCGTACGACCTAGACAGATCTTCGCCCGGTGACAGCCAGCAATACACCCAGTTCACAGGCGTGCAGGCATACACGCTTTCAAACAACACGACACTCGCGGTGTCCTCCGTCGGCAACCTACTCCAGTTCATAAGCACTGCCAGCGCTGGAACGAATTACGGAAACTCAACTGGTTCCTACACCAAGGGACGAGTGCAGGTAAAGTACGACAATTTGAGTAGCATCAGCATCAAAATCGGAACCGATGCGACAGGAACCGGCGGCACAAGTTACTACGCGCTTGACTTCAGTGTGGGCCTTCCTTGGACCGAGGGCTCAACCACAGTCAATACGACTTCGGTCTCGAACAGCTTTAACTCACCTCCCACTTCAACAAATGACACCAAGTCAGCAACGGCTTCGGTTCCAGAGTTGCTCACAAGTTCAGATTTCGGAACTTACGCGGATCCAGATCTAAACCCCTGGGTTTCGGTGCGCATCGTCACTTTGCCTAGCGGTGGGGTTTTGCAGTACAACAACGGAACCTCTTGGATTGCAGTTACCGGTGGTCAGGTGGTTACGTTGACCGACATCGACGCTGGAAAGCTTCGATACACAGCCAACGCGAACACCACGTCGGACTCGTTCACCTTCAAGGTAGGTGACGGACTCCTTGACTCAACTGCTGCATACACGCAGACAATTACGGTTGCGGCGGGTGTTGCCCCTTTGACGGCTCAGACCATCACCTATGCTCAGCCGGCTAACCAGATGTTGTCGACTGGTACCTTGACTGTTGCTCCGACTGC
>JACCDK010905882.1_pt1 | contig 10079 bp, 11 predicted proteins | sample 7445871 | NCBI WGS metagenome assembly JACCDK01 (sample SAMN15323436, study PRJNA562643) | freshwater metagenome | isolation source: river surface water | place: USA:Blue River Watershed | collected 2017-08-15
GTGCGCCACTAGACCCGAAGGTCTCGTTCGACTTGCATGTGTTAGGCATGCCGCCAGCGTTCGTTCTGAGCCAGGATCAAACTCTCAAGTTTGATGTCCGATCCGCGCGAAGGAGGAATAGTCCTTCATGCGAACCGCTCATTTCAAGGAGCCGTTCCTGCACGATATCATTTTACGTATGGATACGTGTAAGGACATGTTTATTGGAACGGCTAATTTTGGTTACCCGAGCACCTGACACCTTGAAGCTGCCAGACCCGGGGCCGCCGCCCACATGTCCCTTCATCTAAATCAACAATGTCAAAGAGCGCAAAAGGCCCGACAACATGTCCCTCCCCACTTAAGCGGGGGGCACCCGTTGTCCAGTCTGTTGCGGAAGCGGGAAGAGAACCGAAACCGGTCATCGCCGCGACAAGGGGGCATCTACGTCCGACTCATTTTCCCGTCAACACCCATGTGCAATTTTATTTCAAATATTTTTCAAAACTGGCTTTCGGCGTCGGGATACCTCGGTTTTGCGTCAGAATTTTCCCGGCATGAACGCCTCACTTGCCTCGTCTGGGGGGAAGTTGGTTGACGCACACCTCCTCTTTTCATCCGGGGGACGATTCGGCGCTGGCCCTTTTCGGGACTTAGCTGCTTATATAATCCCGCATCGCTGCCGCCTCAGTCTCTATGCGTTGCATGCGATGCTTCACAAGATCGCCAATTGACACGAACCCGCAAAGCACGCCCGCATCCAGAACCGGCAGATGCCGAATGCGCCGATGCGACATCAGTGACAGCGCCGTCAGCACCGGACAATCAAGATCAACTGAAACAGCAGGTGCGGTCATGATATCACGCACCTTCTTATGGAGAGCCGCGTCACCTTCTTCTGCCAGACAGTAAATCACGTCACGCTCCGAGAATATTCCGATAACGGCCCCGTCCTCTAAAACCGGCAAGGCACCAATTCGCTTTTGGGCCAATAGCGCCACAGCATCGGTCACATTAATGTCCGCCGGAACGGATAGAACCGCCCGCCCCTTGGACTGCAAAATTTCCTTCATTGTCATGCCGCGGCGCTCCTTCATCGAGTCGTCGGCTGAGTCTTTTCAGCACAGAGCTTGATGGTTCCACGAATTTGGCGCAAAGAAAAGACATGGACCTTCCCAAATCCGCGCTTGACGATCCAATCTACGCAGCCTTCGCTTGGCGGAGATATCGTAGATTAATGAAATGGATGGCACTGGCGTCGCTGACAGCAACGATAGGTGGCCTGATTTTTCTCAGCTATTTGGTTGGGCCAATCCCCATCCACATGATGATTGCAACGGCAGCAGGCGTATTTGCCTCTGTCTTGCTCGCCTCTGCACTTATGGGGCTGGTGTTTCTGTCATCGGGATCGGGACATGACGATGTCATCCACGATCCGGCAGAAGACATCACTGACGATTAAGGGCTATTCCCAAGCAGAGATGAACGCCTTGTGGGCTTAAGCCTGATAGTTAGAAGTCAAGCTGCGTTCGAATAGCAAAAGCATCAGTAGAATAACCACGCTGATCAACAGGCGCTGTGCTGGACGGCAAAACCGTCGCGGCCAGTGGTCCGCCATCCACATTGATGCGGATATAGTTCATCATGATACGGATGTAATCTGAGGGATACCAATTCAGGCCGAAGATCGCGCCTGTCTGCTTACCGCCCCGCGCAAGTGCGGCTGTCGGCGCCGCAGACGTTGAAACACCCGTGCCAAAATTGTTGATGGGCGCAGTTTTCAGTGCCTGAGAATTGAGATCCAGATAATCCAGCCGTGCCGCTATCTGCCAAGCCCCTGCCCCACCTTTCGACAGAGGGTTCATAACCTTGGTCCGTCCCCAAGCATTGTCCTTATAGCCGCGAGTCTCTCCGGTCAGGAAATAGCCGATCTCTACATAGCCGCCGAAGAAGCCTGGATCTTGGCGCGGAGCAACTTGGCTCGCACTTGCGAACGCATCAAGTCCGGTTGCTACATCCCCTGGTCGATAAGTCCGGACATTGGCCCATTGAGCCTCGCTCGCCACATAAATTTTGGGGAAGATCGCAGCCAGCTCAAGGCCCAGAATGTCATCCCCCTTGGCCGCAAAACTGCCTGTATCAACGAACCGCACATCCGTTGTTTGCAGAAACGGCCGCGCCCGATAGCGCGCAACTTGATTGATCGACGGCGCATTAAGGGAGACCGATGCTACTCCGCCGTTATTCTTCTGAAAGTCACGGTGCTGATAATTGACAGCCAAGTGCAATCTACCACTGCCGATCTTCGGCGCGTAAACGCCCCGTGCCGCGCCAATCCATCCATCATTGTCGAAGGACGCGTCGATGCTATGTGCGGCAAACAAACCAGCCTCAATCCGATAGCTATCGTCCTTGCCGAGCAAAGCAGCCGCAGCACCCAATCGACGTGTGTTGGAAAACGCGTCATTCATCTGACCGCGCTCAAGGAATGTAATGTAATTGGAGCTTGTGATCTGATCGAGACCATTGAGCGTCTCGAAATTGCCAACACGGACCAGAATATCTTTGTCCTTATTGGCCCAGCTCGCAAAGACATCCCCAAAAGCGACATTGGAATTAACCAAGTCAGCCTCAACCTTATAGCCGAAGCCGCCGGGCATTGAGCCTTCTGCGCCAAGACGCACTCTGCGCATGCGGCTATTAAAGCCTAGGTTACGATTTGCGGCATAGGCACCTGGAGCTGCAATATAGCCTGCGTCATAATGAATGCGTCCGCGCGGTTTGAACGACCACCCATCGGGATCTGACATCTGTGGCGCGCCCCGCCAATTCGGCACGGCCTTAGGAAGTTGTTTTTTCAAAGCATCCAGCTGCGCCTGAAGAGCTTCCACTTGCTTTTGCAGCGCATCAACCTGCTCAGAAGTAACCGCTTTGTCAGAATCCTGAGCTTGTGCGGGGTGCGCAGAGACGGCGATGATCGCGATGGACGCTGCGGCGGTTTTCCAGATGCGTTTTGTCATAGCCGCGCCCATAATCGATCCGGCGGAGACCGCAAAGCATTTATGACAAAACTGTCATCATATTGTCATCTTTGCAGCCCGCCTCAATCCGTCTCCAAAAAACTCAGATGATCATTCAGCCGTCGCTGCATCAACCTCGCTGGAAGACGTGCGGCGCGGACGGCTGCGGCGGCGCGGCGGCGCGGGATCTTCGTCAAGATCGGGAATGGAATCTGCCGTCACGCCCAAAGCGGGCGGCAGGATTGACACATCAATTGTCGTGTCCTCAGCCTGCTCAGATCGCGGGCCAGTCTCCCGATCACGCCGCTCCGGACGATGACGCGGCGAGCGGCCATGCTCCTGACGCGTCTCAGTTGCGCCAAAGCCATCCTCTTGTGACTCGGATTGCTGACCGCGGCCATAATCTTCAGAGTCTCCGTCCATTCCATCCTCGGAAGACCACTCATCCCGACGGGGCTGACGATTCTCTTCAAATCGCGCACGGTTTTCTGCAACGATGCGAAAATAATGATCTGAGAATTGGAGATAATATTCGGTCAGCACCCGATCGCCTTGAAGCTGCGCCTCACGCGCTAGATTCTTATATTTTTCCAGCATTTGAGGAGCATTGCCACGGGCACGATTGTCGATCCGACTGCCATTATCCTGGCGCCCATTATTGCTTTGCGGTCCACGACCGCGTCCACGCCGACGGTTCGACTGACGATTATTAAGCAAGTGATCTAATCCTCAATTCCTAAGGGGTCGCCCCAATTCTTCCAACAAACGGAAAACTCGCCATCATGGACTGCCTATCGGCCTTCCTTCACCCAAGCTGACACATGATCCAGCCCGGAATTTGATGAGAACAGCGGCGCGGTTTCAAGTTTCCTTGCAAACGGCGCTACGACTTTCGATAAATCCCCTAGCACATACCACAACGAAACCAAGCAAAATTATGGCTGCCGGGTTAATCGAAGACAACGATCACGACCCCCGAGATCCTGCAACACCTCAACGTGCAAATCACGGCCTTCAAACAAGCGCGCGGCTGTTAGCCCTTGATCATAGCCTATTTCCAAACAGGCGCAGCCTGTCGGGGAAAGAAGGCGCGGAATATCAGTGGCTAATCGCCGATACTCATCCAATCCATCCGGGCCGGCGTATAAAGCGCCCAGCGGCTCATAGTCGGCAACCTCTCGGGGAAGCTGGACACCCTCCTTTATATAAGGCGGATTGCAGAGGATGAGGTCGAAGAGACCGTCCAGCCCCTCCCCCCAATCACCCGACTGAAAACGTGCCCGATCAGCGAGCTTGCAGATATCAGCATTCGTTTGGGCAATCGCCAGCGCGGCTAAAGATCGATCAATGCCGACCCCAGTCGCTTCGGGCCAATGCGACAATGCGGCGAGAAGAAGCGCACCCGACCCCGTGCCAAGATCCAGAATTTTGGTGGGCGGCTTGCTGGAGAAATAGCTAATCGCTGCCTCAATCAGCGTTTCACTGTCTGGCCGAGGCACAAGAACGCCTGCACCAATCGTCAGGGAAAGCGTCCAAAAATCTCTTTTGCCTGTAATATACGCGATTGGCTCATGCGCGAGCCTTCGTTGCACAAGAACTTCGAACTCCTCAGGCGCTGCCCCCTCAAGGCCGCGGAGCAACAGGTCATCACGGCCTATGCCCAACCCAAAGGCGGCCAGCAACTCTGCATCCAATCTCGGTGTCGCGCTAACAGTACCCAGTTGCGCGGACGCCGAATTCAGGGCCTCACGAAGCGTCATCCAACCCTGCCAACCGCTCTGCCTGATCCGCTGTCACCAAAGCGCTGATCAACTCATCAAGCTGCCCCATCATCATTTCAGGCAAGCGGTGCAGCGTCAGATTGATCCGGTGATCCGTCACGCGCCCTTGCGGGTAGTTATAGGTGCGGATGCGTTCTGAGCGATCCCCAGAACCTACCATAGATTTTCGAGTGCCCGACCGTTCCGCATGCAAGATCTCTCGCTCGCGCTCATAGAGGCGCGTCCGCAAGACCTGCATCGCCTTGGCCCGGTTCTTATGCTGTGACCTTTGATCCTGCTGAATAACAACGAGGCCTGTCGGAATATGGGTGATCCGAATGGCAGAATCGGTCGTGTTGACGTGCTGGCCACCCGCACCGGAGGATCTGTAGATATCGACCTTCAAATCTTTTTCATCGATCTGAACGTCCACCTCTTCGGCCTCTGGCAGAACGGCCACGGTTGCTGCCGATGTGTGGATACGTCCGCCACTCTCTGTCGCGGGCACGCGTTGGACACGATGAACGCCAGATTCGAACTTCAGCTTTGCAAAAACGCCTGCGCCCGTAATCGACGCGACAACTTCCTTATAGCCGCCAACTTCAGACTCGCTCGCCGAAATCAGCTCAACCTTCCAGCCCTGAGCCTCGGCATAACGCTGATACATTCGAAAGAGATCGCCCGCGAATAACGCCGCCTCGTCACCTCCCGTGCCAGCCCTGACTTCGAGCATTGCCGAACGCTCATCCGCGCTATCCTTTGGCAAAAGGCGAATGGCCATATCACGCTCCGCCTCCGGCAGGCGTGTCTTGATCAACTGCAACTCCTCCGCGGCCATGTCGCGCAGTTCAGGATCATTGAGCATCGCCTCCAGATCGGCGAATTCGATACGAAGCCGTTCCAACTCAGCCGCCGCTTCAGCGACAGGTTCAACCTCTGCATATTCCTTGGACAGAGCGACAAAGCGATCCGCTGGCAGATCCCCTGATGCCAGCTGGGATTGCAGCTCGTAGCGCCGCGAGAGAATGGCTGTGATGCGCGCTGCCGAAATAGATGCCGTCATGCGACTGCCGCAACCAGATCAGCCAAAGACACTTCCTCTTGAGCGCCCGTGCTCAGGTTCTTCACGCTGGCCACACCCTTGGCCAATTCATCGTCGCCGATGATAATCGCAAATTGCGCACCCTGATCATTAGCCTTTTGCATCCGTTTTTTCATATTCCCTTTAAATGCAAGGTCCGCCGAAACCCCAGCACGGCGCAAGGATGCGATAATGCCGATTGCAGCCAGCTCAGCCGCCTCCCCCAAAGGAACAAGAACAGCCTGAACTGATGGCGCCGCCGGGCAATCAATCAGCATCGCAAGCCGCTCAATACCAGCGGCCCATCCGACCGCCGGGGTCGGATGGCCGCCCAAACTTTCCATTAAGCCGTCATAGCGCCCGCCGCCCAGAACCGTTCCCTGAGCCCCCAAGCGGTCGGTCACAAATTCAAACGCTGTGTGACGATAATAATCCAATCCCCGCACAAGCCTGCTGTCGCGGACCCATTGAACGCCGGCCGCATTCAACCCTTCTGTGACGCCACCAAAAAAATCGCGCGCCTCATCCGTGATGTAAGTATCAATATCCGGCGCGGCATCGGCGATCAGCCGGTCGCGCGGATCTTTCGAATCCAAGATGCGAAGCGGGTTCTTCTCCAGTCGTTCCTGACTATCTTCCGATAGATCCGCACGATGGTCCGAAAAATACGCGATTAAAGCTGACCGCCAGGCGCTGCGCGTCCCACCATCGCCGAGTGTATTCAGCCGGAGCGTCACCCCATCCGATACGCCCAGTTCCCGAAGCAGTTGATCTGCAAACACCAGAAGCTCAACATCGGCACCCGGCTCCCCCGTCCCAATTATCTCGGCATCGATTTGATGAAACTGCCGGTAACGGCCTTTTTGCGGTCGCTCATAACGGAAAAGTGGGCCGTGCGTTGCGAGTTTCAAAGGAGCGAATTGCTGCCACCCTTCCGTTAGGAACGCGCGACATACCCCCGCCGTGAATTCTGGGCGGAGTGTAATGGAATCCCCACCACGATCTTCAAAACTGTACATTTCCTTCGAAACAACATCGGTTGTTTCTCCAAGCGAGCGCGCAAAAACAGCAGTCGGCTCAATAACGGGCGTCTCCACGCGGCGAAAACCGTAGAGTCGCCGGACACGTTCAAAAGTCTCAACAACATGCGTGAAACGGTCTGCCGCCTCACCCAACATATCCTGCGTTCCGCGAACGGGCCTTGGTGTTTCAATCTTCGCCATGAAACTGCCCTATCGCCACTCGCATCGTCACGCAAATTTCGGCAGGACCATGAAAAGCCTCTTTAGGGGGCAACATGAGACTTCGCTTTATTTTCGCGACAATTTTCATGTTCAGTCTGCGTGACAGCACAAGAAACGCCCGACAAGTTAGCCGGCAATAAGCGATAGGAGACGTCCTCATGCAGGGGGGAGCGAAGCTTTGCCTGTAAAGACACGGCCTTGATCCTGAATGACGTATTCCCGTTTGTTTGAGAGATCTTCATCCAAATCCCTTTCACAATGTGCGGTTGTGGCTTTGCTGCGCCGCACAATATGGCTAAACGCCCCGCATCATGAGAATCGACCTAATCCCAGCGGGGGATAATCCGCCTGAAACACTGAATGTTGTCATTGAAGTTCCCATTGGCGGTGAGCCCGTGAAATATGAGTTCGACAAGGCATCTGGCGCCCTGTTTGTTGACCGGATTCTGCACACACCCATGCGCTACCCCGCCAATTATGGCTTCATTCCCCACACTTTGGGGGATGATGGCGACCCTTTGGATGCCCTAGTCATCACCCGGTCGCCAATCATGCCCGGCGCTGTGATTAAGGTCCGTCCCGTTGGCGTTCTGCTGATGGAAGACGATAAAGGCGGAGATGAAAAGCTGGTCACAGTGCCGGTGGACAGCACCTTTCCTTATTATGCCGAAGTGTCAGGCCATGATGATCTGCCGCCAATCGTGACCCAGCAGATTGAGCATTTCTTTGCCCATTATAAAGATCTGGAACCCGGGAAATGGGCCAAGATAAAGGGCTGGGGCAATGTCGATATTGCAAAGCAGATCATCTGCGAATGCATTGAACGGGCCAAAAAAATCGGGTTCTGAAACTGGGTGCGCTTACTTGGTGGCAGCGTCACCTTGGTCAGGTTGCTGCCGCGTCGCGATAAGGCATCCGACGACAATCAATATTGTTCCGACCAAGGTTGCCGAGGTTACTGGTTCGTTAAACGCAAACCATCCGACCAAAGCGGCCCAAATAAAGGCTGTATATTCAACAGGCACCAGTCGCTGAGCCTCGGCCCGCGCATAGGCCCAACTCATGAGCATCATCGAAACAAGGGCAAGACCGGCCGCAAATGCGATGGTGGGAAGATGGGATAAATCCGGCCATTCGGCCAGCCAAGGCGCCGCAATCGCCATGGCCCCAAGGGCCACTGCATTCATGAAAAAAGCAACTTCGATCGGCGTGGCGATTTGGGCCTGTTGCCGCTGAAGGATCAAATTATAGGCATAAAGCACCGCAGATACCAAGATTGACGCCATGCCCAAAATGGCCTCCTCATGCGCATCGGCATGATCGCCTCCAATCCGGGCTGCCATAATAACAATGACTCCCGCCAGCCCAAGGAGGGACGCAATAATTGCGTGGGAACTAATGCGTTCTTTCAGCAGCAAGGCCGCCAAATACAAAGTGATCAGCGGCGCAATGAAACTAAGGGCAATCCCCTCTGCCAGCGGAACGCGCGCAATGCCCCAGAAGAAGGTGAGCGCCATAACGCCGCCAATCAGACCACGCTTGATATGAAGCCGCATGGCCTCAGGCGATGGCCATCGGGAGCGTGTGAGCAAAAAGGTGAACGCGCCAAGGCCGAAGCCCACCACCTGGCGCCAAAGCATGGCATTATAAGCGCCTAAAGCCAGCACCAGTGCCTTCATTACTCCATCCATGACCGAGAAGAGAGCGATGCCAAGGCACGCCGCCAAAAATGGCCATAAGAATGAAGATGAAGATTTAGGCATGGCGATGGTTAGTGCCAGCCGCCCGTTCCGCCGCCATCAATGTTAAGCTTTTGGCCAGACGCATAAATGTTCTGCGGAGAGACGAACCATAAGACGGCTGCCGCGACATCCTCCGGCACAGACACTCGGCCAAATGGAAAACGCGCATCCAGCTCATGAATATCGGCAACGCCTGTGACTGCTTTGGCCAGACGCTCGCCCATGTCAGACACGGTCAGGCTTGGCGCCACGATATTCACGCGCACGCCGTTTTTCTGTTCTTCTTTGGCAAGCGTGACGGCAAGCGCCTCCATCGCGGCTTTACCCATATTATAGGGCGCGCCATTGGCCGCATGAGTCAATGTTGCGACGCTGGAGATCATCACAATGTCAGACCGCGCATGTTTCCTCAGATGGGGCAATGCGCATTTGGACATATAATGCGGGGCAAAGGCATGCACGCGCATCACCCGCTCCATCTCCGCCGGGTCTGTATCCGCGACGGACTGCCCCCGACTGGCAATTCCAGCATTGTTCACAAGGATCGACAGCCCGCCGAAATCGGCAGCGACGCTCTCCACCATATGCGCGCAGGCCGCGAAATCATCGACCGACGCGGCATAAGCCTGTGCCGTGCGGCCCAAGGCTTGGATCTCCTCCACAACCTTTTGCGCCTCATCAGCCTCACGGCGATAGTTGATGGCAATGTCAGCGCCCGCACGGGCCAGCGCCAGTGCGATGCCCCGCCCAATGCCGCGCGACCCGCCCGTGATGAGCGCAACACGGCCCTGAAGCGGAGCTGTCAGCACATCTGACATGTCCGTATCAGGCCGCCAGTTTGCGGAGGACGTAATGCAGGATGCCGCCGTTCATGAAGTATTCGACTTCATTGGCGGTATCGATCCGGCACAGCGCCTTGAAGGTGAAGCTGGAGCCATCCTTGCGGGTGACCTTCACATCGACTTCCTGACGCGGCTTGAGATTGGCAACGCCCGTAATGGTGAAGCTGTCATCGCCCGTCAGGACCAGCGACGTGCGGGTATCGCCGCCGATGAACTGAAGCGGGAGAACGCCCATGCCGACCAAGTTTGACCGGTGGATACGTTCAAAGCTTTCCACGATGACAGCGCGGACGCCGAGCAAATTGGTGCCCTTGGCCGCCCAATCGCGCGAGGAGCCGGTGCCATATTCCTTGCCGCCGATGACGACGAGTGGGGTGCCATTTTCCTTATGCTTCATCGCGACGTCGTAAA
>JACCDK011796798.1_pt1 | contig 10074 bp, 11 predicted proteins | sample 7445871 | NCBI WGS metagenome assembly JACCDK01 (sample SAMN15323436, study PRJNA562643) | freshwater metagenome | isolation source: river surface water | place: USA:Blue River Watershed | collected 2017-08-15
CCTCAAGGACGAACCGCCGACGGGGGGCTGATCAGGACTTGGCCTCGCTGAGCGCGATCCGGTTGCCCTCGCTGTCCTCGATCTCGGCGACGAAGCCCGCATCGCCGATGTCCTTCTTCGCGTAGAGTACGCGGGCGCCGCGTGCCTTGGCACGGGCGATCACGGCATCGATATCGGGCACGTCGAAGTAGAGGACCGGGCCGTCGTGCGAGGGTCGGTAAACGTCACCCCTGGCCAGAGCGCCGGCCGCCCCCGGCTTGCCATCGGCACGCGGAAAGAAGGCCATGTCGTAGCCGTCGACCTCGGCGCGCTCGAGCTCGTAGCCGAACACCGCCTCGTAGAAGCCGACCGCCCGGTCCATGTCGGTGACGGGGATCTCGAAGTGAACGACGGGATTGATCACGGAAGCCTGCTCCTCGGGCGACGTGGGGGCCTGCGCTCCCTGACCGGGTGCACAGGCGACAAGCGCCATTGTCAGGGCAGTGGCGAGTCCCCGCGAGCTCAAATCTCCACCTGGCTCCCCAGCTCGACCACGCGGTTGGTCGGCAGGCGGAAGAAGGCCATCGCGCTTGCGGCGTTGCGCAGCATCCACGCGAACAGCTTCTCGCGCCAGATCGCCATGCCGGGCTTGGACGAGGGCAGCAAAGTCTGGCGCGAAAGGAAGAAGCTCGTCTGCATCATGTCGAACCCGCCGTCGCACAGATCGAGCGAGCCGAGCAGGCTCGGCACGTCGGTCTCCTCGAGGAAGCCGCAATAGATCGTCACCCGGTAGAACCCGTTGCCGAGGTTCTTGCAATCATACCGCTCCGCCTCGTCGATATAGGGCATGCCGCGCACCTGCACGGTGAGGATCAGCACGCGTTCGTGCAGCACCTTGTTGTGCTTGATGTTGTGGAGCAGCGCGCTCGGCACCCCCGAATTAGTCGAGGCCATGAAGACCGCCGTGCCGGGAACCCGGGTGGCCGAGTTCTGCGCGCTCTTGGCGAAGATCTCGATCGGCAGCGATCCTTCCGCCATGCTGGCGCGCATCAGCTCGCGTCCGCGCGACCAGGTGGTGAGCAAGGTGAAGATCACCCCGCCGATCAGCAGCGGCACCCAGCCGCCGCTCGGCACCTTGATGAGGTTCGCGCCGAAATAGGCGATATCAACCACCAGGAAGGCCGCCACCAGCGGCACGGCCTTCCACCACGGCCAGCGCCACAGGCTGAACAGGACGGCGGCCAGCAGCAGGGTGTCGATGAACATCGCTCCCGTCACCGCGATCCCGTAGGCGGCGGCAAGGTTGGTCGAGGACTGGAAGAACAGCACCAGCAGGATCACCATGACCATCAGGCCCCAGTTGATCGCGGGGATATAGATCTGGCCGGCGGCCGCCGCACTGGTGTGGCGGATTTCCATGCGCGGGATGAAACCGAGCTGGATCGCCTGCTGGGTGAGGCTGAAGGCACCCGAGATCACCGCCTGGCTGGCGATGATCGTCGCCAGCAGCGCCAGAATGATCACCGGCACGCGCACCAGATCGGGGATCATCAGGAAGAAGGGATCCTTGATCAGGGCCGCGGCCGCCTCGGGCGAGGATTGCGACAGGATCAGCGCGCCCTGTCCCATGTAGTTGAGCATCAGCGCCGGATAGACGAAGGTCAGCCACGACAGGCCGATGGGCTTGCGGCCGAAGTGCCCCATGTCGGCATAGAGCGCCTCGGCCCCGGTCACGGCGAGGACCACGCTGCCCAGCGCCACGAAGGCGACAAAACCGTCGAGCGCAAAGAAGCGCAGGGCATTCACCGGATTGACCGTCTCGAGGATGATCGCCGGATTGGCCGAAAGGTGCATGGCCCCGAGCGTTGCCAGCATGGCGAAATAGGTCAGCATCACCGGCCCAAACAGCTTGCCAACCCGCTCCGTCCCGCGCGACTGGATCGCGAAGAGACCGAACAGGATGGCGACAGCAGTCGGCACGATCCATGGGCGGAAACCGGGGACGATGTATTGCAGACCCTCGGTCGCCGAGAGCACCGAGATCGCCGGGGTGATCATGCTGTCGCCGTAGAACAGCGCCGTGGCGAAGACGCCGAGCAGGATCAGCGGCGCGGTCCACCCCGCCTTGGAGGCGGTGCGCTTGATCAGGGCGAGCAGCGCGAGGCTCCCGCCCTCGCCGCCATTGTCGGCGCGCATCATGGTGAAGACGTATTTGACCGTCACCACCATCATCATCGACCAGAAGACGAGGCTCAGCACCCCGTGGATGTGCGCAGCGTCGGGCGAGATGCCCGGCGCGCCGTGGTGCAAGGCGAAGGTTTCGCGGAAGGCGTAGAGCGGGCTGGTGCCGATATCGCCGAACACCACGCCGACCGCCCCGACCGCGAGGGCGGCGGTGGAGGTCTTGTGGCCATGGGACTGGCCGTGGGCCGGTGCTGGACCAGCGGTGTCGGCAGGGTCGGCGGTGGCTGTGCTGCTCATGTCAATCGGATTTCCCGTATCCCGCGGTACTGCCCATGCGGCGCGAACGACTCGTCGCAAGCAAGGCGGCGCGCCTAGCACCACGCCTCTGCACCTGCAACAGCGTCCCGCCCGCCGTCATGCGCAGGACATGCTTTGTGCTATTGCCCCTGAAGCATCGGGGCGCGCGCGATCATGTCATCGAGCCGCGCAACCTCCGCCGTCAGGCCCTCGACCCACGGCGCATCGGGGGGCGAAGCGGCGAGCAGGCCCTTCCAGACATTGCGCGCGGCGACCACCTCGCCGCTCTGGAGATAGGCAAAGCCGAGGAAGTATTCGGCGCCCGGATGTGCCGGGTCGATCATCTTGGCGCGGCCGAAGGCCTGCACCGCCGCCGGCGTGACGAAGCCGTCGGCATGGCCGACCAGCGCCATGCCGAGCGCCAGCCAGCTTTCCAGATCGCGCGGGTTGTCTCTGAGACCGTTCTGGAGCAGCGTCGCCGCATCGCCGAACTGCCCGCGCCGCGCAAAGGCATCGGAGGTGACGAGATAGTCGGGCGGCGGCCGGGTGCGATCGAACAGCGCCGCGCGCCCCTCGACCATGGCCTCGCCGTTCCGTCCCTGCTCGACGGTGCCCGACTTGGGCGCCGATGCCTGTCCCGGCGAACCCTGCCAGGCATAACCGGCAAGCCCGAACACCAGCACCGCGCCGAACAGCGTGAGCCCGTCGCGCGGGAGCTTAAGAACGAGCACCGCAAAGCCGAAGGCCGCCAGCGCCAGCGCCCCGACAGCAAGCCAGCCCGCGATCATGCCGTCTCTCCCGCGCCGTCACCCTCATTGCGCCGCTTGCCGAGCCGCCGCAGCAGAACCCCGGCGACGACGAGGATCACCAGCACCGGAATGGCAAACAGCGGCCAGGTGGTCTTGCTCACCTCGGGCTCGTAGCTGACATAGTCCCCGTAGCGCGCAATCAGCCAGCCGCGGATCTCGGCGGGGCTCTCGCCGGCGAGGATGCGGCTGCGCACCTGGTGGCGCATGTCGCCCGCCATCGGCGCGTCACTATCGGCAATCGACTGCGACTGGCACTTGAGGCAGCGCAGCGTGTGCATCAGCGCGCTGGCCTCGGCCTCGAGCCGGGGGTCTTCGAGCTGGTTATAGGCATAGGGCGCGGGCGGCATGGTGTCCTGCGCCAGCGTCGGCAGCGCCAGCACCCCGAGCAGCACCGCAAGCAACAGGCGGATCATTGCGCCTTCTCCAATTCGGCCAGAAGCTTCGGCACGTCGCTTTCGCGGATGTCGCCGATATGCTGGTAACGGATCACGCCCTTGGCATCGATCACGAAGGTCTCGGGCACGCCCGAGGAACCGATCGCGAGCTGCACCTCGGAGATCCTGTCGCTGCCGATGCGGCTATAGGGATTGCCATATCTGCCGAGGAAATTGGCGACGTCCGCAGGCCGGTCACGGATCGCGATACCGATGATCTCGACGCCCTGCGCCTTCAGGGCTTCGAGTTGCGGGGCCTCGGCAATGCAGGGCAGGCACCAGCTCGCCCAGATGTTGAGCAGCTTGGGCGATCCGGCAAAATCCGCCTTTGACGCGCCGGGCAGGCCGTCGAAGGCGGCAGGCAGGGCAAAATCGGGGAGCGGCTGGCCGATCATCTCGCTCTCGACGAATTCGTCCTTGTCCTGCGTCAGCATATAGCCCGCAAGCCCCGCGAAGAAGGCGAAGAGGGCGAGCGGTGCCCACAGCCAGAGACGCTTGCCCATGGTGCTACTCCGCCGGAACCGGCGCCGCCGCGCCCAGGGCTTCAAGGTCGGCGCGGCGCTGGTCACCCTGGGCTGTCGCCTTGCGCCGGCGCACATCGACGCTCACGCGCCCCGCAATCGACAGCAGGCCGCCGAGCGCCACCAGAATGCCGCCATACCAGATGAAGGTCACGAAGGGCTTCCACCACACGCGGATCTGCCAGCGCCCGTCCTCGGCCTGCTGGCCGATCACCGCATAAAGCTGGCCGTTCCACTTCGTGAGCAGTGCACTTTCGGAGGTCGATTGCGGGGGCGACCAGAAGTTGCGCGCCTGAGGCGTGAGGATCACCGGTGCGCCGCCGTTCTGGCGTACGGCCAGTCGCGCCTCGATCGCGGTCCAGTTCGGCCCGGCGACTGGCGTCACGCCTTCGAGCGTCACCGCAAAGTCGCCGATCTGCTCGGTCCCGCCCGGCACCACGGCAGCAAGGCGCTCCTTCGAGAAGGCTCCCTCGCAGGCCATGCCGAACAGCGCGACCGCAATGCCGAAATGGGCGATCACCATGCCCCAGGTGGCAACCGGAACACGCTTGAGGCTGCGCCCCCGCAAGGGCAGCAACGCCGCCACCGCCAGCGCCGCCGCCAGCCCGAGGCCGAGCAGCGGGAGCAGCGGGAACTGCCCGAAGAAGCTGACCAGCGCGATCACGCCGATCACCAGCGCCGCGATCAGCGCCAGCTCGAACTGGAGGCGGGCGGGCTTGTCGCTGCGCCAGCGCAGCAGCGGCCCGACCGCCATCACCAGCAGCATCGGAATGGCGAAGATCGCCGAGGCGGGGTTGAAATAGGGAGGGCCAACACTGACGCGCACGTCGAAAGCCTCGGTCAGCAGCGGGTAGAGCGTGCCCAGCAGCACGATCGCGAGGATGGCCGAGAGCATCACGTTGTTGAACACCAGCGCGCCCTCGCGGCTGACGGCGGCAAAGCGCTTGCCCTCGGCCACCGCGCCTGCGCGCAGGGCGAAGATCGTGAAGGCCCCGCCGATATAGAGGCCGAGCAAGCCGAGGATGAAGGCCCCGCGCTCCGGATCAACCGCGAAGGCGTGGACGCTGGTCAACACCCCCGAGCGCACGAGGAAGGTGCCGAGCATCGACATCGAGAAGGCCAGCACGCCGAGCATGATCGTCCAGGTGCGCAGCGCATCGCGCGCGGCGAGCACGCTCACCGAATGCATCAGCGCGGTCGCGGCGAGCCAGGGCATGAGCGAGGCGTTCTCGACCGGATCCCAGAACCACCAGCCGCCCCAGCCGAGCTCGTAATAGGCCCAGTAAGAGCCTGCCGTGATCCCCAGCGTCAGCAGCACCCATGCGCCCAGCACCCAGGGGCGCAGGACGCGGGCGAAGGCGGGGTTGACCTCGCGGGTCAGCAGCGCGCCCATGGCAAGACTGAAAGCGACCGACAGGCCGACATAGCCGGCATAGAGCGTCGGCGGATGGATCGCGAGGCCGATGTCCTGAAGCAGGGGGTTGAGGCCCGAGCCTTCGGGCGCGGGCACCGGCAGGCGCTCGAAGGGGTTGGAGGCGAGCAGCAGGAAGGCATAGAAGCCAAGCGCCACGAAGCCCTGCACCGCAAGCGTCGCGCCCATGGTGCGCTCCGGCAGGCGCTTCTCGAACCCCGCCAAAAGCCCGCCCGACAGCGCCAGAACGCCGACCCACAGCAGCATCGAGCCCTCGTGGTTACCCCAGGTGCCGGTCAGCTTGTAGATCAGCGGCTTCATCGAATGCGAATTCGACGCGACCAGCTTCAGCGACAGGTCGGTGGTGGCAAAGGCATGGAGCAGCATCGCAAAGGCCAGCACCGCAAGGGAGGCCTGCACCACCGCTGCCGGGCGCGCATGCATCGCCAGCGCGTTCACCTCGCCGGGCGCGGCCTTGAGCGCGAAAGCACCCGAGACCATCTGCAGCACCGCCAGCGCGGCAGCGAGCCACAGTGCGGCCAATCCGATTTCGGCAGTCATCGCCCGGCCCCTGCCCCTTGCTGCGTCACTTCAAACCGACCGTCGTGTCGGCAGCCATCTTGGCGGCCTGTTCGGTACCCATGCCCTCGAGTTCCTTGGGCACGTAATTCTCGTCATGCTTGGCGAGCAGGTTCGTCGCCACGAAGACGCCGTCCGCGCCGAGGCTGCCTTCGGCGACCACGCCCGAGCCTTCGACGAAAAGATCGGGCAGAATCCCACTGTAGCGCACGGGGATGGCATCGGCGGTGTTGCCGGTGACCATGAAGTTCACCGTCACCCCGTCGGCCTCGGTCCTGATCGATCCCTTCTGCACCATCCCGCCAAGTCGGACGGCCTGGCCGGCTGCGGGCGGATCGGAGGCCATCTGCTCGGGAAGGTAGAAATAGTTCGCCTGGTTGCGCAGGCCCCAGGCCGCCAGCAACCCCGCGCCCACAATCGCAAGGAGCGCGATGATGACGAGAACCAGACGCTGATGCTTGGCCTTCATGACTTGTCCCTTGTTGCTCAGCGCCGCTTGGCCGCGTCGCGCCGGGCCTCGGCGCGGACCATCGCGCGATACGCCCAGATGACAAGTGCAATCAGCGCAACGGCTGCGACACCGTAAGCGAGCCACACGAAATCCCACTGCTGGAGCTGCTCGCGCATCAGGCCTGCTCCATCGCGGCGGGCGCTGCGACCGGCGCCTCGTCATCGAGCGCGCGGCGGCGCAAGCGCGCCTCGACCTGCGCCTCGGCGATCAGCGCGCGCATCCGCATCAGCACCACGCCGCCAAACAGCAGCGAGAAACCGAGCACCGCGATCAGCAGCGGAACGAGGAAAGTCGGCTCGATCGCGCTCTTGCCAGCGGTGATGCTCGGCGGCTGGTGGAGCGAGTTCCACCACACCACGGAGCGGTTGATGATCGGCACGTTGACCGCACCCACCATGCCGAAGATCGCGGCGATCTTCGATGACGAGCCTTCCTTCTCGCTCGCCTCGGTAAGCGCGATGTAGCCCGCATAGAGGAACAGCAGCACCAGCATCGAGGTGAGCCGCCCGTCCCACTCCCACCAGGTGCCCCAGGTGGGCCGCCCCCAGATCGAGCCGGTCGCAAGGCAGATCGCGCAGAACACCATCCCCGGCACCGCGATGGCGCGCGCGGCGACGGCGGCGAGCGGGTGCTTCCAGATCAGCAGCATGGCGCTCGAGATGGCGATCCCTGCCCAGCCGCCCATGCCGAGCCAGGCGGCGGGCACGTGAATGAACAGGATGCGCACCGTCTCGCCCATCAGCCGATCGGGCGGGACCATGAACAGGCCCCACGCCACCGCGCCCATCGACAGCACCAGACCGCTCCAGAACAGGAGCGGGGTGAGCCACTTGGCAAGGCCGAGGAATCGGGCAGGGTTGGCGTAGATGTGCATCGGTTTCGCAGTCAGGGCGGGCTTGTAGCCTTACAGCCGTTCCCGACAAGAGCGCAAATGGCAGGGCTGCGGATTAGTTCCGGCCGGCCCAGCGATGGTGGCGGGATCAACCGCGCCCGATAAGCTTCTGCGCCATGCGGTCGGCGACCACATCGGCACTGACGCCGGTGCTGTCGCTGTCGTGCCAGATCGCCTCGAGGCGGCCCGGAATCTTCTCGACCAGGGCATTGACCTCGGCCACGTCGCCCAAGCGGCCCTCACGGCGGGCGAGGTATTCGGTGGCGACCGAGATGATGCCGCCGGCGTTGATCACATAGTCGGGCGCATAGAGGATACCGCGCGCAGCGAGCTTGCCGCCATGCTCGGGACGGGCAAGCTGATTGTTCGCCCCGCCCGCGACGATCGCGCAGTCGAGGGCCGCGATGCCCCGATCGTCAAGGATCGCCCCCAGCGCATTGGGGCTGAAGACATCGCAGGGCGTCGCTATGATCGCGTCCGCGCCGACCGCGACACCGCCGAGTTCATCCGCAAGCCTTGCCGCCCGCACAGCGTCGATATCGGCCAGCGTCAGCTTCGCGCCGTCACGGGCCAGCAGGCGCGCCACCCCGCCGCCGACAGAGCCGGTGCCCTGCACTGCGACATGGACCCCCGCCAGGCTGTCCTTGCCCAGCTTGTGCGCCACGGCTGCCTTGATGCCGAGATAGATGCCATAGGCCGTGAACGGACCGGGATCGCCGCCCGCACTGCCCTCACCCTCGACCGGCAGGCCCGAGACGTGGGCGGTGCGCTTTGCCACCGCGACCATGTCTGCCTCCGAAATGCCGACATCCTCGGCGGTGACATAGCGTCCGCCCAGCGCATCGACCGCATCGCCGAAAGCGGCGAGCATTTCGGGGGTCTTGGTGCGGTCGCTATTGGCGAGGATCACTGCCTTGCCGCCGCCCATGGGCAGGCCCGCCATCGCGTTCTTGTAGCTCATGCCCCGCGACAGGCGCAGCGCATCGCGCATCGCGCCGGCGGGATCGACATAGTGCCAGAAGCGGGTGCCGCCCGCGCCCGGGCCGAGATGGGAGGAATGGACCGCAATGATCGCGGTAAGCCCGCTCGCCCGGTCATGGACCAGCTGCACAAGCTCGTGCGCGTCAAAATCGGGCTCAGCCCAGAATGCGGTCATGTCGTCTCCCCTGTCCGCCGATGCGGAGGTGCCGCGCGGGGAAAGGGGGAGAAATGGGGCGACCAACGGGGTTCGAACCCGTGACCTCCGGTACCACAAACCGGCGCTCTAACCAACTGAGCTATGATCGCCACACGCCCCTGCCCGCGTGCCACCGGAAGGGGTGGACCCGCGGACCCTGCGCGAAGATCGGCGGGTTTACGCAAGCCTCGACCCCCGTCAAGTGCGCCGGGAAGGGCGGCGCGCCTCTTGCACAAAGGGTGGCCCAAGGGAAGCGAAAACTACGCCCTTGTGCTGCGGGCGCAAGATAATTGCGCGGCGCCAAAAACATTGCCTCGCCCTTCCCCGCTTCTATCCTCGCGCCATGATGCCGAACAGCGAATCCGTCGCCGCCCGTATCCTTGCCGGGGCAGGTGTGCAGCGCGTGCCGACGCCCCAGGCCGAACTTTTCCAATGCCGGCGATTCGTGGACCCCGGCCTCGCGGCCGAACTCGTCGCCCTGATCGACGCCGGGCGCCGCCCCTCGACCATCGCCGACGACAATGGCGACCCCTATTTCCGCACCAGCGAGACCTGCGACCTCGCACCCGAGCTTGCCCCGGTGCAGCGGGTCGAGGCGCTGCTGACTTCGCTTTCGGGCATCGATCCGGCCTTTGGCGAACCCTTGCAGGGCCAGCGCTATGCCGAGGGGCAGGAATTCAAGCCGCACACCGACTACTTCACCCCGCACGGACGCGACTTCGACAAATATTGCGCGCGCTCCGGCAACCGCACCTGGACCTTCATGATCTATCTCAATGACGTGGCTGCCGGCGGCGCTACCCGTTTCAAGCTGCTCGGCAAGACCGTCCAGCCCGAGGCGGGCAAGTTGCTGTGCTGGAACAATCGCCTGGCAGGCGGCGGCGTCAATCCGGCGACGCTCCATCACGGGATGAAGGTCAGGAAGGGCGTCAAATACGTGATCACCAAGTGGTATCGCGAGCAGGAATGGAGGGGATGAAAACGAAAAAGGCGACCCCGTCGGGCCGCCCTCCTCGTTGCGAGCCGAGGCTCGCGCAGCTTGGGACAAGCTTACTTCTTGAGGGAAAGCCCGCCGAAACGCTTGTTGAACTGCGCCACACGGCCACCTTCGGAAACCTGCTGACGACCGCCGGTCCAGGCGGGGTGGCTCAGCGGATCGATATCGAGCGCGAGCACGTCGCCTTCCTTGCCCCAGGTCGAGCGGGTCTGGAATTCGGTGCCATCGGTCATCTTGACCGTGATCATGTGGTAATCGGGGTGACCTTCGGTCTTCATGACGC
>JACCDK011980880.1_pt1 | contig 10072 bp, 9 predicted proteins | sample 7445871 | NCBI WGS metagenome assembly JACCDK01 (sample SAMN15323436, study PRJNA562643) | freshwater metagenome | isolation source: river surface water | place: USA:Blue River Watershed | collected 2017-08-15
CACGGCCAACACGGGCAGGCTTGCAATCGCCAGCGCAATGGCATGGTGCTTTGGGATGCGCGCACGCGTTCTCTCTGTGATGCGGTTTATTGGTTGCGCCGCATGTTCATTTGAATCAGTTCCGTAGGTCTGTGAGGAACTGAGAGGTACATCCAAGTCGGTGGTTGTCATGACCACTCCCGAAAAAAATCGCTGCCACGGCTTTTGCTAGGGCGCTGTGCCTAGACGAAATGCTTGATTACGACTTTTTGACTTCTGAACCTCTGGCTGTCTGTGTGACAGTTAGTACAAATGGCAGGGTTCACTTGGGTAATCACATCCGGCGACAACTCCGGGACAAGCCACATAACTTCAATGCTTGCTTTGATTAACTTCTAAATACTCGCTTAACTTCTTGTCTTTCAGATGACGACTGCTTGCCACTGATTTACTGTGACAAAGCTTAATGCTATTGATCGTCAATAGGATTTCAACTTCTATTAATTTTTTAAATAAGGCTATAACTTTTCATATTCAATCTACACCAATACCTGTTTTCTATTAATTCAAATTCACCTATGTGAGTGATTGCTGAAATTACAAATGAAAAATTTCCCAAAGGTTTCATTTTTTCAAAGACCAGCTTTAAAAAGCAGTTGTCACTCGCACCGACAGTCTGGCCAATCGGTTGGTTAATCGCAACACTTGTTTGTCCTTGCTGATCAACAGGGCTTTGTGCGCCACGGCCAAATCAATGAATTTTTGATCGTCCGGGTCTTTGCATACATAAGGAGCACGGGGTGCCACATCGCAGAGGCTGGCATGCACGTCAAACTGCGCCAACAACCAATCCACTTTTATGTCTTGTTTCAAGCGCCGCTCGGTGATGTGCGGGTAAGTCAGCACACGGTGAAGCTCTTCGCGCATCGCTTGGGTTGCCACCCATTGGATCTGGCGTTGTTGCAAGGCTGTCAGCAAGGCCGGCGTCGCGGGGTCTTGGTAAAGCCACAGGTCCAACACGATATTGGTATCCAACACCACGGCGGGAATATCCAAGGTAGTGGCGTTATCCACCCCAACAAACGCCGCGTCAATCACGAGCCGCTTGAGTCGGTTTTTGCACGCATGGTTCCGGCTTGCATGTCAAAGCGGAACATGCGGCATTCGATAGGACCGTTCCACATCGGCACTTTGCGCGATTCTTTCAAACGCATGCGGCCCGGCAATTTCAAATCCGGTGTCAGCACCCAGGCGCGCCAACTGGCGTAGTTCTTTTTCCAATGGCTGGCCAGCTGACTGAAGAAGTCGCCACCGTCCTCTACCTGCCCGGTTTCGCGGCCTGCTTTAGAACCACTGAACGTGTCGTGTTCATCCTCAAACGATTCGGGTGTTCGAACTCCACGTCTGGATGTACCTGCCACACCGGCGGTCTCAATGCGTTCACCATATGGCGGGTTGACCAGCATGATGCCGGCCGTGTCGCCGGGCGGCATGCGTTGCAGCGCGTCGCCGCCACGCAACTCAATGGCATGCGCCACACCGGCGCGCTCGGCATTGCGCTTGGCGAAATCAACCATGCGAAATGCCACATCGCTGGCAAACACTTTGGCGCGCGGGGCGCATTCTTGCGCTTTGGCCTGTTCTTTGAGTTGCTGCCACACATGGGCATCGAACATACGCAAACGCTCAAAACCGAAACGCCTGTGTACGCCTGCTGCCATGCGACATGCGATTTGCGCGGCTTCAATCGCGATGGTGCCGCTGCCGCAACACGGGTCGTACAAAGCCAGACCTTGATCCACGCCGGCCAAGGGCATGACCGCAGGGCGTGTTTCACCTGGCGCATACACCGGCGGCATGCTCCAAGCGCTCGCGGCCAACATGGCGGCGGCCAAGGTTTCTTTCAACGGCGCATCACCTTGTCTTCGCGCCAGCCGCGTTTGAACAAAGGCTCACCCGTTGTGTCTAGGTAAATGGTTTGGGTTTTCTCGCTCAGGTGTAAATGCACCCGCACCGCCGGGCGTTGCGTGTCCACATCCGGTCGCACACCCGTCTTCTCGCGGAACCGGTCCGCGATAGCGTCTTTCACGCGCAGTGCGGCAAAGTTCAAACTTTTCAGCGGGCTGTGTTGCGCGGTGAAATCGATGCGAAAACTCTCGCGCGGCGTGAACCACATTTCCCACGCCACCGCAGAAGCGGCGTTGTAAATGTCTTGCTCATTCAAGTACGGCGCTTGGGCCAGTTGAATCAACACCCGCATGCCTAAGCGGCTGTGTAAATTGAGCAGCAACGCATCCCGCCATGACGCTTGCAATTGCACACCGCCTCTGAGGGTTTGCATGGCAGAGGACGGCAAGCCTGTGATCTGCGCGACTTCGGCCGCCAGATGCGCCTCTACCCCGGCGGCGCAGGGGACAAACAAATTCAATGCATTCAAAGCGTTTTTCGCAGGTTGGTAGGCGCTATGCGCAAAGCTTCTCGGTATTTGGCAACAGTGCGGCGTGCGCAGTCAATGCCTTGCTCTTTGAGCATGTCGGAGAGTTGGTTGTCGGACAAAGGTTTTTTCGGGTTTTCGCTGGCGATCAATTGTTTGATCAGTGCCCGCACCGCTGTGCTGGATGCGTTGTTGCCGCTGTCCGTGCCCAACCCCGAGCCGAAGAAATATTTCAACTCGAAGGTGCCGTAAGGCGTGTGCATGTATTTCGCTGTGGTGACGCGGCTGATGGTGGATTCGTGCAAACCGAGTTCCTCGGCAATTTCACGCAACACCATGGGCTTCATCGCGAGTTCGCCATGAATGAAAAAACTTTTTTGTCGCTGCGTGATGGCGTTGCTGACACGCAAAATCGTGTCAAAGCGTTGTTGAATGTTTTTAATCATCCAACGCGCTTCTTGCAAACGCTGTTGCAAACCGGCGTGGCTGTCGCCCTTGCTGCCCTTCAAGGCGTTGGCGTAAATGTCATTCACCTTCAGGCGCGGCATGACCTCGGGGTTGAGCATGGCGCGAAACTGCGGCAGACCTTGTTTATCGACGCCGCTGGCGGTGACCAGCACATCGGGCACCACCACATCGCGCTCGACATCGACAAAGCGTCTGCCGGGTTTGGGCTCGAGCCGCGCAATCAAAGCCATGGCCACTTTGACTTCAAGTTCGCTGGCACCAATCGCTGGCACCAAGCGTTTCACATCCCGCTTGGCCAACAACTCCAAAGGTTGTTTGCAAATAGCCAATGCACAAGCGCGCACCGCGGCACGCTCTTCGGTGTCAGCAGGAATGGCTTGCAATTGCAAGCGCAAACATTCGCACAGGTCACGCGCACCCACGCCGGTAGGCTCTAAGCTTTGCAGCAAACCCAAAGCGACTTGAAAACGGTGCACCAGTTCTTCGCATTGCTCCAAATCGTCACCGGCCAAACTCTCTGCCAGCGTTTGGAAACTGTCTTCCAGATAACCGTCTTCATTCAGCGATTCAATGAGGAAACGCAAAGCGGCGCGGTCGGTGTCATCCAGCCGCAATGACAAGGCCTGACGGTGCAAAAACGCAGTCAGTGACTCTTGGTTGCGCGCCAGCTCGGTGGCCTGCGCTTTTTCGTCGTCGTTGTTGTTGTGGTTGTGTGCTGGTGCGTCACCGCCCCATTCGCTGTCGTCAGGTGAAAACTCCACGCTGCCGTCACCGTCCCAGCTCTCGGCGACACCTGCTGCGTCCAGTGGTGCATCCGGTGCTTCGCTGGCTGTCTCGACGCGTACTTCACTGACCCGGTCCATCGGACCGTCCCAAGTGTCAGCATCGTTGTCTGAATCGCTGGGGGCGGCGACTGCATCTTGTTTATCCAAGCCGAAGTCTTCACGCGGCGCCAAGTCTTCCATTTCTTTTTCAAGAAACGGGTTGTCGTCCAGCATTTGTTCGATTTCCTGGCTCAACTCTAAAGTGGAGAGTTGCAGCAGGCGAATGGATTGTTGCAACTGTGGCGTGAGTGCCAGGTGTTGCGAGACGCGCAGTGAGAGGCCTTGCTTCATGCTGCGTCCCGGGCCTTACATGCGGAAGTTTTCACCCAGGTACACCCGACGTACCTCTGGGTTATGGATGATGTCTTGCGGCTTGCCTTCAGCCAGCACACGCCCTTCACTGATGATGGCTGCGTGGTCGCAAATGCCCAAGGTTTCGCGCACATTGTGATCGGTGATCAACACGCCAATGCCTTTGGCTTTGAGAAAACCGATGATGCGCTGAATCTCTAAAACCGCTATCGGGTCAATACCTGCAAAAGGTTCATCCAACAAAATGTAGCGGGGCTGGGTGGCCAAAGCTCTTGCAATTTCTACCCGGCGGCGTTCGCCACCCGATAGCGCCAAAGCCGCAGATTCACGCAAATGTTCGATACGCAACTCTTGCAACAAACCGGTCAAACGTTGCTCGATCTCGGTTTTGGTCAACGACTTGCCGCGCGCATCTTTTTGCAATTCCAGCACGGCGCGCACGTTGTCCGCCACATTCAATTTGCGAAAAATAGAGGCTTCCTGTGGCAAGTAGCTCAAGCCCATGCGGGCGCGCAAATGGATAGGTAAATGTTCGACCGGCACACCATCGATGGTGATGGTGCCGCCGTCGGCGCGCACCAAGCCGACGATCATGTAAAAAGAGGTGGTCTTGCCAGCACCGTTGGGCCCGAGCAAACCGACCACTTCGCCTTTGCTGACAGAGATGGACACATCTTGCACCGCCTGTCTGCCCACATAGGTTTTTTGCAGATGCTGAACCAGCAAACCGTCAGTGGTGGCGGCTGCGGTTGAAGTCATTACTTGGCCGCCTCGTCAGTAGGCTTGGGCGACAACACGGCCCGGATACGGCCGCTGCCATTGGTGGGTTTTTTGCCGCCAACCACACCGTCTACGGTGAACTGGTCGGTCAGGTTTTCATAAACAATGCGTTGACCTGTCATTTGATCGCTCAACACCGTGCCGCGGTAACGCCTGAAATCGGCGCGGCCTAACAAAATCACTTTGTCGGCCTTGCCATCGTATTCAATCAATTCGCCTTCGCCTTCAATCCACTCGTCCACCGCTTCCCGCTTTTGGCGAAAAAAACTGCGTTGCCCGGGCAAAGGTTTGATCAGGCCGTACTGGAAGCCGTCAGGGTCTTGGCGAACCTCGATGCGGTTGCCGCGCATGGTGATCGTGCCTTTGGTAGCTACGACTTTGCCCGTGAAAATGCTGACCTGTTTGAGCTCGTCATGATCCAAAGCATCAGCCTCGATATTCATTGGCTTTTTGCGGTCGGCTGACTCAGCCATGCCCACAGCGGGTAACAGCGATAACAGGCTAAATAGGATGGCGAGGTTTTTCAAGGCACGGAAATTGCTGTAGATGAACAATCCCCGCATTGTAGGGGCATAAACACCCCGTTTGATCAACGGCCCTTGCGGATCTCGCCGATCAGGAAATCAGTGATTTGCAACGCCCGTTCCATGCTGCCGGCCAAACTGCCGTCGACATAAAAACGTCCGCCGATACCGAGGGCAGGAACACCCTCAACTTTGAATTGTTCTTGCAATTGCGCTGCGCGGCGGGCTTTGCTGACCACCGAGAAAGAATTGAACAGTTCGTTGAACTTGGCCGCAGGTATGCCGTTTTTCTCAGCCCAGACTACCAGCGCGTCTTGCTTTTCCAAAGTTTGTTTCTCAACGTGTATGGCTGCAAACAACTTGGATTGCAACTCTTCCACCTTGCCCAAAGCTTCGAGCACGTAATAGGCGCGCTGTTGGCCTTCAAACGTTTCTCTGAAACGCACAGGCACGCGACGCAACTCGACATCTTTGGGCAGTTTTTTGCCCCATGCGCTGAGCACAGGTTCGAAAGCATTGCAGTGCGGGCAGTTGTACCAAAAGAATTCCAGCACTTCGATCTTGCCTTTGGTGGCCTCGGTGGGCAATGCCTTAGACAAAACGAGATAGTCAGTGCCCGCTTTGAAAGCTGCGGGCTGTGCCAGCGATGCAGGCAGGTGACCCAGCATGGCACCAGCCAAGGCAGTGGTTCCAAGAGATGTGAATTGACGGCGTTTCATGACAATACCTTTCAGGTTCAGCGTTGCACCCGAATCAATGCAGATTCGAATTTATTGGATTTCAATTGCGATTGAATTTGTTCAGCCTGTGTTTTGCTGTCGTAGGGCCCGACGCGCACTCTGTAAATCACTTTGCCGTCTTGGTCTCGCTGGGAAATGGCCGGCTCAAAACCGGCCAGCGAGAGCTTGATGCGTTGACTGTCTGCTTCCGCGCTTGAGACAAACGCACCGGCTTGAACGAAATACTGAAACGCATCGGCTTGCTGCGCTTTGCTCGCCGCCAAATCTCCCAATGGGTCTTCAGAGCTTGTAGTTGGCGGGGCGGCAGGTGGAGTCGCTTCACTGGGCTTGGCTGGTTTGAGAGTTTCCGACGGCGCATTGGCATTCGGGTTCTTGCCATACAAAGGCGCGTTCGGATCCCAGTCTTTGTTTTTCTTTTCTTCGGCAGCGTCCTGGTCGGCGTTGCGGGTCAGGCCTTTGTTTAAAAAAGGAATCGGCACCTTGGTGACATAAACCGCTACGCCGAGGGCGACTGTCAAACCGACGACCAAGCCTAGGATGAAACCCACCAATGTATTGCCGCGTTGTGCGAAGTTTTTTGACATGAGATTTACCTTTACATGCTTTGCGGCGCAGCAACGCCGAGCAAAGCCAAACCGTTACGCAGCACCTGCGCCGTGGCCGCCACCAAAGCCACACGCGCTTGCATGAGGTCTTTGTCTTCCACCAGAATTCGCTCCGCATCGTAATAGCTGTGGTAGCAAGCGGCAAGATCACGCAAATAAAACGTCACATCATGAGGGGCCAAATCTGCGCAGGCCTGGGTCAACATTTGCGGGTACTTGGCCAACAGCATCATCAATGCCTGAGCAGGCGCACTGTCTAAATGCTGCAGTGAAATTTGATCAGGGTGATTGACAGCCCACGCAGTCAACACAGAGGTTTCATCCTTGCCTCGTGTATGGGCTTCTTGCTTGACCATGTCTTCATTTTTGTCGCAAGCGGTGCGCAACACAGAACAAATACGCGCGTGCGCATATTGCACGTAGTACACCGGGTTTTCGTTGTTTTTGGCGCGCGCCAAATCGACATCAAACACATACTCGGTGTCTGCTTTGCGGCTGAGCAAAAAGAAACGCACCGCGTCTTTGCTGGTCCACTCGATCAAGTCACGCAAAGTCACGTAACTGCCCGCGCGTTTGGAAATCTTCACTTCCTCGCCGCCGCGCATGACACGCACCATGGTGTGCAGCAAATAGTCCGGGTAGCCCTTGGGAATCTGCAAGCCTTGTTGCACAGACGCCGCCTGCAAACCGGCGCGCACCCGGGCAATCGTGCCGTGATGATCCGTGCCTTGGATATTGATGACTTTGGTGAAACCGCGTTCCCACTTGGCCAAGTGGTAGGCCACATCGGGCACGAAATAGGTGTAACTGCCGTCAGACTTGCGCATGACCCGGTCTTTGTCGTCGCCAAAGTCGGTGGAGCGCAACCACAGTGCGCCGTCTTGTTCGTAGGTATGGCCTGAGGCTTGCAAACTGGCCACAGCACGGTCCACACGGCCATCGGTGTACAGACTGGATTCGAGGTAGTAATGGTCAAACTTGACCTCGAAGGCTTTCAAATCCAAGTCTTGTTCACGGCGCAAATAGGCCACGGCGAAGTCGCGGATATTTGCCAGATCATTCACATCGCCGCTGGCGGTGAAACTGCGGTCATCTGCGGTGACCGTTTTTTGGGCCAAAAAATCTTGCGCAATGTCTGCGATGTAGTCGCCGTTGTAAGCGTTCTCAGGCCAATCGGTATCGCAGGGCTTGATGCCTTTGGCACGGCATTGCGTGGAGATGGCCAGGGTTTGAATTTGTACACCGGCGTCGTTGTAATAAAACTCACGGTGCACCGACCAGCCTTGGGTGTCGAATAAATTGCAAATCGCGTCACCCAACGCTGCTTGTCTGCCATGGCCCACGTGCAAAGGGCCGGTGGGGTTAGCAGACACAAACTCGACCAAGAGTTTGTGTCCGTGAGGCGGCTGTCGACCGAATGCTGCCGGTGCAGTCAACACTTCTCTCACGACTTGCTGCTTGGCTTCGGGCTTGAGCCGCAAATTGAGAAAACCAGGACCTGCGACTTCAATGGCTGACAACCAACGCTTGCCTGCTTCGCTGTCTAGCAAGCTTTGGCGCAATTGCTCGCCGAGTTCACGCGGATTGCGACCCAAAGGTTTGGCCAATTGCATGGCTGCGGTGACGGCCCAGTCCCCATGGGAAGCTACTTTGGGCGTTTCAAACCGGGCCTTGCCACCACTGCCGGGCGACAAAGTTTCCAAGGCAGTGGTCAGCGCTGCCAGCAGATCTTGCTGAACCTGTTGCATATTGAATGATCAGAAGCGGTAGCTGACTCCGACGTTCAAGGCGTTGGTGATCAAATTGGTTTTGAGTCGGCCGCCGTCAATCGCCACATTCATTTTCATGTAGTGCATCTGAAAGTCTGTGAACAAACTCCATTTGTCGCTGTAGGGATAGCTGAAACCAGCAACCACCGTCGCCACCGGGCCACCGTATTGGTATTCAAAAGTTTTGGTACTGCCACTCCACTGCACTTCAACGTGAGGGACTGAAATACCTAAACCGGCACCCACATAGGGTTTGATTTCTCTGTAGGAGAAACGACGCATGGCCAGCACTGTGACTGGGTTGGCGCCATCGGTGAATTCAAGCCGGGTATAGCCATCAGTCGATCCGCTTTGGTCGGTGGCAATGGCTTTGGTGTGGGTGTAGTTGACTGAGTAACCCCAATTGTCATCCAGCCAATTGGTGTATCGCGCTCCGAGGTAAATGGGGAAGGAAAACGAATCGCCTTTCCATCCTGTGTACAAAGAATTGCCGGTGCTGGTGTTTTCAACGGTGGAGTGTGGAGAACCTTGAACACCGCCATAAATACTTAATTCAGATTCAGCCAATGCCAATGAAGATGCACTGATCGCCAGTGCGGCCGCAACTAGTTTGAAATGTCCCACAGTGAACTCCCTAAAATACAAAATTATCGGTGAAAACCCCGACCTTCCCATTTCCCCATCAGAAAGCCTTGAATGACTCAGCGCACATCACTCTACAAGCTCCATGTGGCCTCGCCTCTTTACCACTTCATAGACCAACACGTATTGCCAGGCACTGGCGTCTCCAGCGTCACCTTTTGGAAGGGGTTTGACCAGTTGGTGCAAGACCTGGCGCCCAAGAACAAGGCCTTGCTGGCCGAGCGCGACCGCTTGCAAACCGAATTGGATAAATGGCACACCGCCCACCCCGGCCCGGTCACCGACATGAAGGCTTACCAGGCTTTTTTGAATGACGTCGGCTATCTGGTACCGGTACCCGCAAAGGCCAAAGCCACCACCGCCAACGTGGACGCGGAACTGGCGTTGCAGGCTGGCCCGCAATTGGTGGTGCCGATTTTGAATGCCCGCTACGCATTGAACGCCGCCAACGCACGCTGGGGATCGCTGTACGACGCTTTGTACGGCACCGACGTCATCTCCGAAGACAACGGCTGTGCCAAAGGCCCGGGCTACAACGAAAAACGTGGCGCCAAAGTCATTGAATACGCGCGTTATGTGCTGGACCGCACCGTGCCTTTGAAACAAGGCTCACACATTGATTCCACCGGTTACGCCGTGGTCAAAGGCGCTTTGGTGGTGTCTTTGAAAGGCGGCAAAACCTCAGCGCTGGCAGACCCCAAACAATTCGTCGGTTACCAAGGTGATGCGGCGCATCCCTCGTCTGTGCTGTTGGTGCACAACGGCTTGCATTTAGACATTCAAATCAACCCGACAAGCGCTATCGGTGCTACCGACCCGGCAGGCGTGAGCGATTTGGTGGTCGAAGCCGCGCTCTCCACCATTTTGGACTTGGAAGATTCGGTCGCCGCCGTGGATGCCGAGGACAAACTGCTGGCCTACAGCAACTGGTTAGGCATTTTGAAAGGCACGCTCACCGAAGACGTGACCAAAGGCGGCCATAGCTTTAAACGCGG
>JACCDK010119123.1_pt1 | contig 10068 bp, 10 predicted proteins | sample 7445871 | NCBI WGS metagenome assembly JACCDK01 (sample SAMN15323436, study PRJNA562643) | freshwater metagenome | isolation source: river surface water | place: USA:Blue River Watershed | collected 2017-08-15
ATCCAATATTTCTGAAAATGTTTCAATTAGACGCTCTGAGATAAACGTACCTTTACCGCGCGCTTCCACGTCCAGGAACATCAGTTCATCCACATTCCTCATCGAGAACAGTCGTGCAACAGCTTCTACATTTCCAACTGTTCTCCAGTTATTAAAATGGGAACCTTTCACAACTGTCATCCCATTAGTGAGTACCGTTGGAATCACCCTGGCTTTCATTAATTCAAACCTCGGCCCAACCAATAACCTCGGATAAAAAATTTACCCCTGCTTTACCACTCTTTTCAGGATGAAATTGGACTCCCAAAACGTTTCCATGAATTACTCCGGAAGCGAATTGCAAATCGTAAAAGCTAGACCTAGACAAAATGTCCTGCTCATTAGACGGCTTTAAATGATAGCTGTGGACAAAGTAGAAATCGTGACTTGAAGCGAGACTCTGAAAAGTGCTCTGTTCATCCCTTAAATGTGTGCTTTCCCATCCTACGTGTGGGACTTGGCCAAGTGAAGGTAACTTTTCCACTTCCCCCAGAATCAAGCCTAGACCTTTAACACCAGGGGCTTCTTGGCTTTGCTCGGCGAGGAGTTGCATTCCGAGACAAATACCGGCCACGTGTGAACCTTCAGTGATGGCGTTGTAAACAAGGGTGTCGAATCGGCGCTTATTGATCTCATACATTCCAGCCTCAAAATGGCCCAATCCTGGCAAAACTACAAGATCTGGTGACTTGGAATCTTTGAGGTCGGAGACAATTCTCAATTGAATTCTGTGGTGATTAAGTCGCGAAATGGCATGCACCACAGACTTGATATTGTTGATTCCCAAGTCCAATACTTCAACATTCATGTTTCAAATCAATTATCGTAGTTGACTTTAACTAGGTTGTTTTCCGAATCTCTCATAAGAGATCCGTCTGGTTGCACTTTGAATAGTGCCTTATTTGTGAAACGTTCACAGATTGAGTCAAATTCCTTAACTGTAAAGCCTAAGGGTTCAAGGATGTCGCTTATTGGCTTTCCCAAATAACTCTTCGGATATTTTCCATCATGTAGCTTGATGAGTCTCAGGCCCTGTTCTCGAGTCAAACGTCCTCGTCTAATGTGAACAGATACAAGGTCGGTTGCACGACCAAATCCAAATTTAAGAAACTTGAAGTAGTCATGAATTCCGGTTTGATAATTATCCAAATTTTCATAATCGACGATAGATCCTTCAATGGTGCTGCCAAGCGACCTAAAGCCGTGTGCTTGAGCCAAAAGGAAATTAGAAATACCATCCCATGGAAAGTAATACCCTAAAAAGAGACCAGTTACTCCAACATCTTTCAATTCTTCATCTGTAGGATAAGTGTAGGGATGCAATTTTCTTTCCTCTATTTGGTAGACATCTCTCATATCCGAGACACGTAACCCAAGCAAGCCTCCAAACTCTTCCAGCCATCTTCTGTTCAGGGAATTGCCGTGAGCTTCCGATGCCGGACCACCATATTCATTCTGGCTGTTTTCGCCCCAGATGATTAATGGAACCTTGAACTGTACGGCTGCCCTTACAGGAATCGTGAAAATTCCTACATGTTCTGGCCAAGAAATATCTCCAACTTGCTGTAGTCCAATTCTGTTTAACTTGCGACTCGTGGTTGGATCTGGTGAAAACTCAACATGATCCACCCCCAAATTTTTTATGTTTTCTAGATTTAGGCGTCCTATCGGTGTCAAATCACAAGTTGTCGAGGTTACGCAAAGTGGGTTAAAACCAAGTTCAAGCATTTTCAGCACTTGGGCAGTGCTGTCTTTCCCTCCTGAGACGGGGACAATGCAATCCCACGCACTTTTACTTTTCTCACTTATTTCTCTAACTAAATCGACGAATACTGCCTTACGTTTGTCCCAGTCGATTTCTGCTCTTGAACTATACGAATTACAGGCAGCGCAGACTCCATTCATATCGAAATGCAAATCAGGTTTGGTTTCAGGTAGAAAACAAATTTTGCAATATTTAATCATTACGAAAAACTCTTCTCGAGTAAAAACCATGTGACATCATCTTGTGGGAAAATCCCTCTTCTGTAGCGAAAACCGTAATTCCTTAACCTTAAATTTGGATACCTGTCTAAAATCTCGCCGGCAAAGTCGCGCTTAAACAGTTTGTCGGAGTGGCCTCGATAATCTATCCCAACGGGTGTTGGATTGTAATACTCGGCAATGAGCAACCAGCGATTCGTTGAATCTACCAATTTTTTGTAAACCAAAGAGAGGCTTTCTGGATTAACATGTATTAAGACGCCTTTAGTTAAAACTAAATCATAGACTTCTTTGGGCTCATAATCCTCAATGCTCGTTTCATAGGTAATGTCGCAAACTTTTCTGAGATGCGTACAAGCTTCAGAATTTAACTCAATTCCAGCAAAAGTTGCAGTGGGATACAAAAGCCGTAGAGCCTTAACATTCATTCCAATATTGGCTCCAAACTCAATAAAGCTGCTTGGTGAAATTCCTGTGCTGCTCATGATTTCCGAAAAAAAAGACAGGTTCGATGCGAATAGTTCTGGAGATTGATTCCGGTCGATATACTCAGAACCGAAACTTCCAGCCCAAAACTCACGCTGATTCATTCTTCACTCACTCTCCTACATTGATCTGAAAATCGATTAATGTCTGCAATATACTCGATTTAGTCCCGTTTTTTTCGGATTAGGTACAATTCCTCAGCGAATCTCCAATCGCTTTCTACATCAATATCAATTGATTCATACTTCCCAATTTCGATCACACTGCTGTTTTCTGAGAAAATAGAACTGCTGTGAATCCATGTCTTGGCATGTGCGGCATAGAAAAGGCCGGAATCACAAAAAACTTTTGGGAGGTCTTGCGTCCTTACACTTTCTTTTTCTTTAAAAAGCATTCTTAGATTTCCACTTTCATCAAAATGAAAGCTTCGATTTATCGGTGTCACTTCTTGAGCTGCAAATACGTATCCCTCGTGACTATTTCTTAAGATACGGCAGGCTTCATGAACATGACGATAATCCAAAAGTGGGGTAACCGGATAAATGCATACTACAATCTCATGTTCATCAATTTGGAGTTCTCTAACATGATTCGATATCACCTCGTAGGTTGTTGCAAAGTCATCGCTCAAAAAACCGCTTCGAGTCAAAACCTTCGCCTCAGATTGCTTAGCTAAACTCGCAATTTCCTCATCATCTGTGGAAACGTATATCTGGGAAAACGTCTCACTGCCAATAGCATTCTCTATCGTTAATTGCATAACCGGTTGACCTAAGAAATCTCTCACGTTCTTCCTAGGAATTCTCTTACTTCCTCCGCGAGCTGGAATTATCGCAATAACCATAATCAATCACCTGCTAATTCAAGATTCATGGGTGTACCTCGGCTTACATCCATTAGGAATTTTCTCCCAAGTAGATTTTCTAAATGTTTTGGCGCGCAGCCTTGACCGGGACGAATGCTTCGGACATTTTGATTGGTGATTTGATCACCCGCTTTAACATTTTCAACAACATAAAGTGACCTCCTCAAGCTTCTTGACTCCATTTCAGAAGATTGCTCCAACCACTCTGAACTTCCAAGGGAATCTTTAGCCGCTCTTCCCTCGCTTACAAGAAGTGCAAACTCTTGAGGCTCTAGTGAGAATGCACTATCAGCTCCCCCGTCCAAGCGATTTAAAGTGAGATGTTTTTCAATCGCGACTGCTCCTAATGCAATCGCAGCCACACTTACTCCAATTCCTAAAGTATGGTCTGACAACCCCACGTTGTACCCAAATTCTTTAGAAAGCAAAGAAATTCTATTCAAATGCGCATCTACAGGTAACGCGGGATAGGAGCTTGTGCATACTAGAAGCGTTAAATTCTTATTTCCCGAGACTTCAACAACTTTAATGAGCTCCACAAGTTCATCCCATTTCGTAGCTCCTGTCGAGACAATCAGCGGTTTTCCTGTATCTGCTACCGCTTTGATGAGTTGGTGATCTCCCGTTTCAAGCGACGCAATTTTATACATCGGACAATCGAGAGATTCCAGAAAGTCAACAGCTGAGCGATCGAAAGGTGAGCTAAATGGAATTAGGTTCAAACTTCGAGCAAGGTCAAACAGTTCTTTGTGCCACTCCCATGGGGTATGCGCCTCTTCATAGAGACTATAGAGAGTCCTGCCTCCCCAAAGTTCATGCTCTTTACTAACTGAAAAGGATTCAATATCTAGAGTCATAGTGTCTGCGGTGTACGTTTGCAGTTTGACGGCGGTTGCACCGGCTGACGCAGCCGCCCTAACCAGATTTCTAGCTCTCTCAAGTGAGCCAAGGTGATTTGCGGATATCTCTGCAATGAATTGAACTTCCGAAGGAGTGCGCACACCTTAAGTATACTGCCGTAATGGCAAGCTTAACCTTGAGAAACCCAACCATGATGGACTCCCTTGCCATATTCAGCCTTCGCAATTCCCAAGAAGTGCGAAAGGTTTCTCAAGATTCGAAGATGATAACTCGGGATAGTCATGATTCTTGGTTTTACCAGAGACTCCTGAGATTACAGGTAGAGCCATTCTTTATTGGTTGCATCGATTCGGACGTGGTCGGTTATGTGCGATATGAAATGAAGTTTAACAATTGTTTCGTAGTAAGTATTGCAATCAGTTCCAATCACCGGGGTCTAGGATTAGGAACTCTTATGCTGCAAAAGTCGATCAAAAAGATTAGGGATGAATTTCCTGATTCGGAGTTAAAGGCGTATATCCATGAAGACAACGAAGTTTCCATTCAACTTTTTTCCAAAGTTGGATTCACTCCTGTTAAGAAGAATGCCTCGTTTTTGGAGTTTAAATCTCAGTAACTTTTTCGTAGGGTTTCCACAATAAAATTGAGCTCTTGGTCACTCAAGCCCGCATGCATAGGGATTGATATCTCCTCGGCATAAAACTTTTCGACTCTGGGGAATAGACCTGGATCGATTCGATAATCTTCAAACACAGGATGCCGATACGCTGGAATGTAATTGACTTGAACACCAATGCCATTTTGCCTCAGAAACCTAAAAATGCGAAGCCGCTCTTTTTGGGGTACTCGAATAGGGAATAGATGCCAATTTGCCAACACATTCTGACGCTCAACCGGTAGCTTAATCCATTCCAAATCCTTGAGTGACTGCTGGTAGAAATCAAAAACTTTGCGTCGACGAAGTTTAAACTCTTCTACTCTCCTCAATTGTGATATTCCGAGTGCACACAGCACATCGGGGAGACGATAATTTAAACCAAAAGAGTGCACTTCGTAATGCCATGGACCGTCAGCGCGCTTCCTAAAAGTTGATTCTTCTCTCAAAACTCCTTGTCTAGCAAACAATTTTGTGCGCTTCATCAACTCAGGATTAATTGAACTTACCGCCCCGCCTTCGCAGGTAGTCATATTTTTAGTGGGGAAGAAAGAGAATGTTGTGACATCTGCGATTGAGCCAACTGGGCGGCCAAAATAAACTGACCCCAAACTATGGGCTGCATCTTCAATCAAATAGATACCCCGGGCATCAGCAATCGCGCGTAGTTCATTTAGAGAAGCAGGATGTCCTGCATAATCCACTGCCACAATCGCTTTTGTATTGGGTGTGATCACCGAGACAACAGAATTAGGGTCCAAATTTGCTGTATCTGATTCAATATCAGCAAATACAATTTTGGCTCCGAGCAAGGCTGCTGTAGCCTGCGTAGCTACAAAAGTCATTGGAGTTGTGACTATTTCATCTCCATGGGATAACCCTATTGCGGCATATGCAGAGTGTAGCGCTGCTGTTCCCGATGAAACCGCAACTGTCGGCGCGCCAACCAGGCTAGAGAGATCTTTCTCGAACTCTTCTACCAGTGGGCCTGTGGTTAACAAATCTTCTTGAAGCGCCGCAGTTACAACATCAATATCATCCGAGGTAATCAACTGCCTACCATAAGGAATCATGCTATTGCAGCTCCGAGACAAATTTTCTAATTGTTTCTTCAGTCATCCACATATCATTTGTATCTGAGCGGTAAGCAACGCCTTCAGTCGTCTTCTCGCCAGTTGGCTCCTGGTAACCCCAACTGGCAGCGACAGGCATAACGATGTACCTGTCTTTCTGACGAATGGTACGTCTACTGTCATCTTCTGAAATCATTTCCTCGTGTAGTTTTTCTCCTGGGCGCATTCCGATTTCAAAGACTTCCGTGCCTGGTGCCACAGCCCGCGCTAAGTCAATAATTTTCATACTTGGAATCCTTGGCACAAATAGCTCTCCTCCGGTCATAGTCGCCAATGAACTCATTACGAAAACTACAGCTTGCTCTATGCTAATCAAGAATCGGGTCATCCTTAAATCTGTAATTGGGATTGGTTTTCCCTCTTTGGCAATTTCCTTGAAGAATGGGATCACGGAACCTCGACTGCCAATTACGTTTCCGTACCGGACTACTGAAAATGTAGTTCCGTATGAAAATCCATAATTATTCGCTGCAATGAAAAGTTTGTCCGCAGTAAGCTTGGTCGCACCATAAAGATTAATCGGAGATGATGCTTTATCGGTCGAAAGCGCAACCACTCTTTGAACACCCGATTCAATAGCCGCATCGATGAGATTTTGACTTCCCATAACATTAGTCTTAATAAACTCCATGGGGTTATACTCACCCGTATCAACTTGCTTTAGCGCCGCCGCATGGATTACAAAATCCACTCCATGTAATGCACGCTTCAACCGCTCAAAATCTCGAACATCACCAATAAACCACCGAAGCCGTTCATCGTCCATAAACTCGGTCCGCATTTGTAACTGCTTTAGCTCATCTCGCGAGAAGATAGCAATGCGTCTAACCTTGGTATTCTGTAGTAGGAATTTGACAAGCGCTTTGCCCAGCGAACCTGTTCCGCCAGTGATTAGGATTGAGGAGCCATCAACAAATGACATTTCTTTACTCCACCCACTATTTGTCTTTGGCTGCACGAAGACAAGCATACCCTTTACTGCAATGAGATTTGTGTTTCGAGCTGATTCATCACGCACAATTGGAGCCGGGCATGTGATGAGATTGTGCACAATTGCTCAGGAAGCCTTGGAGTACGGAATCGAATGCATATTTGTCGGCGAAATTTCAGATGTACCATGGCTTAAAGATCATGTAAACCGGGTTGGATTCTCAGAAATTCTCACGCCAGTAGATTTCGAATCTAAAGATGGTTCGGGTGTACTGATTTTAGACACATATAACCCGGCGTATCATTCCTTCATCACATCTAGAATATGGGTCAATACTGTCCTTATTGCCGATCAACTGACACCTAGTTTTGATGTAGACCTGATAGTGCATCCAGGGTTTAACGGGGATTGGTACGTTGGAGACCCCGCTAAGTTTGTCTCTGGTCCCGAGTACATTCCAATTCGAAAGTCCCTCTTTAGGGGGAAACGCATTGCTACGGACTTGGTTTCCCGAATCGTTATTGTTGGGGGTGGGACTGACGTTTTTCGATTGTGCCCAGAAATCGCACGTTTGCTGACATCTATTCCTGAATTTCGTACGGCAGTGTTTTTCTCTGTAGAAAAAGAGTTCATCGAGGGCATTGACCAAAGATTTAGTGTTCGAGACTTTGGGGAAAACTTGGACTTTGAACTGGAACTTGCTGACCTCGTCATAACAACCGCTAGCACTACTAGTTTTGAGATTTTGGCGAAAGGAATTCCGGTTGGAGTCGTATGCGTCGCGGATAATCAGAGTGACAACTATGAGTCATTCGACAGACTCAAAATTGCTGCAGTTCTTGGGAAGAGGAATGCGGACAATTCTTGGGACATCAGCAGCAGTCTTTTGATTAAATTGATTACACAAAGCACTTTTCGTAATCAATTAGTGGGCAGAGCGAACACGTTGATCGACTCAGATGGTGCTCAGAGAATTGTTAAAGAGATTGCTTCTCGCTTTGACTTTAGTGCCAACACTAATTGTCGTGGGTTTTGAGTGAGAACTGTGCTCACAAAGAATCCACAGATTTCAATCAATCAGAACTATGCCGGCTGGTGTCTCTAATTCCACGCTCACGATACCTGAAGCAAATTCAGCTGAGCCGGAATCAATCCACTCTAACTTTACTCCCTCCAGTGCGGCTAATATATCTTCTTCGAACCATGATCCTAACAAGCGATCTTTATCTGCTAAAACTATCCTTTTAATTTCAGCCAAAGGTTCTCCATCACTGGAGGGGTGATTATCGGTCAGCCATTGAATAAAAAATGGAAACCTTGGTTCACTTACAATTTCTTTCACCCCAATTTGCATCCACTTCAAGTCTGTGCCGTTAGGTCGAGTGCGGTGACCTTCTATCGCCTTTCTTCCAAATCTTTCTTCTATAGGGGAAATGTTTTCGGTACTAAAAACCCATGTGAACCATCCGCCGCCTTCGATTACTTTCTTAGAAACTGCTCTGCCCCAGGGCGTTTGCTCGGTAGCGGGATGGTCCAGTGGGCAAACAACTTCTATGTATTGATTATTCTTCAACGCACACGTGAAATTCCTGGTTCCAAAACGCGGGTGGATTCCACCGTCTACAAATGTAGAGCCCAACCGAGAGCCTAGTCTTTGGACTGTATCAGCAAGCTGATCATGGGATGTTACGTAGGAAACATGGTCTAAACGCATGGTGGCATTCTGCACCATCTTGAGGCATTGTTTAGACCAAAACCCGCAAAAAACAGGTGTATAAGATGTGCCTGTGGCGCCTGTTGCAAGGAATTTAGTAGCGTTGGGTGGTATTTGGATCGCAGTGCTTTCGGTCCCATATTTTCAGCAAGAAGTCGGATACTTGGAGATTTTTGTTAGTTTCCTTTTATTGTTAGCCTTGCACAAGAATCTGATTGGCCTACTGGGGATTTCACAAGTAAACAGTTGGCGACTCAATCTGGGATTGATTTCTTTCTCTGGGGTTTTCTTCTTTACCTCTTTCGCGCTACTGATCTTCGGCCTACCAGCTCCCTATGATTTTTGGTCCAGGCTGGGTGCTGGAAGTATGGAAAAAGATGGAAAACTCTTCCCCTTTGGTGATCTTGCACATCTGACCTCGGCATCGACTTGTCAAAATGGCGGGGTATTGGCGGAAAACTCTTGCGATCCTTGGGAAAGAGAGTTCAATCAAAATCCAGATTTACCCAAAATTTTGAAACAATTGAATTTTTCAGAAACAAACTTGCTTGGCTTGATTTCATCGTTAGTTTTCCTGACTCTTATACTGTGGATTGTCTATCGGATGAAAAATGATTCTCTTGCTCTATCTATTTCAGTTTATTCACCTGTTGTTATACTTGGAATTGACCGAGGAAACGAGGTAATTACCGTGACTTGTGTTCTCATCGCAATCTGCTTGATAGACTCCAGAGGTAAATTTCCAGGTTTAGTATCAGTGGCAACTCTTTCCCTTGCAAGTTTTTACAAGTTGTGGCCGTTGTTGCTTCTTCTCCTGCTTATATTTTGTTGCAATGGTAGAATTAGATTCCGAGCAATAATGGCGTCGATTCCCTCAATTCTCTATTGGGGGGTGAACTCACAGAGTATCCCACCAATGCTATCCAGCACTCAGAGTGGATCACCCTATGGTCTCTCGTTTGGATTGAAACTATTTTTTTCCCAAAGAATTCAAGTAGAACATGCTCTCGTCTTCATAAGTTTGGGAATGGTTTTTTTCCTATCTTGGTGGATGAAAAATGGAAGTGAGCTCACGGTATCCCTAGTGGATCTCAAAAACCAGAATTCATTCGGTTTGATAGTTTCAGTTCTCCTCACCTATGTGGGCATCTGGTTTATTAGTGACAGTTTCATATACAGAATGATGATTCTCATCCCCGCTCTCATATTGTTGACTGAGGAGAGTTACAGACAGTATTCATGGCAGAAATCGGTAGTGGCGTTAATCTTAGTCACGCTCGTTACTGGAAATTTGTCGATTACCACCGCAGTCAGTAGTTCGCTTGCTTTGGTCGCTGTTTACATTTCTTGTGTATATGTGCGGGTTAGGATTGGGCTAATTTGCACAACAATGCCTCGCAA